>ERZ1034882.96-NODE-96-length-52921-cov-10.212291_pt1 | contig 52921 bp, 42 predicted proteins | sample MGYA00520606_ERZ1034882 | MGnify/ENA primary metagenome ERZ1034882 (study PRJEB33766, sample SAMN09781726) | gut metagenome | biome: gut microbiome | host: Homo sapiens | place: Madagascar | study: EMG produced TPA metagenomics assembly of the PRJNA485056 data set...
TTTATGACTGGCACTGGGATTTGAACCCAGATTTGCAGGTTATGAGTCTGCATGCTACCAATTACGTATACCAGTCTTTTGTAACCCATTAACCAAACCTTTGTAAAACCCATCCCTAAGCTTTACACATCTATAATATTCCGTTTTTAAGTTTTGTCCAAAGATTTTGCAAAAGATTTTGCAAAATATTTTTACAAATTTTCTTCTGTAAAAGTATCTGCCAAATCTGCTATCTGTGAATTGCCTGGTGCAGTCACCTTTAAATAGAATTCACCATTCACACCTGCATTAAATTTTGTGATTTTATCGTTAACAATATTTTTCCTTGCCATAAACGGAGTAAGTGTTCTTGTTATGTATTTAGCTGTATGCTTTTCTTCATCAACATCCGCAATAGTACTGAACATTGGTATCTTTTTCTTTTCGCAATGTACTTTAAGCTCATTCATCATAAGAATTGCTGTTCTTATGTCTCCATTGCTGTTATTTTCTTCTGATTCCTCTTCAGATGTTTCTTCTAATGCATCTTCGTCAGCAATGTCTTCTGCATTTGCTGAATAATTTTCGTCCTTGAGTAATTCCTCATCTGTTGTAAAATTTTCCATTTTAATAAATACACCTTTCTTATAAAACTTAGTGAGTCAGTGAATCCATCTGTCCGAATATTGCTGCCAGTTCATCCTGATCATCAGGCTGTGCATTATATTCGTCTACGATAGGAGCCTTACTCTCTTCAGCTTTATCTGAATTAGTATTTATCGTATCTTTCTTTACAGACTGCGGTTTTGGAACCGGAATCTGTTCTGGAATATCAACTGAAACTGAATTTTTCTTCGTTTTTGTCTGTTCTGCCAAACTTTCCTGCATAACTTCGTCTATATCAGGTCTTTTAAAAACAAATCCGTCACTACTGCCCTTGTTAAAAGAACTAAGGGGCAGTGTCTGAAGGCTTATCCTGAATATTGCCTTAATAAGCTGGCATCTGAATCCTTTTCTTGTATTCATCAGCATATTGACAGCTTTCAGTTCTTCTTCATTATTCGGATTTAATGTTAAATGCATTGGAATTGACTTTGCTATGTATCCACTTTTAATAGGAAGATTATCAGGAATTGTCAGCTGATATATTCTTCCGTTTGCATATTCAACAATGGCCTTTTTAACTTCTTTTTGAAATTTAAAACCATCACGCCTGTATATATTAATAAGATCCATGTCATGCTGCCTGTACAGATAAAACGGTACTGACATTTTTTTCATATATACCTATCACCGCACCTTTCTATCTTTTTACTTTGAACTGTGTAAGGCGATACATGTAGTAACCTCTGGCATTTGCATAAAAAGCTGGCAGATTGGAATTATAGTCTCCAGAAATAACCTTTAAAGTAGGAATTCTTTTCAGTTTGTCTTTAAAATAACCATACCATGCGCTTCCTGTGCCGCCTGTCATTATGAGGTACTTAATATTGAACACATAGTCCTTAATACTGTCAAAAGCTTCCTTGCAGACAAGATCATTTGCTTTCTTCAAATATTCTTCTATAGGAAATTCTTTTACAGTAAAGTTAATGCGGTCATTAATTCTTACCACGCCATTTTTAAGACACTGCTGCATTGCTGGAAGTGATACTGAAACTGAATAACCTTTCTGTTTCAAATCTTCCTGCATGATATTTCTTGTTTCTTCAAGAATACGTTTCATGCCAAGATTTTCATCGGTATCTTTTTCTTCAAGTTTTTTATTCTGAATAACAAACTTATCAAGAGTCTTAAATCCACCATCAAAAACAAGCAGGTCTGAATTTCTGAATGTCTTGAGGTCATTTGTCAGATTTCCAAACTGGTCTGTTGTTACAGAGTAGAATGTACCCATTGGCTGATACATAACATCAACATCTTCTGCTGTTATGTCAATATGAAATTCTTTTCTTTTCCCGCATGATATAAGTGCAAAATCATGACTCTGCTGAATTGCATTTCTAAGCAGCATTTCATCTGTCTTTATATATGCTGGCGGAAGTCCTGTCTGAATAAATAAAGGTTCAGCCTCAGGAATATCCCATCTGGCAAGGCCTAATGCTGTACGAAACTTTATCAGAAATTCCATATGCCCGTAATGGTTTCTTCCTAAAATCTTATCCTCGGCTACAGTACTGTCTTCTGATAATGACTTAATTGCCAGAGCGCCTACATAATATCTGTCTCCTGACTTCAAATCTTCATATATTAAGTCATTTCGTGACAAGTCACCGAAGATTTCACCCTCTATTTTCTGACAGTAGTTAGGAAATACAAAGTTTCCATTTTCGTGGAAACATTTAACTCCCGAATATCCCATGTCAAGTCCGATTATATGAACATTACCATTACCGAATGAAGGATTTTTGTGTTCCCTGATTTCGGACTTTGTTGCAAAAATACTTGTTTCCATTATTCTTTCTCCTGTCGTTTACATCCACATGTCTTGTGGAAAAATGTTTACATGATATATATGGATTTTGATAATTAAACGGTAATAAAAACAGAACCTGAAAAATCAGATTCTGTTTTTTTTGTTTACGCAGCCATTATGCAGCCATTATCTTTGTCGCAAATTCCTGATATTTTGCAGCATGGTCTTCTTTGCTGGTTCTGTCAAACCATGCATCGAATGGTTCTCTGGCTGTATTTGGGTACAGGCAGGTTCCAAGTCTCCATAAAACTTCCCTGAGTCCAAGAGCTGACTGAGCGGTTCTGTCTGCAAGCAGTTCTTTTGCCGACATTTCAGGTGTTCTTGCTGCTGTCTGTTCGATATTCTGAACATTCTGCTGCGGAATTTTCTGCTGTACTGGCTGTACTGGCTGTGCTGGTATCTGCGGTTCTGCTTCTACTGGTGTCTTGAGCCCTGCTAATCTTTTAATTGCTGACTCTGCACCAAAAGCCTCCTGTACTGCATTCACGTCATTTTGAGATGGATTGTCTATAATAATCATTATACGATTATCATTTTGAACAACCCTTACGTTACTTAGTGTCATAAAAATTCCTCCTTTTTTTTGTTGATATGACTATAATAAATATGGAGTTTGATATTCGTACAGATAAAAACTGCCCGACAATATTTTCCTGCCGGGCATATGTCCTAAAGAGTAAGTCTCTTTATTGCTTCTTTTGCAAGTTCACTTCTTACTGACTCTTCTTCTGTAAACGAAATCTGTGCACAGACTGGTGAACCTTTCATCTTTTCTGATGCAAATACAAGTCCATTATTCAGTTTGTCAAGATTGTGAGCATCAATCTGCTCAGGATCTCCACAGATAACAACTTTACAGCCTGCACCTGCACGGGTAATAATATCTCTTATCTGACTTCTTGTTGCATTCTGTGTTTCATCGACAATAAGGAATTTATTGGTAATTGAACGTCCTCTCATGTAAGCAAGTGCGCATATCTCAATATCACCTGACTGCAGCAGGTCTTCTATCTGAATTGAGATATTTTCTTTGTCTTCGCCTGAATTTCCTCTGAGCAGTGATTCAAGATTATCAAAGAATGGTGCTAACAGCGGATTCATTTTATCCTCAAGTTCGCCCGGAAGATAACCAAAGTCTGCATCTGCCATAACATTATTTCTTGAAATAAGTACACTGTCATATGCCTTATGATCTTTTGAATCATATATCTGGTCAAGTCCTGCTGCTAGTGAAAGAAATGTCTTTGCTGTTCCTGCCGGACCCTTCAATATAACAAATGGAATTTCCTCAACCGGCTGCATGAGTGCCCAGAGAGCAAATGTCTGGCTTGCATTTTTAGGCTGCACATGACATGGATGCAGCGTTTTTGTATTAATCAGCTTCAATTCATGATTTCTGTATACAGCAAGTGCTGATGACTGGTCGCTCTGTAACACAAAGAATTCATTCTCTACAGGCTCCGGAATATCTCTGAAGATAGGCTCCGGTGGAAGCATTTTATTTTTATATATGTAATCAATTGCTTCTTTTGAAACCTGAAGTTCTCTTTTTCCTGTATACATCTCGGCGCTTGAAATATGATCGTTTCTATATGACTCAACAAAATCTGTAAATCCACATGCTGCTGCACACACTGAAGCATTAATTCTCATTGATGTATCATTGGTAACAAGAATTACCTGATTGTACATGTGCCCCTGATTCTTCTTTATATCAAGTACTGTATTGATTATCTGGTTGTCAGGCTTGTCTGCGCTGTAACCACTTGGCATATGCCACTGACCTGCATTAAGGATTACCTTAAACACACCAGCATTATCCATTGGCACGCCTGCAGTAAGGTCGCCTTTAAGTCTCATTTTTTCTATAATTCTGCAAGTTTCTCTTGCGTTAAATCCTAATTCCCCGGGAGCTGTTTTCTTCGAGTCAAGTTCCTGAAGTGTTGTTCCTGTAATTATTACAGTATTGTCATCAAATCCAAATATAGCTCTCGGACTGTCAAGAAGTATATTTGTGTCAAGTATATAAGCTTTTACCATTTAATTATCTCCATTTCTTCTATATTAATAGGAGCCATAAATTACAGGCTCCTGCCGCTACAATTTACAGTTCCCGAATAAACTTTTTGAATTCTTCGTCAGACATTGTCATAATCTTTACTGATGCCGTTTTATTCTCATCTTCATCGTCGGTATCATCCTCAACGTCTTCATCACATAACTCTTCGTCAGCGTTATCTTCATCATCTTTATAATCCGCTTCTCCATAACGGTCATAAAGATAATCCTCGAGGTCGTCTGAACCCCCTATATCTTCAATTCTGTCAACAAGGCTTTTTACGGTAACAATTCTTTCAACAAATCGTCCTGCCAAAAAGCCTGCGCCTGCACCTACTGCGGCTAAAATTAATCCTGTTTTCTTTTTCATGGCATAATTCCTTTCTGCTGTTTTTATTTATAATAAATATGGATTTTAAAAAACTCGTCTTAAACAAAGAATGTTCCCGACATTAATGTCGGGAACATTTGTATCAATTATGTCGTTTTTTAATATCCGGTACATCATCAGCAGTCAGTTTATCTACTGCTGCATGTTCATTTACAACTCTCATTGCATGTTTATCCAGAGTTTTCTCAAATAAGTTTCTTACTGCACGCGCATTGCCAAAATGAGGCAGTGTCTTCTCATACTTAAGCCTTTTAACGACTGCACTCAAACATTCGCTTGATACTTGAAGATTTCTTTTATGAGCAAGCTGCATGAACATCTTCTGATAATCGCCCATTGTATAATCACCAAACCACAAATAATATTTAACTCTTGACTCTATGCCGGGATTTGAGTTTACAAGCTGTTTCATTTCTTTGTCATATCCGGCAAGAATAATAACTAAATCATCTCTGTAGTCTTCCATTTCTTTTACTATTGTTGCAATAGTTTCCTGTCCGCCACCGCCAGCAAGTAAGGAATACGCTTCGTCAATAAACAAGACTCCGTTCATGCTTTTTTTTATAAGCATTTTTGTTTTCTTGCTGCTTTCGCCGGGAGTCAGTCCTTTAAGAAAGTTTCCATCAACTTCAATACTCTGATTTTTTCTTATGTATCCATTTTTATATAAAAAGCCTGCCATGATTCTTGCTACAGTTGTTTTTCCTGTACCCGGTTCACCCATAAAAATCATATGCATAGCTTCTTTTGGCTTAAACTTTCCCTTATTGCCATTTCGTTTCCATTCTTTCTTTTCATATGTCATTCTTGCAGCAATTTCTGTCATCTGGGCTTTTACTGAATCAAGACCAATCATTGCATCCATATCCGTCTGTGGACACTTGCTGCCCTTATGTGTAATATTTTTCAGTGTCTGACTGTCAAGAATACGTTCCGCATCTATCATTTTCTGTTTTTCTATTTCTTTACGTTCATCTGCTGACAGTTTTTCAAAATAACCATATTCCCTGCTGACACCGTTTTTGTCATATTCATATTCATCTCTTAATTTTCGTCTGATGTTTGTTATCAAAATGAATAAAATTGTGCATATTACTATTGGCACTATCCAGACTATTTTGAAAAACATTATTTTTGTGGTGTCAACTGCCTGAAAAGCTATTGGTTTTATCAAAACTCCGCTACAGGTTAATATTTCCAAAATAATGAATAAGGCTATCAGTCCTATGTCTATTATCGTTGCCGCTATTGCTGCATAATATTTTACTGCTGATTTCATATATTTGTTTTATGACAAATGCAGATTGTCATACTCCTCCTTCATTTTATTAAACATATTTTCATCACCGCAGCCCGTGTCAGGATGAAACGCTTTTGCAAGTGCCCTGTAACGTTTATCTGCTTCAACTTTTGTTCTGCATCCTTCAAAGAATGAAAAACTGCCTGAAGTTTTACTGGTATTTGTGCATTCTTCTTTATTTTCTTCCTGTTCAAACCATCTGGAAAAATCATCATTGCTGCTGCTCGCATATGAAATGTTTGACAGCAGATGTTGTAATTTATTATAAAATTCATCAAGACTTAAAAGTTCACTTTCAACATGTTCTATCTGTCTACTGTTTAACATTCCTCTTATGTTCTCCAACCTTTGTTTTAAAACTGCTGAATACTTATCAAAATCTTCATTATATAAAAGCAGTTCTTTTATCATCTGCATATCACTGATTGTCTGGGCTTCTGCGATTTTTACGTTATACTGATTAGCAAATTGCTGCTGTAAAGTGTTGTATTCAGTTGCATATTTGTTAAATAAATTACAGACTCGCTCAATTTCATTAAAGTTTGTGTTCTGTGAGTATGCTTTGTTGCTTTTGCGGGCAGAGATCTCCTCTCCTAATGCCGCTATTGCAATGACAACGATTATCAATATTACACAAGTTATTGGTTCCATGTATCCCTCTCCTTCCTGTATGATACAGATGGGTTTTACTTACAAAAAGGAAAAGGCACCTCGTATGAGATGCCTTTATGTTTATGCCGCCATAACAATGTTATGGATGTTTTTAATCTTTGTTTCAAAGCCCATCGCTTCCAAAAGACCGGTTATTTGAGGATCAACTTTATAAGTTAATTCCTCAATCTCCTTAAGTTCCTTATTGTAGATTTTGCAAGCAACTCCACCGTCAGTAAGCTGATGCTCGTTAATGAAATCACACAGACTGCAGAGTCCGTCAATATCATCAACTGACACAAACAATGTTTTGGTTCTTGGAGACAGACGCTTCATATCATTTGCGATAATCTGTATCTGGTCTTCATCACCATTACTGTTAATATCTGTTTTACCTGCAATCTGTACTGCACATCCCTTTTCGCATAAGTTTCTTACGTTATCATATGTGCTAGGGAATACTACAACGTCTATTGCCTGTCCTGATTTGTCATTGACTTTTAAGAAAGCCATTTTTGAACCTGACTTTGTCTGGATAGCATGAACTGTAGTAACAATCCCTGCAAACTTTACATTCTTACCAGCCTCATCACAGTCTGCCGTTGTATTGAAGCCATCAGTACTGAAGTCTTCAAGCGGATTTCCTGTGACCCACATGTCAAGAAGCTCTGACTCATAAGCAAGTCTTTCTGATGTTGATAAAGGTATATTACTTGATGTAAATATAGTCTTTAAATCATTTACCAGACTGCGCTCGTCGTCACGCTTTTCTTTAAGCGTTTTTTCAATTTTCTTGACAGTACTTGCAAGAGTCTTTCTTACAGACTCTTCAGCATCCCAGATTTTGCTCTGTGTTTCAGATAAAAGAGTTTCTTTCTCTTCTATCGTCTTTCTGAGTTTCATAAGATTATCATATGACTTCTTATAAGACACTATCTGAGCTGCTGTTATCTTGCGGTTATTTGTGAAATCATCACATGCGCCTGAAAGCACGCACTTTTCAAAGTCATTGCTCTTAATATTCACTCTCTGAACAAAATCTTCGAGTGATTTGAACAATCCATGCTCGTTGCGTTCCTTCTCTATAACTTCTGCACATGATTTCATTCCCTTTATTCCCGCCAGACCGATTAAAATACCGTCATCAAACGGAATAAATCCCGCTCTTGACTTGTTAATGTCAGGTCTGTAAATCTTGAAATCTCTGGCTTTACAGTTCTCAGTAAACTGAACTGTTTTTTCACCCTGAGTATTCATTGCAGCTGAAATGTACTCTGCCGGATAATGGAATTTAAGCCATGCAGTAATATATGATACCAGTGAATATGCCGCTGCATGGGATTTATTAAATCCATATTTAGCAAATGGCATTAACTGGTCATATAACCAGTTTGCATCCTCTGCGCTGATGTTATTCTTTGCACAGCCTGCAACGAAATCCGGTCTGATTGCTGCAAGTTCCGCCTCATGTTTCTTACTCATGTGACGTCTTACATTGTCAGCCTGTCCCATTGTAAATGAAGCACATGTAGTCATGATTTTCATAACCTCTTCCTGATAAACAGGATAGCCATATGTTTCTTTCAGAACTGGCTCAAGTACAGGAATTCTCTGTACAATATCACTAGGTTTTCCAGTATTTTTGGACTCAATAATATTTGGAATGAAATCCATTGGTCCCGGTCTGTAGCAGGCAACAAGTAAGATAACATCCATGAATGATGTAGGATGGAATTGTTTCAACATCTTTTTCATGCCATCTGACTCGAACTGGAATACAAAATCTGTATCACCGTCTGCATACATTCTCTCAAACACTTCTGTCTCAAAAGGCAAATGATACGGATCAATCTTGATACCATATCTTTCAGTAATGAGATGCATACAATCTGTAATGATATTTAAATTCTTGAGACCAAGGAAATCCATTTTAATAAATCCAAGCTGGGCCTCACACTGTACCATATCTGCCTGTACAGCGTACACCTCGTTGCCATCGTCGTCTTTTACTTTCATCAGTGGAATGTAGTTTTCTACATCACTTCCGTCTGTAATAATAACTCCGGCAGCATGTGTACCATATGAAGCTGTGTAGCCTTCAATTTCCATTGCATAGTCCAGAATTTTAAGAGCATCTGGATTGTTTGCAAAAGTATCTCTGATTACAGCTTCATATTTTGAAAGCTTTGCATTCGGCTCATCACCAATCAGCTTTCTCATCTCTTTGAAAAGAGATGTATAATGCGCCTTTTCTCCAAATCTTTCAACTCCAAGAAGCTTTGGCGCATACTCAAGCGCTTTCTTTGCTGCAATCTTTCCTTTTGTCATAATGTTTGCTACGGCACGCTCACCGTATTTTTCTTTGACATACTGAATTGAAATTGCTCTTGCATGAGCACTGAAATCTGTATCAATATCCAATCATACCCTCGGTTTCCCGATATTTTGACTTTTAGGGGCCTAGACTATATCTCGTTATTAAAAATAACATGATGCACTTTGATTAAGTATTCATATTTTAATCTACTCTACTCGATTCGTCTTACGCTTGTAAGCTTATTCTCTTTATAATAAAGAGTTACATTTATTATTTCTTTCGATAGTCGTTACACTTTTGCTTATATACTATTTTTTATATTGCTTATGAATTTTATTATCACTAACGTTTTTTCTATTATTATTGTTTAATAGAATTATTTTTGAATTTCCACATTGCAAATTCTTTTCCAAAGAATATCGGTTTAAGCCATATTCTTGTTGTCCATATATACTTGCGTCAACAATTGATTCAAATTTCCCAATCATTACGTCGCCCACATATAATAAACATTGTTTACAATTCCTTTTAGGTGACATTGTTTTATATGATTGTTCTAAATTATATTTCCTAGTACACCACTCTAAGTTATCCACATTATTGTTCCTTTTGTTATTATCTTTATGGTTAACTTCTGGTAAATTCATAGGATTATTAATAAAATGTTCTGCTACTAATCTATGTATTAAAAATCCTTTTCGTTTTTTATTATTTGTAATTAATCTAATTGATAAATAATTACCTTTTGAATCTATATATGGATTTAATTTAATTAAGTATCCTCTTTTGTTGCTATAAACATCTCCATTTGATTCTATGAAATATCCATTGCAATTTTTTATTGGTTTTATTTTTATCACATCCTTTTAATATGATAAAATAGTAATAATAAGCACTTAGCACGGTATTGCCTGCTATCCATTTATATGGACCGTAGGTTCTCTTCTGAAGCTGATTCGTCTATGGATTATAGCTGTATATCTCGTTGTGACGCTTCATACAGCAGTCTTATTTAGCTTCTACCGTTAGCATACTGCATTTATTATGCAGCACACACCCTTGAATAAAGGTTCACATCATACGCCCAATTTTGTTTAGGCATTGATACACGTTCTGGATTGAGGAAACGCTCAAACAACAGATTGTACTCAATTGGATCAAGTCCCTCTGTAATCTTACAAAGTCTGCAAACAAGCGAACCTGCTCCACTACCTCGTCCCGGGCCAATCTCAACTGAGTTTTCTCCATGTGCTTTTGCGTACTGGATGAAGTCTGCGACCTCACAAAAGTAATCGTTGAATCCCATTTTATTAATAGTTTCCAATTCATACTCCATTCTGTCAGCAAGCTCTTTTGTCCACAAACCATCTGGATAAAACTCTTTAATGCCATCCTCGCACATCTTTCTAAGCAGTTCTTTTGCATTATCGAAATGTGGATAATGTTTTGCATCTGAAAGTTCAAGATTGCACTGTTTAGCAATAACTTCGATGTTACTCATAGCTTCATTTACCATATCCTCCGGAAGAATTTCTGAAAGCATTGCTGCTTTTTCATCACCGGTTTTATAGTAAAGTTCTGAGTCTCCTTGAATAGGCGCACTCCATTTTGGCTCTTTCTGTGAAACTTTGCCAAAGTTTCTGAGGAGTGTTCTCTTCTCTAAGTCACTTCTTTCTGCCATATGAACATCATTGGTTGCAACCAGTTTGATATTCAATTCTCTTGCCAGCTCAGCAATCTTGGGATAAATCTCTTTCTCAAGGTCAATTCCGTGATACTGAACCTCCGCAAAGAAATTATCATGTCCAAAAATCTTTATAAGACTTAAAGCCATATTAAGTGCATCATCTCGGAGTTCTTTGTCAGACCTTACTGATAACTTAAGGTCTTTTATTTTCTCCTCATTCTCTACGATAGTCGTAGTTTTATTTTTGCACTTCATGACAATCTGATGAAATGGCTTTACTGCTTCAGTGATTGTCTTTTTCTCTGCTTTAAGAGATGCAATTTCTGTCTTGGCATTTGCAATTTCTTCTTCCTCGATTACAAGCTGTTCCGAAAGCATTGATTTTTCAGGTCCATCTTCCATCTTTTTAATGGAAGCTTTTATTGACCTTAAATTTTTCTTTGCTATTGGTTCGAGTTCTTTGATTCTTGAAACGATAGCTTCTTTGTGTTCATTGCATTTATCATCTTTTTCCTTTGCTTCTTTGTATTCCTCAGGAAGTGTTGCTTCTGACTCAGCAATTCGAGATTTAATCTTCTCAATTTCTCTGTCAATAAAAGCATTTGTTGAAAAAGGTGTTGCAAGTACACCCGCGATACACGCTGAACAGCAGATTACATGATTATATCCTTCAGACTTTGGTCCAAAGAATTTATCAAGCATTTCCATGCTGCCAAGTGGTTTGCCAAGTCCATCAATGTGACGGTTTGACTCTGAAATGTATCTTGAAATTGCCTGAAATCCAAGATAATCCTTTGCCAGTAAAAGAATATGCATTCTCTTGCTGACTGTTTTTGATGGTGACAATGGAATCTGTATCCCTACATACCCCTCTGTACCAAGAATCGGCTTTACATCTTTTGACTTGCAGTAATTAAAGAAATCAAGCCAGTTCCATGCTCCGCCATGGTCTGTAATCGCAATAGCAGGTGCACCATATTCAATGGCCTTATCGACATATTCCTTGTATGTCATAGCTCCATCTGCAAGTGACGCATCTGTATGCGCATGCAATTCAATATTCGTGAAACTCATATTTTTACCTCCTTTATAATTATTTTTTATATGGTTTACAGATATAAAGGTGGATTTTGCTCATGTATTTATATAATATTTACATTCCCAAATTTGTCCCAAAAGAAAAGCAGGAAAATTAATTCCTGCTCATCCTAGTTTACGCTGCTGTCTGTCCACCAAACAAGTAATTAGAAAGCCTCATTTCCAGTTGATTTGCGAACTTTTCACGGGTTTCCTTATCAGCTTTTGCCACTGACTGAATACCCAGTTTTGCAAATATTTCTAAGACTTCCTTAGACCAGACGTCCATCAGATATTTTTCGTCAAAGGTTCTTATCTGCGACACATTATCCGGATTACTCAGATACATGTCATCAATACCTTTGCCAAGATATTCCGGCCAGATACAGTATTTAACTGTAAGCTCCGGCATTGTCTGATTCAGATACTGACCCAGTTTCATTGCCTGAGCAAAAACAGCCGAGTTTCTTAGCATATCTGCATCATAAAAAACAAATATGTTGTCAAACTTCTTTCCGGTAACATCAATAACATTTTTAATGTCATCATCAATACCGGAATAATTGCCAACACCCTGCACGGATAATGCAACATTTCCCCACTGCGAAAGAATTTCTGTCTTAAAACGTCCCTCTGCTACACATAATGTAGTATTAGGTTTTTCTCTCTGTGGAAAAAGAACATCAATGGGAGCACCTACAGCACCGCCGCCTTTGGTATATTTGTTTCCTCTGGCCATAGCAAATGCTGACGAAAACCATACATACCGGTATTCATCTTCCTCAATATGGTCTCTCCTGATTTGAATTGCTTTGATGTTATCGTAGGCATCTCTTATCAGAATTCCTATACCGTCAGAAACAGACCAGTAGAGTTTTTCTTTTTTGACTTTTTCATTTCCTCGAAACTCATAGTCAATGTTTGTAAAGAAACCGGGAAGTGTCTGCAAGTCATCCAAATACTCAGGACACTGCTCACGAACAGCTTTTATTACTTTCGTAAGCTTTCCATTTGAGATCGAGAAATAATCCTTTTTAATACGCGCGTCTGATAATGCACGTTTTTCTCTGAGATATTTTTCATGTTCTTTCTTGAGCCCACAAACGTCTTTGATGATCTGATAAACTGCGTTTCTGCGTTTCTGTTCACCAGATTCAATGACTTTAGATTTCTTTACTGAGAACATTTTCTCAGCAGGTCCTTCCATTCCTTTGATAAACTCATCAGAATATTCTCTCTGAGACAATTCTTTGAACTTCTCTTTGGAAATAATCTGTTCATCTGCTGCAAGCTGTAATAATGCATCCTTGTAAGACATATTATTAAGCTGCATCATGGAATGAATGGCATCACCACCACCTCCGCAGGCAAAGCATTTGCATATGCCTTTGTCATCATTGATACTGAACGAACCAATGGTATTATCCATATGAAACGGACACAATGCCTTCTTTTCGGATCCTGTGTCAATTTCTATATGAACTCCATGATGTTCCAGAACTTCGGAAAGTCTTAAGCCTCTAACTTCCTCTGCAATATCTCGCAGCTCATTTTCGGCTTCTTTCTCCGGGTCAAGAAATGTCCAGTTTTTAAAAATACTGTCTGCCATATTTTCATCCTCCTTTATTTATCCTTTTTAATATGACAATATAAATATGGAGTTTAGACGACTGACAGCAAAAAAAAGAGAACACAAAAGAGTGTTCTCTTTATGTTAATGAGTTGAATACCACATACTACTATTCCAGTTATTAGTATTTTCAATAGTAGAAATTTTTCTGTTAGGACCCTGTAAAGATCCATCTTTGGTCCTTGAATAAATTCCGCCCTTATATCCATTGCATAAATCAGCATTAATATAAGCACAATTATTGGTAGTTATACTTTTACCTGCAATAACAGTTCCCATTGCTGAAACTTCAGCTATTTCAACTGTTTTCTTTTCATTGTTAAATACATACTTGTAAGTATGTGTTTTATTTTTCTTGTCTTTCCATGTTGCTGTAATAATTGTATATGATTTGCCTTCAGTATTCCATGTAGCTGCTTTATCTGGAGCATCATCTGAATTACCGCTTCTGCCAGCCCAGTATGGATGCTTTGCTTTATAATCAGCAATTCTCTTCGCTTCAGCTTCTTTTTCTGCTGCAACTGTTTCAGAGTCTTTCTGCTTACTTTGTGTATCATATGCTCCCTGAGCCTTATCAATAAGAGTCTGTAAGCGTCCGATGCAGTTACTACTGTCAACAACATCACCGTTGGTCTTATTATTATCATCGTTAACAAAATCACTAAAAGTTTTAAGCTGTGCTTTTGCTGCGTCAATAGACTTCTGTAAAGCGTCATGATTACTTGAACTAAAATTACCATCACCAGTTGCGCCGTTTGAATTTATTGAATTAGTCAGACTTGTAATCTGGGCTTCCATATAAGATTCCTGACCAACCTGATCTTTTGACTTTCCTTTTTTCTGAGTTTCATATATATCCTTGGCAGTTTTATTGTATTCTCTTAATTGATTAACAATTGAGCTTCCCGGGAGAATATCATGGTCAGTTCCAGTTCCACCAATTCGATACTTGTCATTAATATATGTATCAAAAGCGGTTATAGCTAAATCATTTTTTGCTGTCTGGAGCTTCAGCTTAATGTGTCCAGCCAGTGAGAATAATCCATTTCTTGTCTCAGCAGTTGCACTGTCCGCTAATATTTTAGCTGTATCGCTGTATGCAGTATTGCAAGCATCAATTAAACTTTGTCTTGTATTCATCCAGTCATCTCTTGTCTTAAAGAAACTGTTGTTAATAAGATCTTTTGCCTTTGTATCTGTATCAGAATCATTTGTAAACACTGATGTCTGATGAATAAGAGAACTTATTGTCATGTAATATGATACAGAGTCTATTGCAGTTACTGCTCCGTATTTATTGGCGGCTTTTTCTGTCCAGCCCGCAACACAATCATCAACACTGTTAAATTTATAGTACTTCATCGCTTCAGCATTTGCATAAGATCCAAATTGTTTATATGCATTGGCAACAAGTGGATTGTCTCCTGATGCATATGTGTATTTTGTAAGTTCTACAATGCCTGAGCTGTACTGAATGTCACCAAAATCAGATGTCATGCCAAAGACATTGTTGTAATGAGATGCTTCTTCTGTTGCACCCATATTTGTTGACACGCACGCTGCTGCCATGATTACACTTACAGGTACTTTTCTTTCATCATAGGTTTTCTTTGCCGCATCCCATACCTGAGTCTGGAAAGCTTTTGCTCTGTCATTACTTGCCCATGCTGTAAAATCTACAGATTCCAAATCTCCAACAATCTTATCACCAATAACATCTCCAATGGTTCCCGCTAAGCTGGAACTATAGAAGTTATCATGATCTGTTTCATCATCTACCCATTTGTCATAAAATCTTTCTCGCTGTTCATTTCCATCATTATCAATGAATTCGATTGTGCCATCTTCCCAGTATGACTGGTTAATTTCAGCATTGAAAAGCATAATCTGGTCATCAGTCCATCCGCTGAACATGTTGTTTGCGCCATAAACTGCTGTTTTAGTAAGTCCTGTCGGATGATAGTAACCAAGAATATATTTGCTCTTTATATCACTGCCAAGAGTATATGTTCTTATTGCTGCATCCTTGCCTTCACCAGAAATCTTCTTAATCTGTCCTGTCCATCCATTCATCCCATCACTTCTGGTTTTAATCTTCATATCAACAGTCATGTTTTCATCTTCTGTTAAATCCCATGAATATGCTACAACTTTATTATTGCCAATATAAATCATAGGAATTGCGGAATTGATAACCTGCATTACTGATGCGCTGTTGTATTCACCATTGCTGTCTGACTTATGATCGTCATCTGACAAAAACTCTTTCTGCGCACTGTATAATGAAATCAAATCCTCAAAGTCTATTTTTCTGAATTTGAAGTCTGAAATGCTCTCACCGTCTTTAAGTTTTAAGAATTTCTTCTTAAAATACTTGAGATATTTCTGTTCAGATTGTGATATTGTTGATGCCGGATAATCACTTTCCTCTTTAAGCAGTGCGCCGTCAGATTTGAAAGCTCTCTTTAGCCCAAGTTTGTAACAGTGAGGATAATAGTAAATAATATCGCCAACCTGTAAATTCTTTCTATCAGCTTCTTTCATACTCTTAACAGTAAGATTATCGCCTGATACTGAATTGTAAACACTGGCTCCCACCTGAACGCCATGTTTTGCATAAATATATCTTACAAAATCAAGAGATGAGGCTTCATTATCATTATCATCACCAACAAGTGTATGCATTGTTCCACTATAATCATATGCACCGTTTGTAAAGATTGACGTATCTCTCATTTCGGCATTTATATCTGCAAGAAATGTAACATCATAACCGTCTTCATTGCCGGTATCTTCATTAAACACAATGCCTGATGTATTTGATGACATAGGTGTAAAACTTAATGCACCGTCAACGTTAAGATTGTTATTTTCATCTCTGATTATATCATCACCAGTATTCGCTGTATCTGTGTTTTCTCCTGTAGTTCCGTTTGTTCCAGTTCCTCCTGATGTATTTGTATTATCAGCCCCTGTTGGAGGTGTTGTATTTGTTACTGAACCTGCAACATTTGGTCTCCATACAACGGTATATGCAGAATGTCCACTCTTTGTTATTCCTGGAGCTCTTGCACTTGAGTTACTTCCACAGTTATAAACATAATGAGCATTTCCATCGTTATGGTCAAATATCTCAACATGTCCATTCAGCGCTATAATATCTCCCTGCTGAAGACTCTGCCAGCCACTCCATGAGTATTTAGTAAAGCCGTCAATTGATGCTGCACCAACAAAGTCTCTTGAAGAATATTTCTGGCCTCTGCCAAATTTTCCATATAATTCAAGACACAATGATGTAAATCCTGAACAGTCTGGTCTGAATTCATGAACAACACCATCTTCTGTCTGCATTGTGCTTGAACCACCCTGATCATAAGCATTTGCATAACCTGCTCTTGCTGCTGCAAGTGCTGCTTTTGCTTTTGCAACAATATTCATCCATGCCGGATTTCCACCAAGCGAAACACTAGGACAGGCGCCCTGTGCATTTGTTACTGTTCCTGTTGATCCATCGCCATTTACTGTAATAGATGTTCCCATTCCCTGATATGCGGCATATGTAATATATTCACCACGCTGAATTTCTACAAATACTCTGGTTCCAGTACGTGTATTTCCATCTGCATCTACATATGTATAAGTCTCAGTATCATCTGTCCTGATAAAATGTGTTTTATTATAAAGATCTTTTAATACAACTTTATAAGAATTATCATCTTTGTCATAAAGATCACTTTCTGACTGAGTCATAACATTGTAAGCTGATAATAATTCGACATAGTTTTCATCAGTGCCGTCAACGAACACAACCTGTGAGTTATCGTATTTACCCATTTCAGTAGAAATTTTATCAATAAATGCTGTATGGGCGTCATGCAATACATCATATTCTTGAGAAAATGTATGATTTGCTTTTCTATCACTGATGAAATTTGAAATTCCTTCAGCTATATTTGGAATAAGTGATGCGACCATCAACATTGTTGCAATAACAATCAATATAGGAACAATAACTGGTACAAGTATTGCTGACAGGAATGACATAATACCACTTATTGCTGAAGCTATTGCTATACATATCTTACCTACAATTGTTGATGCAAGTTTTTTAAGCATTGCATTTAACAATTTAAGGAAATTGGTAAACATTTTCTTCAGGAAAGCCTTAATTGAAGCAATTATATTCTGCGCTGGTTTCGGTACTATCTTTTTATAAATCTTCTTCGCGAAATTTTTGGTACGCTTTCGCATAAAGTCTTTTCTAGCTTTCTTTCTGGCTTTCTTTGCAATTTTTCTGCTGCCATTTGATCTCATGGTAGCTTCCATCTGTCCTTTAACAAATTCAGAAGCTAATCCGTTTCCTGTAGTCCTGTTAAGAATAGTTTTTGCAGCTTTCTTTCTAAAGATACCGGTAATACTCTGTCCATGTTTCTTATACAGATGCTGTCTAACCATCTTAACCTGTGCTTTATGACTTAGTGGTTTAAGCCCTTTAGCAGCACGTTTCGCGTTAAGCATTCTTGCCTGTATCTGTACTGCAATGTTAATGCCAGCCTTATACATTCCCTGATTTACAATCCAACTTCCTGATCTTCCTGCTACTTTAGCAGCTTTAAGCACTGGTCTGCCCATGGAAGTACCTATATTTAACGCTCTTCCGGCTTCAGTCTGATTAATTGGCGCAATAAAAATCCTGATAAATGATCTTGGAAGACGTCTTAGCTGTCTGTGCAGACGCATACTATTCTTTTCAATTCTTTTTGCACGTCTGCCATAATGATTTAATCTCCAGTTTTTCTTTGCAAGCTTCATTGTTGGCGCATTTTTCATAAAATTGCCAACCTTTTCACCAGTTTTAAACTTATTTTTTACAGCTTGTCCAAATAACTTTGCATTGCGCATAGTTACCCGCTTATTGTATGCATTTACGCTGTTCTTATAAATTTTTGCAGTGTCAGCTACCTTTCCAGCTTCATGGTTAAGATTTATACATTTTACTTTATCCGTTTTAAAATTACTAAAACTCTTGGCGTTTTCATTAGGGTTATGAAACTTAAATTCTGTGTCAAAAATTTTTTGTGTATGTCTTTTTATATGATAAGGCTTTTTTCTTGCTGCATGATAAGACTGTGTATTCTTTTTATGTAATAAATCCTTATGTTTAATTTCTGATAATGCTTTTCCATTTTTATACTTTTCAATTAAGTGCTTATTAGTGCTATTGAATTTTGTCTGTTTTACCACAGTATCACGAAATGGATTGATTGCATTAAATGTTTTGATCTGATTAAACTGACTGCTTTTTACTTTTGGTATTTTTGTTTCCAGAGTTTTTATATCAGGCTTTGTTTTAAGTATTTTTCTGGACTTAAACTGTGCTGAAAGCTCAAGCACCCTTTTGTTTTGATTTGCTACTTTGAATTTATCACCAAGTTCTCCATTTGGCTTGTATAACTGACCATGCGAAATAATAGGGGCACCATGCTTATCAACCATCATTTTTGAAGGGTCAATCTTAATAAATTCATTTCCTTTGCTATCAAGAATATACTGTCTGTCTTTGCTGATTGCTATTTTTCCATCAGCAGATACACCCAGTTTGCGATTCATACCATTGTTTGCAATATCATTCTTGTAGCCAAGGTCCATTGAACCTTTTGTATCATAATTTGGAGCTGGTCTATCAGATACTTTGCCAACAGAATCAATTTCAGTAACAATACTGAATGGATTTTCATTCCACTGAGTCTGTTTGTTAAGTTTCATGCCTACTTCTTTAATGCTTGCATGCATAGTTTCAGCATGAGTTCTGCCTGCATTTTCCCCAAAATGATGCTTAGCATTTATTCCATGTTCATATGTGGTAGTTCTTATTTTCAATGCGGCTGCTGAATAAGCTATCATTGCAACATTTGCAGCAGGAGCTGCTGACCTTTTTACTCTGACAAAGTTTTTCTGGCCATCTCTATCCTCAGCAGTTACAAGGTCTCTCTGTATCTGGCTTTTACTCTGCTGTGAAAACTCTTTAACAGAAGATGTTGCAATCCTACTTGATTCTTTTCCAACAACTTTCTGCACGAACATTTTTCTTTTAATGTGGCCTGTTACAGCCGCCATATTAGTTCTCATGAAGCTTCCCTCCTTAAATTCACTACAAATTAATATGGATTTTGTAAAACCTGACCAAAAAAAACAGAGTCTCAAAAGAGACTCTGTAATCTGTTTACGCTGATGCCTGCATCGCAGACTCTACTGAACGCAGATACTGTGATACGGCATTCTTTTGTGCAACCAGCGCTGGATCATTTACCGGTTGCCACTCATCTGCAACATAATGCATCCAAGACAGCACCCTCTTTTTCTCACGTTCTGTCTCAACATTGAGCAGGTCACATAAGAGTGTTGGCCTGTTTGCATAACAGCCGATATTAATGACCAGCTCTCCTGACAATGTTTTAAATACAGGAATATCATTGTTTCTGTACATAACATCACCATTGTATCTCATGATACGGCGGCCATCAGGAGTTATCTCTTCCTCAGGATTGTGAGCAACTATTATGTAATTCTCATCATCCTGAAGGTGCATATCTGCCAAACTTCTATCCCATCCTGCTATTCTCATTGCAATATTCTTGGTAGGAGTTTTGACTGCAACGGCTGAAAACGTACCATATTGATTGGTGGTTTCTTTCTGCTCAATTGGGCCAAAATATATGTAATGGTCCTTAATCTTGATAGCATTACCTTCTTTTGCAAATTTAAGCACACAAGAATTAAATCCCCTGTCGCTTCCTTTGCAAAGAACAATGAGAATGTCACCTACCTTGCAGGTCTTTTTAAAACTGGTACAAAGCTGTGGTTTGTTTTTATCCTCAGCATTCCAGAAATCAACCCACTCTGTTCTTGGCTTACCGTTAATACTGTACGAGATACAGGCTGATATTCTCCTATCCTGCAGCTGATTCTGATAATTTATACGGTCTATTCTTGCATTAACCGCATAAATTCTTGTAGCACTTTCTTTGTAAATAACCATATTAATTTTCCTCCTTTATTTATAAATATGATTACTATAAATATGGAGTTTATTAATAAAACAGCAAAAAAAATACCCCCGGGAACATTTCCGGGAGTATAATCCTTTAATCTGCAAGCTGTTCTGCCATTGCTTTGTTTATGCATAAAACCTTGTCCATAAAGTCAATTCCGCCATTCTGAACTGACTTCACAATGTCGTTCTTTTTGATTTTATTTTCATTGTACAGAATGACAATTTCATCATCATCTGTTACAACCGGAATCCTGTGACCATTATCACCGAACTTTGACTGCTTAACCGATAAAGCCCGCAGATTATTGTATGTCTTTGCCATGATGCCTCTCCTTTCCGCATTTAATCACCTTCGTATTCATCTTCAGGAGCATTTCCTGAACCACTCTGACCGGGTTCTGCACTAGACTGTTTAATACTTAATACTTTCTTTGTATATGTGTCAGAAACTGCAATTTCGTCACCAGTATCAGTCTTATATGTAATGTAATAATTATCATTAATATTAAGAGTTATTGGTGCAGCACCATTTCTTGAGATAAGCCTGAATCCTACAACCTCATTAGTATTAATATCTATTCCTGTAAAATCAACATACTGAAGATTTTTACTGTCCGCAAGCGAGCTTGTATTTTCAACTGCTTTTGCATCAGTAATCTTAAATGTGCCTGCATTGCTGCCAGCTGCATCTGTTCCATCATATGTATAATCCTCAGGCGCAATTGTTGAACCATTCACATCTTTTACAAGATAATCATTTTCATCAAATACATAACCATTAGTTGTTCCATTTATATTGTTATCTTCATCATATGTATAAATGGTTTTATTATAATCTTTTGCCTTAAGCTTTGACACTTTTGTCTTTCCATCTACATATCTGAAAAAGCCAGCACCATTAAGATTATAATAGCCTGTGGTAATATAACTCGGTGTAGTAATTTTTGCGACATGTTCTGTTATAAACTCAAAATTGTTGAACTTATAAGTTTCTGCTGATGGAAAATAATGAATGTTTGCTGTAAGCATCGCTTTCATTTTTTCTGTTCCTGTACGGATGTCACATTCATATTGTTTTCCACGCTTAAGATCTTTAACTGTTCCAGATAATGAAACGTTATTTGGTTCAATTTTTACAGTCTTTTTGCCATTTTTATAAGAAGCAAAATAAATTGAATCAGCTTCCAGTGCATCAAATCCTACCGCATCTGATGTTGGATTGGTTAAACTGCTGCCACCATTGTTATCTTTATTTGTGTACCTGTATTTGCCAGACGCATCCTGATACAATCCTGCAACACCAAACGTATATCCGCCATCAAAAAACTTCTCAAGAGTATATTCAAGCGGAACTGATGTTGATGATTTATAGATAATCGAATCACCTTTTCTCATTGTAGGAATCTGTCCCTCGTCACCATTATAATTTACCCATTCGATTCTTGACGGATCGGCACCTGCTATATCTGTTCTTGCTTCAGTAAAAGAAGCATTTGCTTTAAGCAATGGATAATAAATATTTCCACTCTTTTTAGTTTTGTGTACAATATAAAATGTATCAGCAGGCATTGCTGTTTCATCTGTATACTGAACTGGTTTTACTGTTTCAGGTGTAATTTCTGCAGTGTCTTTCTTGCCACAGCCGGACAGCACGGCTATTGATGACACAGCAAAAATTAATGCTAGTATTTTTTTCTTCATAATATATTCCTTCCTTATTTTTAATTTTTACAATCCATATGTTATGTATATGGATTTTACAAAAAACCACATAAAAAAGAGAAGCTATAAAACTTCTCTTTTTGTGTCAGGCAGTTAAAAACATTAAAAGTCTTGTATTTCTTACTGCATCTGATTTATTATGAATACATGTTTCCAAAGAATCATCTTCATAAATAATAATAACTGTGTTTCTCGCTCTTGTGACTGCTGTATACAAAAGTGAGTTTGTCATCATATGCTTCATTTTTTCCGGAAGATAGATAATAATTATTGGATTTTCAGAGCCCTGTGATTTATGGATTGTGTAGGAATATCCAAATTCCACGTCAGCCATGCTTTTTCTTGATACTGTTATAGGATAACCCTCAAGATTGATATTCATTACATGGTTTGACAGACCAGTTATTATTCCCATATCACCATTTACATAACCTTCGTCATAATCAGTTCTGCTGAAAATAATCTTGTCTCCGGTTTTTGGTACATAATCATCACCATTTTCATTATTCAAAATCAGCTTGTTATGCATGTAACGGTTCATTTTAAATGTTCCTGCGGCCCCTTTTCGTGACGGTTCTATAAGCTGGACTTTATATGGATCATTTTTATCATAGTACATATTCATAAAGTATTTTAATGCCTTATATGAATCCTGTTCATCCTTTGCTTTGTAAATCTGAAAATCATTTGTGCTGACAGGCATCTGTTCTGCAAGAATTCTATCTGCATTAGGCTGTATTGAACTGCCATTTGCCTGTCTGAAATTTTCTTCCAGTCTATATACAGGAAACTTTCCTGATGCAATCAAATCATGTAATACATTTCCCGGCTCAATGGATGGAAGCTGATGTTCATCTCCTACTATGATAAAACGTGTACCTCTTTTCATTGCATTGATAAGTGTTGCTGCAAGATCTGCTGACACCATTGAAAACTCATCGCATATAACAAAGTCAGCCGTTATTGGCAGTACATTCTGTTTGTCATTAAATTCTTCCGTTTTATATGGCTTCAGTCCGCACATTTTATGGATTGTTTCTGCATCCATTCCTGTTGACTCTGACATTCTCTTTGCTGCTCTTCCTGTAGGCGCACATAAAAGTATGACTGCATTTGGATTTATACGTCTGATATAATGGATTATTCCATTAAGTGTTGTCGTTTTTCCTGTTCCCGGGCCGCCAGTTAAAATATTAACTCCGCCCGTTTCAAACATTTTAAACGCTTTTTTCTGATCCTTTCCATACGATGTGCCCAGTTCTTTCTCAATTCTCTTTATATCTGTATCAGATATTGATGAATATGGACCAACATTCTTTAATGCAATAAGTCCTTTTGCTATATCTTTTTCAGCTTTATATAAGTAATAAAGTGAAACATAACCGTCTTTTAAAATAAACTCTTTGTCGGTAATCACTGTATATGATACTAAAACCGCCGGTATTTCCATTCTGTAAACTGATTGTCTTGACTTGTATGAAACAAAATTTGCCACATCACTTGGAAGCGCTATTGTATGTCCATAATTTCCAGCATTTTTCAGAGCTTCTCTCACAAGACCTGCTATCCGCCTTTTATTTAAAGGTTCCATTTTTGAGTCAAATGCAATCTGGTCTGCAATTTTAAAGTTGACATCAAATATATGACAGGCTTTATATGGATCGCATTTAATCTTATTTGTCGCATTCACACCATAGAACTTATACATTTCTTTGACTTTTTCTGCTTTAAATCCATATGGTACCAGATAATCTTCCAGTTCACACAATGCCTTATCTTTAAGATTTAATGCATTAACAAATATGGTAACATTCTCTGCATCCATGTTAGGAAAATCGTTTAATATCAAATCGGTTAATTCCTTTTTGTCTGTAGAAAACAGTTTTCTTCCATACTTGCTGCATATAGCTGTAATATCCATTTTTCTAATGCCATATGAAGTTGTTGCATTAATTAAATATGATATTGTTGTCTGAAGACTTATCCATACCGGCTTTATTTTATTAAAAACAAATGTATGTTTTTCCCAGTCACCACGACATTCAACTGTCATTCCCTCTGCGAGATTTCCAATATCGCCTTTACACCATGTCCTGCCCTGCAAATCTCTGTATGCACTTTTATCTGTAGTAAAAAGACAGAATTTCTGTTCATCATCCTTTATTGACTTTATAATTCCTGTCAAAACTTTTTCTGACATAAAAATGCACCTCTTTCATATTATAGACAGGAACTATTCCTGTATATATATAATATTCCCAAAGTGCATTTTGTCCGAACTATATTCTATTTTTCTGTCCTTTGTTAGCAATCTCATACTGCAGTCTTTCGATTACAATACCTGCTTCTCTCTTTGTTGTCTTAACAAGTGACTGGTCCCAAGGCCTGCCCGCCTGTTTAAGCAGTGTTTTTATGTAATTCATCTGCTTTTCAGTACTTGGGTTTCCTCCCCATGTGCTTGCTGTCTTATCCCACAACTGACGTGAGCCTGCTCTGTATGTGTTGAGATAATCATCTACATCATTAAGGATTGTCTGTTTATCATCAGGATAGTGTTCATGCAGCAGCGTGCTTCCTCTGAATATTCTTGCGATAGTCTGTCCTCTGGCATCACTCTGAGGTATAACAATGTTTATGCCATCACCAGTTGACAGGTGCAGTGACATATCCGGCATAAGAATGTAATTGATATTGTTGATGTTGACACCCTCTTCTTTTGAAATAAGATTGACTCTCTCAGCGTTGATAATCCAGCTTTTTGGTGTGTCCATAATATCTTCAAGGATATTTTCCATATTTGAAAGTCTTCCCTGAATTTTCTCTTTATCATTGTCATCAACCATGTCAGTTCCAAGCCCGAACAGGTTTGGAGCAGTACATATATCAAGTCTGCCCGTAACACCAACGCAGTCAATAAGTCTTAATGTCTCCTTACCGGGATACAGACGCAATCCTCTTCCAACCATCTGTGAATACAGACTGTGATTTGATGTCGGTCTTGCCATGATAATTGTTTCAATGAGTGGAATATCAGTTCCCTCTGTAAATACCATACAGTTGACAATACATGGTATCTTCCGTTCAGTGAATTCTTTGATAATTTCACCTCTGTTAGGAGTTTTTCCGGTTACGACTACAGCGCCGTCAATCTTTTCTGCAATTTTTTCAGCGTGCGCGACATTAACGGCAAATATCATTGTTGCGCCCTTTGCATACTTGTTATATGCTTCGGCAATAGCATCAACTACTTCCGGCTGTTCCATTGCGCTTCCAAGTTCATCCTGTTTGAAATCTCCCATCTGTTTATGAACATGTCTTAAATCATATCCAATATTCACTCTCAAACAGTCTACATCACAAAGATAGTTTCTCTTGATTCCAAACTTAATGTCTTTATAGTAAATAATGTCACTATAGATTTTGCTTAAATCACTCTTATCGGCTCTGTCCGGAGTTGCAGTAAAACCAATATGTACGCGGGGTTTGAAGTAATCATATATCTTCTGATATGACTTTGCTACAGCATGATGTGCTTCATCAGTAATAATCATGTCAAAATCATATGGATCAAACTTATCCAGTCGTCTTATAAGAGTCTGAACTGAAGCAGATACGACTTCCTCGCCATTTGAATGTTCGCCAGCCTGCTCTACTCCAAATGAACAGTCATAGTATTTTTCCGGTTGATGAACAAGTTCGTCACGGTGCGAAAGCAAAAGAACTCTTCCGTATCGTGGCAGATGTGAGAAGATATATGTATTATGGACAACGGTAAAATCCTCAAGCAGGAATAACCTGTCTGGGCCTACAAGTTCAAAACCATAGTATTCTCCATTATTGTCTGTCAGTTTTACCTGAATATTCGTATATTCTATATTGCCGTTTACAGATTTCCAGCCTTTTAAGTCTGCTAACTCCTCCTTTGAAAGAGAAAGATATTCTTTAATTTCAATGTTTACTGTTTTTCCATCACTCTGTTTCTTTAAACTTAAAATATGAACAGAATTAACTGTATAATCCATACCCTTATTCTGATGCACAGTATACATGTTATCAAAACCATGAGTAAGTCCAATAACAAGTCTCGGCTTACCATCAGGTCCCATTACCTGCTCTTTTTCTTTAATGTCCTCAATGTTCTTTACAGAACCGTCATACATCATAACTTTTGTTCCCGGCGCAAAACACTTTCCCAGTCCTGTGGCAAGAACACACAAATGACTTCCCGGGCCTGCATTTTCTATTGCAGACAGACATTCTTTTTGATAATCTCTCATTGTTGACGTGTCCGGAACATGCGGTTTGTCAAAAATCATTGTTTTGCACGCTGTTTTTTCTGCTTCTTTTTCCTCTGCTATTTTTCTGTTAACCCTTGAACCCATTTGTCTATCCTTTCTTATTTACAAGAGGCTGCGCTAGGCAACCTCTTTCAGATTAATTTCTATTTTCATGGTTTTTCCGCACAGGATTTTTAAGAATCCACATACGTTTGCAAAAACCGGATCGTTTGGAATTACTACCTGCTCACCAAATACATCATATATCTCATTCTTTAAGAGTCTTGTTGTTCCGCCAATGAATACAAAATCAAGATAATCAACCGGCCACTGTGCACTCTTGCAATGTTCAAGTATTTTTGTGACATGGTCATGCAGATAATCATCAATTATTGCCCTGCTGCTGTTCTCAATTTCTGCTGAATTAGCAGTAACCCTTTTCGGAATAAGGCATCTTTTATCATGACTTCTTGTGAGAATTTCACCAGTCTGCTTGCAGTCAATGAATGAAAATGTTGATGAAAGCTTCTGTGACAGTCCGCTCACAAGAGCATTGCCGCCAAGTGTATCTGTCATACTGTATTCCTTGTCCGGCTGTCCACCATTATAAATAGTCTGATTGACATTAAGGTGTCCAATATCAATAACAGCAACTGCTTCTGATGGATTTACGCCATCTGCAAAAATAGCCCCCATTGACTCTGGATATACCTGTCTTGTTACAATTCTGAATGTCTTTGTTACAACCGGTGATGTTCCTGTGAGTTTGTAACTCATTGTAATCTCACCCTCTGGCAGGATATATTCCCTGTACTCATTTCTACTTTTTACTACTTCATAATCCTTTACAGGAATTCCGATTGCAGCATTAACTTCATCAACTTCATTCTCTGAACAGAACGATGCGATTGCATATAATGTACAGAGTTTATGAGTAAAATCCTTCTTTGATGTACTGAGAGAAGCGTCTGTGTCGGCATTTGCACCGATTTTATACACTTTTCCTTCATATTCAACGATGTAAGTTGCTGCGCCCGGATCATCATCTTCAAATGTGCCCTCTCCGATTCGTGTCCTAAATGATCTTTTTGTGATAAGTTTTGTGTTTACATCATATGATGCTATCTTTGTGCTGCTTTTTCCTGAATCAATTGCGATGTATCTTTTCATTTTTTATTCCTCCATGTATTTGTTGGTAAGTTTATTATTGTTATCCATCTATCTTGCTTATAATGTCAAAGAAATTCCCTGCTGGTGGTGACTCTGACGGTTTATTTTCCGGTGCCTTGAATTCATTCTGCTGTACCGCCGGTATTGTCTGAACTGGTTTCGTCTGCTTTAAAGGTTTTTCTTTTTTGCTTTCAGCAGAAGCCTTTGGCTTCTTTTCGATTTTTACTGTTTCAGGTTCTTTTTCACTGTCAAATCCCAGCTCTTTAATTGCCTGCCGTCTGAATATCATATAATCCTCAGGAGACTCTATGCATTTACCGGAAAATGTACGATAATCAGTCAGCATTTCCCTTGTCAACAATGTTATCTGTGTTTCCATCATTATCATCTCCTTTCTTTTTTCTATGTTTTGGTTTATGTATATTCATATACTTTTCCGCTCCAGTAGATTGCTTGTATCGACAGTTGTATTTAATAATATTTTTCTCACGCCTCATACAGTAGGGCTCTGCAACTATCATCACTTTAGTTCTTTCCCCGTCAAGGATGAGTATCTGAACTGCAAGAATGTTTCCAATATTTTTAATAAAGAACTTACTCTTTACTATCACTTCATTATTTTTAATAAAGCTTATTTTTGCTTCAAAATCTTTTATTCTTTTTCCGTTTTTACTGATAAATTCGACTGCTGCCGATGTATCTTTATCTTTAATTATCATAAAGCTTATTCCTCACTGTCACATTTATAATGCTTTTGTACTTATATAATATTTCAAATTCACAATTTGTCCAATCAAAATAGGCAGTTTTTCCCTTTAATTTATATGGATTTTGCAAATTTACAGCAATATTTTTTGGACAAAATTTCAGTTTTAAATATTATATATATAGAAAACAAATAATAAAGGAGATAATAATTATGGCAGGACGAGTTTACATCACAAAACGTGATATGGCGTACAAAAATATATTAGCTGACATGAAACTTAACGGCAGACCAGTTTTCATTCTGTCAGTAGAAACAACTGGTCTGGATAAGTTTTCAGATGAACTTATTAATATTCATGCTTTAAAGTGTCATTTTGAAGATAAGATACTTATTGAAGATGAAGAATACAACAGATACATCAGAAATACAAAGGCTCTTACACCGGAGCTTGAAAAAATAACTAAGATTACAAATGAATTTCTTATGGATAAAGAAGACTTAAGCACAGTTATGGAAGATTTCTATAATTATATCGGCGAAGACGCCAACATAATTGGTTTTAATACATCTTTCCTGCTTCCAATGCTTAAGTATGCAGGATTTGAGACAGGCTGGATGCTTGACATAAGAGACTGTTTTGATTTAAGAATTGCAGCATCATCAACAATGGAAGAAAAAGTTTATTCTCTTGATGCTCTTTCATCAGGACTGGTTCCAAAGAAATCAAGCAAGGTTCACAAAATGCTTGCACTTTTCAATCAGGTATCAGAATCAATTCCTACAGGTACTGAACATGTGTCTGTTACAAATATCCGTTTCTGGCAAAAAGCTTATACATGCAGATATTTATATCTCATGACAAATCTTGGTGAAGTCGGACTTAACTGTAACACTGGCTTCTGGGTAGAAAGAGAGCCCGGATTCTTTGATGCTGCTGACATAGACGGACTTACCCGCACAGTATGTGAGCATTCAAACAGTACAAACATATGGGATTTTATTAAAAAATATGCAAAATAAAGAAAAAGCTCTTCAGATATTAACTCTGAAGGGCTTTCTTTATATATCAAATATTTGCAACTATAAACCATACAGCAAAATCAAGCAGCGCAAGAATTACATAAATACTTATATTAGTAGCAAAAGTTCCTCTTGGCGCACATTCTGTTCCATCTGGATTATATCTGTTCAAAAGCCTTGCGTTTTTTTTCTTTTCCTGCTTTATTCTTAAAACTGTGTTCAAACATAGCAGTATAAGCAGAATTTCCACAATACCAAATATCCATGTATAATTTTTCAGCAGATGCAGGACCTCTCCAATTTCATTATTGGAAATACCCGGTACCATAAGATAAATATATTTAAACATAATTATGCCTCTTTCTTAGGAGTTTCCTTTTCATACGGGCGTTCTGCATTACAGTTTGGACAAAGAATGTAATGTATTCCTGGTCTCAAAAATGTAACATCTTCATCCCATTCCTTACCGCACATTGGACAGCCCATATGTTCAACCTGATGAACAACTTCTTTACAGAATTTCTTTGTCTGTCTGTCAAGGTTATACAGTTTTGCATAAAGTTCTGTAGCGACATCATCAGAAACATCAAGATACTGTCTTGCCCACTGGGTTTTACCATAAGTCTTATCCTTCATTGTATCAGCAAGTTTGTTTCCAAGAATACGGTATCTCGAGTCACTCATCTGGTCAATGAGATTTCTGGCATCCATATACTGATTTTCAATATCTTTGAGCATTGCGATATTTCTTGCATTCTCTTCGGCTGTAATGGTATTTTTTACAACCATATCATTTTCAATTCTTTTAACTTCCGGCTCTGGTGGTCTCTTTTCTTCTTCTGCATAAACGATTTTATTATCTTCTTTATTCTCGAATTTTTTATCTTCTGTTTTTACCGCTTCCGCATCATGCTGCTTCTTTATTTTAGAAAACATTCTTTTTCTTTCAGGTCTCTGCTCAGAATTATGAGTTAAACTGCTTGGCTTTCCAAGGCTTTTGGATGTGGTTCCATCCAGACGACTGTTTTCAGGAAGAACATACTCTTTGTGTTCATTATCATCCTTTTCTACGTCCCTGTCGTTCATCTGTTCGACCTGTGGTTCTTTCTTTAATTCACTGGTTTCTTCAGACTCATTTACAGACTCCTGCATTTTCTGCTGCTGCGGTTCATTCTGTGTATTTGATGCATTTTCTTCTTCTAAAACTTCTATAGCTGACTTATCATCTGCATTTGTTTTATCTGGTGCCCATGAGAAATCTGCTGGATAAAGAATTTCGTCATCATCTTTGTCATAATGAGTAAGCAGAATGTTATTGATAATTTCTTCATTTGAGAAATCTGACAAATCTTTATTTCCAATAATCTCGTCAAGATTATCTTCATTATATCTAAGACCTGTTTCCTTTATTACTTTGCCATATTTATTTGGAACCCTGCACTCTGATACGTCAAAAACATTCTTTGGCCCGTTATACTCATTTCCGTTTACAAAAATAACTTCTGCTCCCACATTTGTCTGGGCAAAATATTCTCTTTCTTTTTTCTCACAGTATTTTACCTGTTTTTTGTCACCAACAAGTTTAATATGATTTAAAAGTCCCTTGCCTTTCTTAATCTTATAAACTTTGTTATATGTAGCCATTTCTGGACAAAATTCTTTACACCATGACCATTCCATTGTTGTTTCCATTCCTTTCTTAATGTTTCTTTGCAATAAATATGGATTTTAATAAACACACGGTAAAAAAAGAGACTGTAAAAACAGTCTCTCTTTTGTTTACCTTTGTTCCTGCTGACAGGCGGCTTCCATTTCTTCAATGGTCATTTTTCGTCTCCATTTCTTATGGAGTTTTTCCATTGCTAAAATTTCAAGCTGCTCATCAAGTTCAGGAACCTGTTCCTGTGTGCGTGTTACCATACTGCCACCTCCTACGCAGAAAACTCAATCAGGTACTTAATAGTTGCCTGATCTTCACGGTAAACAATTACCTCGTCGTTGCAGAGATAACTGTTTCCATACATGCTTTTGCTGTAAGCCCAGCAGCAGTCTTTATCAGGATGATCCTCATGAAAGTCCTCATAGTTATGAGGCGCTTTGCCATTGCCTTCACCGTACACATCATAAATGTTTCCGGTTGCAACTTTAAACACTGCTAGATAACCCCTTGATGCATCTCCATGTTCCCAGTAAGAACCATATGAAGATGTGTAGCCAATGGATTTCTTTGCATAAGGTGCAAAATAAAGACCGTAACCAAATGCTTTTCCATGTATCTGGACTCCTGATGGGTTAAGATATAGTCCGTTAGTGGCAATTGACCACCAGTTTGGAGTGCCTGAACCATGGAAAAGTTCTGTAATTCCATTATCCTCAGTAAGGTTTCTGGATTTACAATATTCGTCAAAACGCTTTTCAGTAACAGTATTTGTTACTCTCCACGCTCTGAGGAATCTTGCTCTCTGGTCTCCCATCTTATCCTTAAGCATTGCAACTTCTTTATCAGAAGCTGGCTCCCAGATAAGATTGTTCTGAGTAAGGATATTACCGTTATTAATAACAGTGTTTCCTTTACCACGTAACATGGCCATTAAGAAATCTAAGAGCTCTTGTTCTTTTTCAAGCTTTGCCTGAAATTCAGTCTTATTAAAGACTTTTTCCTTGTTAACCTTTCGGATAACACGGGGAACAGCAAGCCAGAGCTCTGTTAACATGTTATTGAATTCTGCTACAGAAATGTTTTCACCAGCCTGTGACAGCTCAGTGATAATTTCCTGTCCACGCTTCAAGTCCTCATCAGGAATATCCTCAATATTAATTGAGTACTGTTCCTCTATAACCTTGTTTGCAGTACCAAGCAAAATCTCAAGAACATCCTTTACATCAGGATCCACTCCAGCAAAGTCACCCTGATTCTTCTCAATGGTTTTTTCTTTTGCTTCTTCAAGACCTTTGACCCGCCAGTCTTTGTTGATCTTGTCCCAAAAGTAGTCGTCCCATGCTTCCATGGAATACACTACAGGGATTTTCTTTGGAGCGCGGCGGCCATACTTTCTTCCAGTATCGCCTTTGATAATAGAAAAGGTTTTACCATCATCATTTGCCTGCATGATAATGGTCTCATTCTTTCCATTTGCTGCATTACTTTTAACAAGACGCAATTTGATGTAACTATGATTTGGAACAGCTATTACATAACCGTTTTCATCCTTCCAGTCACATTCCTTGTTGGTAAGTTCTGTATTGTTCATAATCTTTTTCCTCCTTTATTTTTTTAATATGAAAATACATAATAGATATGGAGTTTGCTGTCCAATGAGTAAAAAAAAGAGACTCCATAAAGAAGTCTTTTTTTTGTTTACGCATGAAGCTTCAGCGTTACCGGTATGGCATTGTCAGCAGATTTCTTAAGGCACTGTCTGTGCTTAATACATGGCGCAAAAGTTGTAACTTTACCATTTTTGTAGTGTCTTATTCCTCCACGCGCTTTCCATACAGCTACCTTGTAATGAGTTACTGTTTCAGGAGACGGCACCTTTGGAATTTTCTCTGAAGAAATTCTTATGCTGCCAACATTTCTTACTATACGCTTTGGCATATTTTCAGAAATATCGGACACTGCTGTTTTCTTTACAGTGTTTCCGGCAGATTTCTTTCTGACAGCTTTTGGTCTGTTAAGTATCAGTATATAATTGCTTAAGTAAGACATTGCGCAGAAAAGATTAATTATGTCAGCAAATTCATTTCCGGCATGCTTTTCTCTTTCACTGCGGACATAGTCAGCATTGCTTATTACAAGTTGCCATACCTCTTTTGACATGCTGTCATTGATAAAATTATCAGGAATATCCCGGTAAATCTCACAATTTCCTCTTTTAGAAATGATTTCAATGTTTCCGGAAAAAGTGTTAATATCTGTGCCACTTATGCCGTTAACTCTGAATTCCACTTCCACTCCAGTCTGCCAGCTGCCATTCATTCTTGAGTAATCCCTGACGAATGCAACAAAGAAATCTTCCGGCACATTTACTTCTTTAACCTCAAAGTAAAGAAATCTGTGCCTGTTAATTCTGAAGCTGCCTTTCTGTATACATGGAATAAGTCCGTAGCCATGCAGCTTCTCAGGCAAGTCTTTCGGCATCCATGCCCAGTCCAGTTCTTCTGGAAGCCTGACGTCTTCTGATATAAGCGCCGGTGAAACAGAATGCTCATAATGAAGTGCGTCTCTAAGATCAATCATGTCCAGCTTCATCAGATCACTGAATTTGTGAGCAGCTCCTTTGTTGACAAGATATTCCATATGTCTTGTTAACATCTTTTTTATAAATTCTGCTTGGTTCATAATATCTTCCTCCTTTATTTTTATTAATATGAACTACTATAAAGCTGGATTTTGCGCATAAAAATAAGGACTGGAAAATCAGCCCCTATAATTATCTGGCATTACAAATTTCTGTTTCCATGATTCCACCTCCATTTCTCATTTCCAATATATATGATTTTTGATAATTAACAAAAAAAAGAAGAGACCTCATAATGAAGTCTCCTCTTTTGGTTTACCGCCGACTACTCGACCGTGATAATGTCACCACGATCGTATGTCTTAGTCTTCTTGACAGTGACTACATTGTAATCTCCATCAGCTAAAACATATGTCTCCGAACCGTTTCTGATGTCAGCGTCAATAAGATACTTAGCATCAGGAATTGTCTTAAGCACAGCTGCTGTTACAGTTCTGCTGTTGTGGCCTCTGTTCTCTACATACAAAGTATTCTCTGTACGAAGAACATAGTCACCGGTTGCAGCTGAACGAGTTGCTGCTGTAAGCTGGCCCGGCATAGATACTGTCATATGCTTATAAACTGGATCACCCCAGTCTTCGTCAACGTCAGTGTCAATACCATAGATTGTAACCTTTGTACGATCACGATCCTTGAGCTGACGTGTGCCACATCCATACTCGTCATAAGTAAGGATGCTGTCAGACTCAACAGCAAAGATATTGTCGGCATTCTCGACAGGCATTACCCTGTCAACAGGTCCATCAATGTCAACGAACTCTGCCTTAACACCTCTTGTGTGGATCATAAGCTCCATAGAAGCGTCAATAAGAATGACCTTTTCGCCGTTCTTGAGGATATCCTCGCCCTCATCATCAAGGGCTACTTTCTCTTCGGTCTGAGTAATCTCAGCAATTAAACGATTGTCATCGCTTAACTCCTCAATCACTCTAACAGCACTTACCGGATAAGTAAGCTTTGCAAACTTGTCCTCAAGAGGACGATATGCAAAAACCTCTACCTTTCCGTTAGCCTTGTCCTTTGTCTTGGCTGTAAGAATAACCTCACCTGCCATAACAGCAAGGACATCAATGAACTCAAGCTGTCCCTGAGCTGTTGCTGGCTCGCCATCCTTAAGTAATACACCGTCAGCTACGGTATATCCTTCAGGTGTCTCATCCTCGCGAGGATCATAAAGAACCTTGAGAACCTTCATAGCTGCCTCTACTGGAAGCGGCATTGTTCTTGGCTCTCTGTCCTCTCCCTCTGGTACCATCTCAGTGAGATTAACCATATCTGTTACCGAAATCTCATACTTGATTCCTGTAACGAGATCAAGAACCTGCATTCCATCAACGAGTGTCTGTGCCTGTGTCATGTTTGTGTTTGCCATAATATTTTCCTCCTGTTTGGGCCTTTGTGCCCTAAAAATAAAATTAATTGGTTTCCCACAGCTATATATTAAATACCTGCGGCATGTTATAAAATTGTCCCTTATGCTAAGCATTTCGGGTCGAGAACGTTAATTCTCTTTTGCCGCAGCTATCAGCTGACATAAATCAGCGACAGTTCCTGAAAAATTCTCAGGAATGACAATCTCATAGTTGCCATTTTCATCAACTCTTACTGCCATATTGCGTACCTCCTTGTATGTTTGTTAATAAGATTACGCAATATATATGGATTTTGCTGAATCACAAAGCAGCCCATCTCTGGCAGTGTTCATGAATATATCCCGGCTTGGCCATTGATTTTGAAAAATCAGCCTCACCAAGAAGCATTTTTGTCTTTTCCTTATCTTCTTCAGACATTTTTGCTACATCTACATAAAATATCTGACCTGTTTTATAGAGCTCGGCTTTCTTTCCAATAAGGCCAAATTCCTTCATATTATTAATAAGGAACATTATCTTATTGAGTTTCGGATCTTTTGTCTGATAAATATCTGTTTTCTTTGGCTCATCAGCATCCTCAAAAAGGTCATCATCCACATCATCAAACATGTCTTTTGTTTCAGGATTGTCAAAGTAATTTGTATTGAACAGACTTTTTATGAACATTAAATGAATGTCAACAAGCAGATAGTCCAGATTGTTCTTAGTCTTGTCCTCAATTTTTTCAAGTTTCTCTCTCTCCTTGCAGAGCCCTTCCTTTGTAAGCCCTTTCCTAAAGCCCAATGCAGCAAATACTTTATTATCAGGTGTTGTGCTCAAACAGAATGTTGGCAGTTTATCGCCATGCATAAGTTTCTCTATCTTCGTGCTTGACTGAAGTAATATGTCCTGTAGTCTCGCACTGTCTTCAGGACTCCCGCCATTTATCATTTTGTGAACATCAACGCCCTTGTCTGCAAGTTCTGCTATTGTGCTGACCATCGTGTAGTTCTGGTCAGGTATAATCTCAAATATTTTCATAAATCATATCTCTCTTTCATATATTTCTTACATATATAATATTTATTTTTCTGATTTTGTCCTAAATCTGCTCACATATTTTTATCAAAAATCCATATTTGTTACGAATTCATATATTTAAAAATAAAAATAAAAGGAGGAAATGTAAAATATGGATAATAATGGTTTTTCAAAGAATGCTGTCGAGGAGATTAAAGGCAGCGAAGAATTTTTAAGCATGTCTGGTGCAGAACATTTAATTCTCTGTGTTGAGGAACGCGATAACGGAAATTATAACCGTTTCCTTGCTCATGCAGATGCTGTTCTTGGATGGCATCGTACAAGAAATGCTGTGAAGTTTATTATGAATACCATGCACGGCTTTTTTGGTTACAAAGCTCTGGAAGTAGTTTATGAATCTATTCCAAAGCAAGACGTTGAAGACCGACTTTGGACAGCGGCTTTTGATTGTCTGCGTACCAGCTTCTCATTTGAGAAGTTTAGTTCTGATTTCTCAGATCATTCAACTGTGGCGGATTATTACAGCCACTGGATGAACTTCTACCTGCGGAATCAGTACAGACTCATTATTCTGGAGTATGCTAAGACATTTTATCCGAATTTAGACAAAACCCAGATGATAAAGTATGTCCGTATGAGAAAAAACTCAGGATATACTGTTGATTTGGATGATCCGGACGAAGTAGTTGCAGATGCTCTTGGTGGTGTTTCAGAAAGGTCTGTTAAGAGCCTGCGTACTGCATTTGCAGAATTTGATGACTACTATCTATTAACAGACACATCATCAAAAGCAGATCCGGCAGTGCTTCATGAGAAGCATGAAATGTCTCTGGCATCTTCTAATGCTGCTATGACAGTAATTCAATCTTTATCTGACAGGGACAGAGCTATTGTAATCGGCACTTTTGTTGATAACAAAGACTGTCGAACCCTTGCTGGCGAGATTGGTTGTTCTAAGTCAACAATTTCTTACGTTACAAATAAAGTAAGAAGTCAGTTGTTTGCAATGGTATAAACTAAAGAAGAGACCAATTAAGGTCTCTTCTTTTTTTATTTATTTGTTACAGGTCATCATGATCCTCGTCTTCAGTTGCATCATTTTCAATATCATCAAATTCCTGCTGATGCTCTTCTCTGTAATTATCAGCAATCTCATGCATTTTGTCCATATCAAGGCCAGTTCCTTCAAATACAGAGTCAATATCAATGTTTGCGAGCAGTTTTTCAGACGCATCTATTTCAGATAAGTTCTCACATCCGGCAAATGCGCCATTGCCAATATTTTCAACACTGTTTGGAATAAAAAGGTTTGTAATTGACTTGCAATCCCTAAAAGCATTACAGCCTATTGATTCCAAGTCATCTGACAGTTTTATTTCTTTTAGATTTTTATATCCTGCAAACGCATCATCATCTACTTTTCTTTCGTTGCTAAGATCTATTTCTTCCAAAGCAAGTTTTTCAAGCAGCTTTATATTGCCTAAATTATTGGTGTTGCCAAACGCATCCGGCCCCAGCACATTCTGAGTCATTTCTTCTTTCACTTCTGGTATCTTATCCGGAATGTCCATGCCTCTTAAATCAGCGATTCCATCAAAAGAGTGAACGTTTAATGATTTCTGAGCATTCTGAATACTATCCATTGCTTCCTGTACCTTATCCTTTTCCATTTCAGGTAATTTATCCAGAAGCTTTATTCCTTTTAATTTATATTCATTTTCTTTTGTTAGTTCTTTAGATATTGCATCAACCCCGATATTTTTAATAACAAGCAGGTAGAAAATAATTCTTTTTCATCTGAGCATTTGTTAACTATATTTGCAATGCCTTTTATTGATGTGTTTTCCAGCATTTGCCTTACTGAACCATCATAGTCCATTCTCGGAGAACAAATTACTTTATGTACAGCTTCTACAACCTCATTTCTGTAGTTTTCAAGTTCTTTTGCAGGAGTTTTTATCATAAAACTTTTAAACTGGTCAAAATTATCTATTTTCACGTTTTCATGGACCATAAAACCACTTGGGTAACTGTCTATAGACACACGATCAGCTGGTATAATTCCAGTTCCTTCCAGTTCAGAATGCTCATCATTTGCAACATCCTCAATTTCATTAATCAGTTCTTTACTGTCAATGTTAGTTATTCCATTAAGATAGCCTTCAAATGTTTTTTCAATTGAAATATTTTTAAGAGTTTCTTTTGAAACAGAAATATCTGCTGTCATTCCGGAAAAGGTTTTATATCCTATATTTGTTACACTGTCAGGCAGTATAAGAGGATTCATATTATTATCAACACCACATTCCTCAAATGTCTGATTTCCAATTGTTTCAAGACTGTTATTATATAAAAAACTTATGTCGCAAATATTCGAGCATCCTAAAAATGTACGGTCGCCTATTTCCTTTACATTTCTTGGAATGTGTGCAAAGCTAAGCATCTCACAATATTCAAATGTTTCATTTCCAATTCTTTCTGTCTCCTGTGGTATCTTTAATTTATCCAGACGATAGTCATAAGCAAAAAGTTTATCTGGAATTTCTTTGAGCTGTTCTGGTAAATGTACATGTTCAAGGGCAGCGCAACGGCTAAATGCGCCTTCACCAATTTTTATATCATCAGTATCATTAATATAAATTTCACTAATATGGACCTGATTTTCAAGCGCACCTGCTCCAATATCTTTAACATTAGGTAAATTAAGTGTACACTTGCATGAAATTTCATTATCATAATAAAAATTGTCGTCAGCATGCTCATATGCTTCTATTTTTTCGCTTGTATCTGTAAAGATAATCTCTATCTGTTCAGAGTCCACCGACAATTCTTCTACAATTTTTTTCATGGCTGTACTGTCATAAAAATCTTCTTTTGTGATGTCAATTTTTGTAATATTGCCATTTTTATCTTTTAAATATGCACCCGCTTCTTTTGCTTCATCTGGAATCTGTGGAAAATCATATGTTTCTATCCATTTTTCATAATTCTCTTTATTAATCGGCTGACCATCTGGTCCCCTGTATACAAATTCGCTCATTGTTTATCCTCCTTAAACAATACAATTCAATATAATAATCTGTAACAAATATGAGTTTTGTATAAAAAAAGAAAGCAGCACTACTGCCGCTTCCCTTTTTCTGTTTACCTGAATATCCGTTCAAGTATCTTTCCGATGTTTTCCTCATCCAGACAGTCTGTTCTCACTGTCAGGTCACAGAGCTTTTCATTCTTGAGTTCCTGCTCCATTGAAAGCAGTCTGTTTTTCTTTTCGACAATGGACATGCTTTCTCTTGACAGAATATCAAGAATCATGTTTTCTCTGTGAGCCTTACAGAACACCAGTGTGACAGGATAACTTCGTTTCAAAGCCATTGCCCCGCACATATCAACAGCAACAATTACATTCCTATCATTTCCAAGATTTTCATCAATCTCAGCTTTTGACAGGCTGTATTTTCTGCCGGCATAATATGTGGAAACAATCTGTTCATCGTTTCCATCAGTATCGCCTGATTTGACAATGGCACTGTTCGTTTTTGCCGCAAGCATTTTTGCAAGCAGTTTTTTATTACTGCCACTTGGTCCGACAAGTGCAATTATTGACGGCTGTTCAAACTTGGTGAATGTATCAACATACGAATTTTTTATCTGGTCAACAAGTACAAGGAATTCCTCATAGTTGTTAACAGAAAGTATGCCTGACAAATCCCTGTTCCATGGCTGTCTGAATACGACCGGGAATTCTGCGCAACTTTTAAGAATATTGTGAGGCGCGTCATCAAGCATGATGTCAAATTTTACAAGGTTCTTTGCTGCGCCCATTAAGATATGGTCATCAGGGAAATCAGGAAACGCTTCCTTAATCTGACTTGCCCTATATGACATTCTTTCAGGCGGTACTGCTGTCATAATATACACGTCAGCTTTCTGTCTGAGCATACGCATAAACATTTTTGTGTTAGCCTGTACCTGCTGCATCTCATATGCTCTGTCATCATTGTAATATGACGATACATCCTTTGCTGCAGGACATGTGTCATATCCCCATGCAGTGATGTCTTCTTTTGTGTATGCAGTACCACGTTCCTTGTTGCAGAGCTCACAGGCAATATTAACAAAACCTGCCAGCACATCATCGAAATCAATTCCTATTTTAATCATAAGCTTATCCTCCTTTATTTTATGATTAATTAGCTACGCAATAGAGATGGATTTTAAGCGTAAAAAAAAGACCAGCTTATGCCAGTCTTTTTTTTCTGTTACTCTACTATCTTTATCTCTTTTCCGCAGTAAGGACAGTGTTTGAGCTTATTCATGTTTTCAGGAATCCGCCAGTAAGGATTATCCGCGTCATGATATTTTGGACAGATAGTACGGTAATCGTACTTAATCCATTCACAAAAGTTATCCTCTTCGAGTTTTGGTATAACTTCATTAACAGCTTCCATAAATATGCCTTTTCTGATTTTATCATCGGCAATTTTATTAGCATGAACAATAAGTCTAAAACTTATTCTTACTGCATTCAGATATTCTGTATAGTCATGCCAGTAATCCGAAGTCATTGCTGGAAATTCTACACTGGAGACTTCATTTTCATAAAAGGTTTTCATCCAATTTTTATTCTGTTTAATAGAATCTTTTATGAAAGTTTCAAGATCAATATTGGTGGTAATAGGTGTTATCTTCCCGTCACACTCTTCAAGTGCTAAAATGCTTCTGCCATCAATAAGTATAGAAGCTTCTGATGAATACCTGTGTTCTTGGAGAAACTGATATGTCCTGTCAATAAATTCCTGAACAGTGCATTCTTTGCTGTCAGGTCTCATCATTATGGCTGAATTAGAAAATAATCCCCTTTCTGCGTAAGGAACATCCCTGTAATAAGATGTAAGTTCTCCAAATTCCTTAGATAATTTTAGCTGTGATCTTATTTCTTCGCTCATTCCAGTTCGTATCGTTTCTAAATTAATCAGTAACGCTTTAAGTGTCATAATGTTTTCCTCCTTGTATTATTATTTTGTATGACACAATAAATATGGTGTTTATAGGTAGAAAAGAGAGATAGTTTGTTTGCTACCTCTCTGTATTCATTATCCGGTTTATGTTTTTCTTACATATATCCTTTTGCCGCACATTGTCTGTAGAATAATTCCCTGTATTCAATGAATGTGTCCTGTACATATAGTTTCTTATGCCACTTGTAGCCCTTGAGTGCACCTGCTTTGTTTATGATACTGCACATATCATTGATGTTAAGACGTTTCATTGCTTTTACAAGGTCATCCCTGAAAATGGTTACTCCGTCAATAATGCATTCTTTCCAACCTCTGCTTGCAATAATTACCTTAAACCACTTGCGTACATTCTCTGCATTGTCAGTTATCGTCTTTACATTACAGCTGTTAAAGTCATCTTTGAGTTTATCAAACATTGTGTCAATGCTGTCAACTGGTTCATACGTTACAGGATATGTATCATGTGTTTCAGGAACTGATGACATTAAGCCGTGAAGATTGAAAGAAAAATGTCCATTCTCCACTGCACGCATCATGTGTTCGATGTCGTATACTGCAGCTTTAAGCTCCGGATCATATGAATACTGGTCAGCTAAATAATCAAGTCCAGACAGTGCCTGTTCCAAAAGTGATTTGTCTGTCATATGATACAGCATATCCTTTGTGATTTCTGTTACACGTTTCATGTTGCCTTTCATTGTTACGTTCAAATATGAAAGGAAGCTTAAGCCGTAAGAGTGTTTTACTTCGTTAATGTAACAGGTATTATCATCAGAATAGTCTTTTTCCTCAAAGAATGTTGACACTGGCATCTTGATGTTATGATTCTTGATAATTTCATTCCTGATATTGCTGTGATGATATGATACATCTTCACGGTCATTATCGTCATCATCCATATCATCATCAAATGTCCAGTCATCATCCTGTTTGTCAGTTTCTTCTATTTCAAAGTCAATTCCGTCAGTACGGACAATATTACATGATGTCTTATTCTGATCAGCCTTATTCCATAAATCATCTATGTTAGCAGAAGCGCTTCTCTCAACAGTACTCTTGTTAACAGCGATCTGCTTATCTGAAGTGTCATGTATATATTCATTTACATCCACATGGCAATTTTTGGCACTTTTTTTGCAAACATAATAGCGGTTGATGTCAAACATTCCCCAGTCCACATCTTCAAGCTTTTTGATGACACCATTAGTATGTCCACAGAAGTATTTTCTTGCAATTCTCTTTACAGTTCTTAATGCCACGCCAGTAAGACATACAACCTCGTTGTATGTCTCGCAGCTCAAAATTGCATGGACAACCATTTTGTCCCTTGCAAGTTTCTTCTTTAATGTTTCAATCTTCTTTAATTCCCTGCTCTCTGCTGTTTCAAACTTAAACTCTGCAGCTTCTCTCTCATTTAAGTTCAATGAATTCATGATGTATGCGTTTGTAAAGCAGTATGCTGCACCATTTCCCTTTGAACTTCTGATAATGCCTCTGATTTCTGCTCTGTCAATTCCATAGTCAGCAAAGCTCCAGTTAAACTCCTCAAGAGCTGCCGCAGCTTCACTTTCATCCATATATAATTTGACAGTGTTATAGTAGATAAAGCATAACTGGTGATGATAACCCTGCCAGTCTTTTCTTGATGCCTGAAGTCTTCTGAGCTTGTCTGCACGCGACTGTCCAAGGCCTTCAACATTTCTCATGTCTTTATTTGCTTTCTTTTTCTGTTTCTTTGTAGGTTCAAATCCGCAGATGTCGGCAATCTGGCTCAGGGAATATCTTGCATCCGGATTAATCTTTATATTCTTTCTGTATGCACGCGCATTGTAATTGTATGTTCCCGGAAGTCCGCATAAACGAGCAGCATCCTTTACGCTCTTGTCCACTGACAGCATTACACCATTATATTCATTTAACAGTTTTTCAATAAGCTTAATCATTTTGTTGTAAAGACTCTTATGAAACTTAATCTGTCTTTCAGTATTCCCGTGGGCAGAAATACTTCTGTCATACAAAAATAACAGACCTATTCCACGTCCTGAATCTATCATTGCTGTATAATTACAGAGTCTTCCTTCTTTAATGGCATTGTTAATAACACTCACGGTGTTGATTTTCGCCTGTTCTATCTCATCAGGCTTTAAATCATGTCCGTCAATGTCAATGAAAATGCCATTAATTGCAAAAAGGTTGCTGTTCTTTCTCTTAACTCCGGAAAATGAATTAACTGTAACATATGTATTGCCATTGTTTGTTGTTGACACAAGAGCTTCCGTTCTGCTGGACGTACATGTCTTCTTTACCTTTTTGCCTGCTATGCTGTATTTAATTATATTTCCGCATTCAGGCCCCCTGCACAGCAGATTTAGAAATGCTGTTTGTTCGGCGGCCAGTGATGTTTCGCTAATCATTCAAATACCTCATTAATACAAAATGTTTCTATATTAGTAATATTCCAAACGGCGGTTTTGTCCAAAATAACCTGTACTTAATAAAGAAACACTCTGTCTGCTTACATTTCTCTCTACAACAAATATGAGTTTTGGTAAATAAACGGTAATAAATTGACTGTTCCATAATAAATTCATTCCACAAAAAAAAGAGCAGCCATATGACTACTCTTTTTGTGTTTACCTCCTTTTTAAGAGAACAGTGTTGCCTGAACAGAGTTCTTGACAAGCGCTTCGTACTCAGCCTTTTCCTTTGCGGTCATAGGTCTTGACTTAGCATTCATGTCAATGTTACTGTCATCATCTACTGCTTTGGCAGCTTTCTGTGCAGCTCTCTTCTCACGCGCCTTTCTGTTTCTCTCCTGACGACGCTCTTCCTCACGGATAGCTTTCATTGGATCAACTGGCACGTATGACTTAAGTTCAGGATCGACTATCTCATACAGTTCCTTGAGGAATCTGTTGTAGATGTCACCATTCTTCTCGTCAGTACAGAACTTGTACTGGCCGGTTACGAACAGCTTTTCCTTTGCTCTTGTCATTGAAACGAAGAGCAGACGTCTCTTCTCTTCAACCTCATCCTGATGTCTTCCATAGAGGTATCTCTTGGAATCATAGCTTGAAATTGAATTGAAGATTACCTTCCACTCAAGACCTTTTGAAGAATGAGCTGTTGTAAGAGCAACACCCTCATACTTTTGGTCCATCTTAAGCTCTGTGTTCTTGCCAAAACGTTTGAAGTTCTGGATGAACTGAAGCTCAGACGGAAGATCCTCGTTTTCGTAAACCTGCTCTAACCATTTCTGGTAGATTTCGTCTACTTTTTCAGGATCCAGTGCCTCGAGCATATCGTGGAATGTTTTCTGCTGGAAATTAAATGCAGCATTGTCTATTCCACTAAATGTTGAGCGAAGCTCCTCTATCTCCTTATTAATCTCATCATCAGTGAGTTCTTCAAGGATTTTGCCATCATACTTCGCTACAAGGTAGTTGAAATATGACTGAGTTGCTTCCGGCTCATAAAAAGCATCTGCCAATGATATTGCTGCCAGAACTCTGCTGTTTTCAATGACCTTTACCGGAGCCATCATTACCCAAGGAATTCCTTCCTTTGAAAATGCGGCTGCAAATTTCATCAACTCCTTTTTAGAGAATGTGATGATTGCAATGTCTTCCGGCTTATAACCATCTCCAAGCAGCTTCTTGATGTTGTCAGCGACGTATTTCTGCTCATCAGGCTCATTGTAAAATCCCCTAACTGAAACAGCTCCGCCAGCTCCTTTTGCTGCAACAAGTGGCTTGTCAATACGATTGACATTAAGCGCAACCAGCTTATTCGCAAGGTCAATTATCTCCTCATATGAACGGTAGTTCTGTGTCATAAGAAGAGATGTTACCGGTTTGCCAAGCTTCTCCTGAAAGTGGATCATGTTGTCAGGATTGGCATTACGGAAACCGTAGATACTCTGGTTATCGTCACCGATTACCATAATATCCTTAACTGTCGGGCAGTCTGCAAAGAGTTTAATGAACTCCATCTGAATGTCTGATGAGTCCTGAAACTCGTCAACAACGATGTGCTCAAATCCAAACTTTGCAAGCTGGTCCGGATGCATATCAAGCACTGACAGTGCCATTGGCTCCTGATCTGCAAATGTAAGCAGTCCCTGTGATGTGAGAATCTGCTCATACTCCTGATACAGGTCTACCAGCTGCTCAATGCTCTGGTCAGACATGTATTTGTATAAGTTTGCAGGTCTAAGGAACTTGTTGGCAAATTCCTCTGTTGCGCCTGGCTGGCTAAAGTCAATTCTGCTTGACTTTATCAGCTTAAACACTTTGATTGCAATTGTAAGTGCACCATACTGGGACTCAACCGCAACATTGTAGTTTAAGCCGTCAACCTTATCACGAGTTATAAGTGGTAGAATTCCCATTGCTTCTCTTGTAGGATTTGTGTCTACAACGATAGGTGTTTTAAGAAATCCTAAATCATTGTAAAATTCCTTTACCAAATCCATTGCAAATGAGTTGAACGTCATGGTAGGGATTTTCTCCGGGTCAATTTCGTAACCTTCCGTCAAGAACGCTCCTGCAAGACGTGTCCTCATCTCTGCTGCGGCTGCGTCTGTGAATGTGATGAGTAAAAACTTACTGAGTAAGTGTTGCACCCATGCGTCCTTCATTGCCTTTGTAATTTCTCTTTTTTCCATAATATTTTGTCCTCCTTTATTTAATTAATTAATTATGAAAATAAGTTTCAGAATAAATATGGATTTTAGACTATGTATACGTAAAAAAAAAGACAGCCAAAATAACTGTCTCTTTTTCTGGTTTACTTTACAAACAAGAGATTTCCATTCTCATCCATAAAGAATAGATGGTCTGAAAGCACTTCTTCAGGTCTAACCTCACGGCGGTTTACTTCTCTTATCATCTCATCCCCGTCTGTCATGCATCCTGTTTCATCAGCATGATCTTTGCCAATAAGCAGGCATTCGTGAATGGATGACGGAATGACGTAGCAGCCTCCATGTTCTTTCGCAAAATCTTTTACATTCTGCGAATATAAAACCTTAATAGCACCATATTCGAGAAATTCTTTGTAAAGGGCTTCTGAGATATGCAACATCTCCCATACCTCTTTATTTTCCAGCTTTGCTATTGTTGGAAGCATTGGACCAAATACTTCTGGCATCAGAGCTGTATTGATTTCTGCCTGTCCGTAAAGCAGATATGTTTTGTCTCTGCCCCAAAGATTTTCATAAAATCTATCCAGCTGACCTGTAATATAAACAGAACTCTTCTTTAAAAGAATCCTGTAGCCCATAACAATGTCGCCGCACACAGTTGTGTGTGGACCTGTCAGACGTTCCTCATTTTCCTTTCTCTCTTTACTGATAAGGGTCGTAACGATATGACTTCTTACAAAATCATAATCACATACCAATTCTTTTGTTATTTTCTGTATATTTGCCATAATATTTTCCTCCTTTATTTATATGACATTTAATTAGTTACAGAATAAATATGAGTTTTATAGCATTAAAAAAGAAGCCCTGATAAAATCAGAGCCTCTCTTTCGTTTAGCTGGCAAGGAAGTCAGCTAAGGAACTTGTCTGTTCCTCGGCTGCAATCTCGCTATCAACATCCTCGCCATTTTCATAGCGGGTTATCATGTCAGCAAGTTCTTCCTCAATGATTGAAACAGTTCTCTGTTTGATTGCTGTCTCTGTCTTGCCTGAGCCTGCACCTGCGTTAACAATGAAGATACCGTTTCTGGCATCAACGATTGCCTGCTGCTCGTCATTAAGCTTATGTTTCTCTCTTGCTTTTACCTCAAGTTCCTTGGACTTTTCAGGTATTGGCTTGTAAAAACATACTGCATATTTCGGACAGTGTTTGCAGTCGCTTTCTTCGTCGAGCTCATCCTTTTCGTAACCAACGGCATATTTATCAAGTTGGACTTTGAACAAAGTATCAAGCTCTGTTTCTGGTGCCTGAGGAATATTTGTGTAATCCTCAATCAGGCTTCTTGTAGGTGCTGATGAGAAATAGTCGTCATTATATGCTGACGCTGAAGTATCCTTCGGCTTTTTCATATAGTAATATGACGATATTACTCTTCTTGTTTCGCCTTCCGGAATCAGAGAACGAAGTGCTCTTAATCCTAGATATAAAGGAATTTCGTTATAAACGTTCCTCTTGGCCCTATCAGAAACACCAAGCTTTGGAGTGCCTGTCTTAAGGATTACTCCCTCAAGGTTTGCACCATCATCAATGATGAAATCAAATTTCACATTAATATCCTCAACACCATCAAACTGAGTTTCAACAAATCCTGACAGGTCAATGCTGATGGTTGCATCCGGAAAAGCAATCTTGCAGCTTTTGTGCCTTCGCTCTGATTTGCAGTAACGAAATATCTGCTTGGCAAGATTGTGCTCGTATGCTTCTTGCGAAACATCTACGTCGTCGATTTCAACGTAGCTGTCAGCAATAATCTGCTCCAGTTCTTTTACGGAACCAAATTGTAAATCGCCCTTGAGGTAATCTACAATGATTCCTTTCATAATAACTGCCTCATCGAGAAATCTGTTTGCTCTCGACTGAAGTCTCATTACACCGCCTGCATTATTTACACAGGCATTCTTACGATTAAAACTGCTCATAGTTAATGACATAATCAATTCCTCCTTTATATATGTCAATTTATAATTAAATACAGGATAAAAATGGATTTTAGACACAAAAATAAGGCATCTGTTTATCTTGCAAACAAAATACCTTATTTTAAAAGTGCTGATACCATCATGTGTCCAAATGTAGTGAGTTTCATGAATTCTGTCACAATAAATAATGCTGCAACAGTGGCAAAAGCCCAGCGTACACCCATTCTGATTTTCCATAATGTCTCTGATTTTCCAATAATTCCTTTGTATACCCAGCTTCCCATTTTAATTCCTTTCTTAGAATTACACGATCTGCATGCTGCTACAAGATTTTTAGTATCATTTATATTTTCTATTCCAATTTTTTTTGCCAGTTTTCTGGCTTTTTTACTGTACTGCATCTGATTAACTGGAATAATATGATCTACAGTAATATTTTTATAGGTGAATTTTCGCCCACAATAAGCACATCTATATTTTGCCTCAACAGCGGGCTTTGCTACCTTAAAGAAGTCTTTTCGATAATCAGCAGAGCGGGTGAACTGCTCGGGAATCACATCACAGCGAAGTTTTTCCTTTTTGCAGTATAATTCCCATTCCCTGCCATCCTTTTCATCTGTTTTCTTCTCATAGAAACTCTTGTCGCCGGAACGCTTGTTGAATTCAAAGCCGGCCTGTCGCAGAATATATCTGTAATCATATATTTGATTTTTGTCATCAGATATCCTGATGAACACGTTTCCTGTATTGTCCTTCATTCCGTCTATTGGTGTCATCATTTTCATACGGCAGGCCTCCTTTCTTTTTAAGTGTTATTATACTCTCTATAATTTAATGCCATTCTGCGCAAGAAAATTATTAATTTTATACATATTGTAATAAGCATCCTCTCTCTGCTCCGGTGCCAGTGAATAATGCGCATAGTCAAGAGGTGTCGGAAAACTTATTGTACAGATATTCTTGAGCTTATTCTTTGTGAGAAATTCATTGCTTGTTTTCTTATCAGCAAAATAACTGTAAAGCTCATCCACATTTTTAAATCTCTTTTCGCTAGTAAACAGCGCATGCTGCATAATGATTCTCGCTTTATCATTTCCATCAGGTGCATCAAAGTATTTCTTTGGGAATGATTTTCCTGATTCAAGCACCTTTTTATATCTCAGAATGATAAGGTCTCTGTAATTAAACAGTGAGCCCACTTCATCTGGATAACAGAGCTTTGCCATGTAAAAGTAATCTCTTTTTGAAAACTCAGGCGGATAATCAATTGCTGAATATGCTTTTGCCAGTTTTGCTTTATCAATTACATCCTTTGACAGATAATTGATAATTTCAAGCGGTGTCCACTGAACAAGCTTTTCAAAGAAATATTTAAACAAAATGATTGCACGTTCATTTTTTACTACTGCTGAACATCCGTTAAAATAAGTCTTTGGCATGTTTTTGTTTAAGCGCAGACATCTTTCATAGTCCTCAACCATAGCAAGATTGAATGATGATAATGTTGTAAAATCAGTCATTGAAAAACTTCCCTTTCTTTTGTATTAAGAAAATATCCTAAACACAGGATTTTTTATATTTTATAGTACTTTATGCTTGTATTATAGTACTGTGGTCACAAAATTCAATATAAAATATTATCTGTCTATATAATATTTAAAAAGCCGAATTTGTCCAAAGAAAAACCCGGCTTTTTTTTAAATTATTTAAGCCATTTTGCAAATTTCGTTTTGTCCATGGTGCTTAAGATGTACCAAGTTTTGTGGTCCTTATCCCATCTGGCTCCAAGTGATTTAACCTCATCTTTGTCATCAAATGGCACTTTAATTGCTATTTTCTTTGCATTTGCTGCGCTTGCTGGCATTTTTGTGTTACCGTCTTTGGGGATCCATTTGCTGAAAGTGTTTTTGTCCATAGTGCTTAAGATGTACCAAGTTTTTCTGTCCTTATCCCATCTGGCGCCAAGACTCTTTACGGCATCCTTATCTTCAAATGGCACATCCAGTCTAATTTTCTTCACAGTCTTTGCATTTGTAAGCCATTTTGCAAACGGTTCAGTAGATCTTCCTTTAGGCACGAACCACATTTTGTTTTTCATATCAAAGAAAGCACCGAGCTCTTTTACCTTATCCTTATCCTCATATGGAACATTCAGGTATGCTTCTGCTTCCACTTTTTTCTGGCCAGGCTTTTTCTTGGTTTCAATGTTAAAAGTCTTTATGTATGCAGAAAAGTCATCTGAAATAGTCATATTCTTGATGTCGTTGACTTTATTTCTTACATACTCATGGATTTTATTCTGATACTCATTTGGATTAACTTGTCCTTTTACAATTCCATTCAAGCCTTCTTCCCACTGTGCTGTAATCTTTGGGTTTAACAGCTCGGGAATGGAATTTTTAATGATTTCATAAATGGCAATACCTGTATCAGTTGGTGTCATTATCTGAGTTTTCTTGTTAATGCTTATATAGCCTATGTCATCCAGTTTCTTTATGATTGCTGCTCTTGTTGATGATGTTCCAATTCCACAGTCTTTGAGCACACCCTTTAAAGTCTCTTCTTCAAGAGAATTGCCTGCATTCTCCATTGCTGTAATCATTGAACCTGATGTATAACGATTTGGAGGCGTTGTTTCTCCTGCAAATAAAGCTATCTGGCATGGGAACTGCTGCCCCGGCTGTAATGACTCAACTGCTACTGGAAGTTTGCTGCTACCATTTGGAATGCCTGTGAGCGCCATATAACCCGGATCAATAAGCGTTGAGCCGCCTGCATAAAAACGTTCACCGCCACAATTCTCAACAAGTTCAACCTTTTTATATACCGCTGGCGGCATAAATATTGCTAAAAATCTTGATGCAATCAGATAGTAAATAGACTGGTCAATGTCTGACATCGCAGAAAGTGCTGACAGATTCTGTCCAGTCGGAATAATTGCATAGTGGTCTGAAATCTTGCTGTCATCAACATATCGTTTACTGCCAATAATTGATGTTGGGTCGCCTGCAAGAATTTTGTTTGCAACATCTGTGTACTTCGGAAGTCCTGACAGTCCTGAAACGTTTCTGCCGATTTCCTTTGCAACTGCTGTTGACAATACTCTTGCATCAGTTCTTGGATATGTAGTAAGTTTCGCTTCATAAAGTCTCTGTGCCGTCTGTAATGTCTGGTCCGGAGAAATATGAAACAGCTTTGAACACGTACTCTGTAAACTTGCAAGAGAAAACAGCTGATCTGCATACGAGTTCTTGTTTTTAATGTCAAGTTTTTCTATTGAAAGTGTTCTTGGCAGTCCGGCGGCAAATTTCTCAGCATCCTCTTTGTTTAAAAATCCATTATTGCCATACATGTTGCTGTGCGGTTTTTCAGGACTTGCTTTCCATTCTGCCTCGACATAGCCGTCTCCTACTGGGATACGTGATTTTACTTTGAAGAATTTTGTTGCGACAAAATTTTTAATTTCTCTTTCTCTTTCCACAACCATTCCCTGTACACAGGTCATGACTCTGCCTACCGCAATTGAACCCTTAAGCCCAACGCTTTCCTGATATTTACATGTAAGCGCTCTTGAAATGTTGATACCTGTTGAATAATCTTCAATTGCACGGATAAATCCGCTTGCAGACATATTTGTATATGCAGACAGTGGTTTTGCTTCTCTTATGCCTTTTCTGATTTCATCCATTGTCTGCGAATCAATCCATACAACAAGTTCTTTTGCGTTTGGATTGTGTCCAGCCATCATTCTGATAAGCATCTGTATGTAAAGTCCTTCTCTTGCAGAGTCACCAGCATAATAGATTGCGTCAATGTCTGGTCTGTTATAGAGTCCCTTTATCACGTTGAACTGGTCTTTTGTGTTTGGGAGTGTTTCATATAAATATCTCTGCGGAATGAATGGCAGATCATCAAGATTCCAGTTTTTATATGCCTCATCATATTTTTCCGGATAAGACATGGTGACAAGATGTCCTACTGCCCATGTAACAATCCATTCATCACCTTCAAGATAACCGTCATATCTTAGTAATTGTGTATTTAAAGCTGCTGCATAACTCATTGCAACCGATGGCTTCTCAGCAATAATTATTTTCTTACCCATATGTTACCTGCGGGAGTCTGTTTAGAGACTCCCATCCTTTCTATATTTCTGTTCTAAAACTTGTTTACCATTGTATTTATGACACTGTTCCAGTCTTTCTGAAGTTGTCCTGTGACTGCCGAAAAATCATGCTGTGGCAGAAACAAGATGCTGTAACCATCCATCGCCGCCTCAATGTCTTTCTGACGTTCTTTGTCTGTTACATGATTAAATACAAACAGCCAATCGTATGCCTGATTTTCTTCTTCTGAAATAAACTTTGCTACATTTCCAAGATCTTCATATGTGACAGTCATAATGTTGAGATCAGACCTTAACATATCTGAGTTGTCAACAGCATTGGATCTTACATTCTCGTATGGTCCGCGGTCGTAAACAATAAGTCCGCTTTTATATGCTTCAAAACGGTCTTCTTCCGTGCTGATAGCTTTAACCAGATAATCATCCGGCAGTGAGGCGTTGTTGTCGGCTCTATCAATATAAACTTCTCTGTTATATCTGTTAGCAAGAGCTACTGCTAATGAACCGGCTGTGTAACTTGCTCCGCATCCATGTCGGAAACTTGTAACAAATACTGAAATGTGACCAGAGAAATTATTTTTAAGTTTTCTTGCGCGTCCATGATTTTTGTCAGAGAATTTAGGCATTTTAATCAGTTCTTTAAGCGATGGTTTTTCTGACGTTTCCTTCTTAAGCCGCTTCATTTCAGCCTTCTCTTCTCTTTCCATGCGAAGCTGTTCTTTCTTTGCTTTCTGCTCAGCAAGTTTTTCTTCTCTCTCAGCTTGCAGTTTTGCCATTTTTTCTTCATGCTCACGTTTCTGCTGTTCAAGTTTTTCCTGTCTTTCGGCTTCACGTTTAGCTTTTAATCTGGCATCTTCTTCAGCTTTTTCTTTCCGGCGGGCTTCTTCTTCGGCTTTTTTCTTTTCAGCTTCTTCTTTTGCTTTTGCCGCTGCTTCTT
>ERZ1034882.101-NODE-101-length-51728-cov-12.096782_pt1 | contig 51728 bp, 56 predicted proteins | sample MGYA00520606_ERZ1034882 | MGnify/ENA primary metagenome ERZ1034882 (study PRJEB33766, sample SAMN09781726) | gut metagenome | biome: gut microbiome | host: Homo sapiens | place: Madagascar | study: EMG produced TPA metagenomics assembly of the PRJNA485056 data...
GAGCCTTGAATTATACTTGTTTCTACAAAATCAAAGTGTCAAAGACAGGAAGATAGACAAATTTTGTATAATATCGCAAGTAAATGGAAAATATTTTGAATGGTGTTTCTGAAATAATTGGACAAGTATAAGGCGTATCTAGCTACATATATGCATATTATGTGATGTCGTCAAGTAAGTTGAGCGACGTATAGGTGCTCATGACGAATTCTTATCAAAGACTGTCGAATGGCATTTTCAAAAATGAAATTTTTTACAATAATAATCTCATGAAATACCCGAATGGGCAATTTTGTCGGATAAGTGGCTCCTTTGGGGTATTTTTGTCGATTAAGAAGAATTTTTGGCCTCGAAAATGCGATGATCACGCTTCGTGTTGGCATCTGCAAGTGTAGTCTCTATCTGTATGGCGTTGTGTATTTGCAATGTGGATAGTTTGAGCAACCGTAGAATTTGCCGTATTTGCCTTGGCGTAGTGTTAATGTGCCGCCACATTGCGGACAATAGCCGTTGGCGATGGCAATATCTCGTTTGAGTTCATTATGACGAACGTTGGAGATGTGCTGCTTCTTGGCATCTTTATCTTCGGTGTTGTTTGAGAGCAGGAGGTTATAGATGCTCTCTATCTGGCTTTTGGAGAGGACTATAGTCTCGAATTGATTGATTATTCGGGGAATCTGATCCCAGTATATTACTGGTGAGTGTGCATCTATGCCAAGACTGGCCTGTCTTTAGAATGTCACTGTTGATATGAACGGGATGTTTCCATAGTCCTTCAAGAGGAATTTCAATGCACGGATATGTCCTTGGTTTTGATGAATCGGATTGCGGAGTTGGTATTTGTTGCCGTAGATGTTCTGTGTCCAGTATTCGCTGTTTTCGCCGCCGTAAATCCAGTCTTGATAGAACTTGGTCTCGATGACGAAGATTCCATAGATGGATATAATAATATGGTCTATCTGCGTGCTGTAGCCGTTGCTTGACAGGAGGAGGTCGTTGATGACTTTGTAGCTGTCATCGGGCAGTTTTTTCAGGATGGATGCGACTCGCTTTTCCCCGACTTTGCCTTTTGAGGGCAGGAGGCGGAAAAGAAAATGGCAAGGATGCAGATTATTATCGCTATTATTCCCATAGTTTGTCGGACTTTGTTATCGCAATTGTGTGATTATGACAAATGTACGAAACTTTTGGAGATTATTGACGATTTAACTTTTTGATTATGAATTACGGTTACATTAAAGTCAGTAGTGACAAGCAGACGGTTGAGAACAACATTCGAGATGGTTTATTTGAAGTGATGATGAACGCAGATGCGACTTGTCTGATGTTTTGCTATAAAACTAGGTGGTTATCAATGTTATTGACAGTATCTCATAATGTAAAGCTATTAATTTCAAGCAAGTATCAATATTTTTTGTTACTTTTGCATAAGCAAGGATATTTCAGAAAAGAGTTTTATATGGCATCATTCAGCGAGGATAGTCGTGTGAAGTTCCCTACGATTATGCATCTTATGGGGATGGGATATAAGTATGTTTCCCAGAAGGGATTATGTTCGAAATATGTGAATGCACCAAAGACGGATTATGATTCACGCATGAACATTCTGCTGCCATATTTTAAGGAAGCATATAGAAGACTGAACCCAGATGCGGCAGAAGACGGAGCTGAGAAGATGTTGGCCAGAATACAGACTGTCCTCTCAAATGATGATCTGGGACGGCAATTCTACAAAGAAGTGCTATTGAATACTGAAGAGCGTATCATTGACCTTTCGTCTCCTTTCAACTTTGCCCATAACAACACATTTCAGGTCGCTACGGAAATGGCTTGCGGGGACAAGGACGGTGATAACTATAGGCCGGATATAACATTGTTTGTCAATGGACTGCCACTGGCATTCATCGAAGTCAAGAAAGTGAACAACCATAAGGGCATTCAGGCTGAGACGGAACGGATGAAAGTCAGATTTCAGAATCCGGCGTTCAGAAGGTACTTGAACATCACGCAGATTATGGTGTTCAGCAACGATATGGAGTATGACTGCAATGAAGTCACACCTACAATTGGAGCCTTTTATGCTACCATCGGGAAAAAGGATACGAAATACAATTGTTTCCGGGAAGATGGTCAGGATAGTTTCCCCGTGGCAAGAAATATTGTGCCGGTCTCTGAGAGTGACGAGGAGATTCTTCTGAGGGACAACAATGTTCCTCAATATAAGAACAGCAGTGAGTATCAGACGAATTGCAGGGCAAACACTCCGACAAAAAGAATCTGCGACAGTCTGTTTTCGTTCGAGCGCTTCTGGTTCCTATTGAAATATGGCATTGCATACGTGGATTACAATAATGGACTGCAGAAGCACATTATGCGGTATCCTCAGATATTTGCGACCAAGGCTATTGAAAAATTCCTTGATTCCGGCAAAAGAAAGGGTATAATATGGCATACGCAGGGTAGCGGCAAGACGGCATTGTCTTTTTACAATGTGAAGTATCTTACGGACTATTATTCAAAGCAGGGCATTGTTCCTCAGTTCTTTTTCATTGTTGACAGGCTTGACCTTATGATTCAGGCGCAACGTGAGTTCTCATACAGGGGACTGAAGGTCAATTCTGTTCAGACCAAGGATGATTTTGCAAAGATTATCGGCAGCGGCCTCACGACGCAGAACCGGGAAGGCAAGCCGGAAATAACGGTCGTGAACATCCAGAAGTTTTCCAATGACTCCAAGGCCTTGGCAAAAAATGCCTACAATGTTCCGGTTCAGAGAATATATTTCATAGACGAGGCCCACAGAAACTACAGTCCGGACGGGTGTTTCCTAAAGAATCTGATTCAGAGTGATGTGAATGCCGTGAAGATTGCACTTACCGGGACACCTATTATCAGCAAGGAATATAACACAAAGGACATATTCGGGGAATATATCCATACATATTTTTACAATGCGTCTATTGCGGACGGCTATACGCGCCGTCTTATACGTGAGGACATCGGCTCCAACTATAAGATTAGACTGCAGGAAGCTCTGAACAGCATCAGAATAAAGGCTCATAGCCTGAAAGAGACAGATATTTATTCTCACCACGTCTATGTGCAGCCGCTGCTCGATTATGTCATTGAGGATTTGAGAGATTTCAGGGTGAAAAATGGAGACGGGACATTGGGCGGAATGGTCGTATGCAACAGCAAGGAACAGGCGCAGATGATGTACCGGCTTTTTCTTGAAAAGTATGCCGACGAGAGCGAGCTTGATAATTATACTGATGAAGATGGTTCTATCGTTTACAGGAGCATATCCGCAAATGAAATGGAAGTCAAGCGGTCGCCTTGCCGGAAAGGCTGTTATCGTGCCGCTCTAATCACATATGACAGCTTCGATAAGGAGACGAGGGCAAAATGGATTGAACTGTTCAAGGACGGAAAGATCGATTTGCTGATAGTATTCCAGATGCTCCAGACTGGATTTGATTCTCCGAGGCTCAAGAAACTGTATCTTCATCGTATAGTCAAGGAGCATAACTTGCTCCAGACTCTTACACGGGTTAATCGTCCATATAAAGATATAAAATATGGCTATGTCGTGGATTTCGCCAATATCGAGGAGGAATACAGCAAGACTAATAAGGAGTATCAGTCGGAGTTGGAACACGAGGTGGGCAAGGATAACTTCAAGGATACAGATAAACTGCTCGTGACCATTGAGGAGGCAAAGGATCGGTTTGAAGATGCCAAGAAAGCGCTGTCGGGATATGAGCTTGATAATCCGGAATTGTTTTCAAGACAGCTGAATATGGAGGATGACAGGGAGAGTGTGAGAAAGATTGTCGGTGCGCTGGAGGATATGAGGAGTCTTCAAAATATGCTCATCTCTCAAGGTTCAGAAGGCGAAAGGATTGTCGAGGTCGAGAACATACATAATCTCATCAAAGCCGCAAAGAACAGGCTGGATTTGCTCGGGTTTGTAGATAATTCAGATGAGGCATCCAATGTTCGGCAACTGCTTAACACTGCACTTGAAAACATAGAGTTCTCATTTGTGAAGCGCGGTGAGGGCGAACTTGAGATTCAGGAACAATACAAGCAGGCGGTAGCTCACGCAAGACAACGGTTAGGCGCTTGCGTTGATAGGGATGATCCTGAATATCGCTCAATACTTGAGGAATTCATGCGGCTGTTCCAGAAGAAGGATATTGAGCAGCAGGACGAGTTCAATATGCACAAGAGAGTTGAAAATGTCAATGACATTCTTCGCAGAATCAAGAAAATCAATGAACGTGATGCTCTGGAGGCAATAAAGTATAATGGGGATACGAAGTTCGTCAGAGTGGAAAAACGTTTACGTGAAAAGGATAAGGAGGAGATAGAACACAACACAAAACCTCGTCAGTATGCCTGGACGGAAGAAAAGCAGAAGATGACGGTAATTCTGCTTGCCATAAAGCAGGATTTGGACGACATATATTTCCATAATCAGGCGATTCTTGAAGTCCCGGCATACTTCAAGAAGAATATTCTCACATACGTCACCAGACATTTCAAGGAGGAGAACATTAATACAGACAGACCGGTGCGTCAGTATATCAGTGATATAATTAACAGGGAGTATCAGATAACAAGATAGCTATGGATATAGAGACAATCAAGCAACAGACTTATGAACTGATTGACAGGCTGAAAAAGACGACCGTGGACAATGGCCTGGCCGGAGGCGGCAATGAATATACTGTCATCATCGAGACTTTTTTGTACAAGTTCTTGAATGACAAGTTTATTTATGAGGCGAAGAAAGAAAAGCCAGAACTTGTTCAAGCGGAAGACTTCTTCGCAGCACTTGATGCACTTCCGGAAGATGATTATGAGGAGATGTGCGACCTGATGCTGGACACCATCATTCTGAAGAAGGAGCATCTGATACCATTTTTGGCAAAACGTCAGAACGAGGACGTGTTTGCAGAGTTGTTCGATTCCACGCTTGAAAGCATAGCCAAGGAAAATGAGGAGATATTCTATATCCTGAACGATGATGAGACGAAAGTGTCCATTATGAAGCCGCTTTCAGATGTGGTTTCGGGTGGTGCAGCGAAGAAAAATGCCTTCTGCCGGTCGCTTATTGGAGATGTGGCGAGTTTCTCGTTTGAAGATGCATTCGAGGCAGGGTACGATTTCTTCTCGACTATCTTCGAATATCTTATCAAGGACTACAATGCCAACGGAGGAGGAAACTATGCAGAGTATTATACACCTCACGCCATCGCATCCATTATGGCGCAGCTGCTTGTGAACCCTGCGGACAATGTCTCAAATGTGACCTGCTACGACCCTTCTGCCGGTACTGGTACACTCGTGATTGCTCTGGCTCACGAAATAGGGGAACAGAACTGCTCGGTCTATACCCAGGACATCAGCGACAAGTCTTCTACTATGATGATGCTGAATCTTATCCTTAACAGTATGAGCCATTCTCTGACTCACGTGATTCAGGGAAATACTCTGAAACACCCGTTCCACAAGAATGAGGACGGCTCGCTGAGGAAATTCGACTACATAGTCAGCAACCCGCCGTTCAAGCTGAACTTCTCTGATTATCATAGCAATCTGGTCAATGACCCATATAAAGGACGTTTTTTCGCCGGTGTCCCGAACATCCCGAACAAGGACAAGTCCGGAATGGAGATTTACTTGTGCTTCTTCCAGCACCTTCTTTATAGCCTGAAAGATGGCGGAAAGGCTGCTATCGTTGTCCCTACAGGTTTCATTACGGCCAAGAGCGGAATTGCGTTCAAAATCAGGAAGCATCTCATCGACAATCATTTCCTCGGAGGTGTAGTAAGTATGCCGAGCAACATTTTCGCAAATACTGGAACGAATGTCAGTGTCGTTTTCATCGACAAGTCGGGCATTGAGAAGCCGGTTCTAATCGATGCAAGCAAGTTGGGCGAGACCATCAAGGACAACGGCAACCAGAAGACAAAACTTCGCCCGGAGGAAATCAGGCTGATCGTGAAGACTTTCCGTGGCAAGGAGGCGGTGGATGATTTCTCCGTTACTCCGTCTTTTGAGGAGATTGCGGAAAAGGGCTATAGTTTCTCTGCCGGGCAGTACTTCGACATAAAGATTGACTATGTGGATATTACCGAGGAAGAGTTCAACAAGAGGATGACTGGTTACAAGGCTGAGCTTACGGCTCAGTTCGAGGAAAGTCACCGGCTGGAAGCGGAGATAATGAAACAGTTGGATAGTCTTAAATTCAATTGAATATGAACATGAATATTACCATCGGAATGATCGGAACCATAGCTTCTATAATTGCAGCCGTTGTGGCTTATATGACATTGCGGTTTACGGTACGCAATAGTAAAGGTTACATTCTAAAGCAAATCGACAAGAAAAAGAAACAAATAAGAGAGATTGATATTCGCCTAGTGAAAGCCTATGGATTGAATAGAGGACGGTGCCATCCAATCACTCCATTGGATGAACAGAAAGAAAAGCTTGAGGCTGAGATAAATGAGTTGCAAAGGAAGTTATGAAAGAAATGAGAACGCAGCAATGCCAGTTGAGCAAAATTGCTTATTTAGTTACGGATAAGATTCCAATGGAGGATGTTCCGCTCACAAATTACGTTACAACGGATTCGTTGCTTCCGAATAAAAAAGGGCGATGTTTCGCACAAAACCTGCCTCCGCAGAAATGTGTTCTTACTCACTATAAGAGTGGGGATGTGTTAGTCGCAAATATTCGCCCATATCTTAAGAAAATATGGCTTGCGGATAGAGAAGGAGGGGCTTCTGCTGACGTTCTTGTTTTTCGGGCGAGACCTGGTCATTCTCAGGGATTTATTTACGCATCGTTACTACAAGACTCTTTTTACGATTATGCTATGAAGGGGAAAAAGGGCAGCAAGATGCCTCGTGGAGATAAGGAGCAGATAATGCGATACTCCATTCCGAAACTTTCTTTAGCAGAGGAGGCGTGTATCGGCAATATGATACTATCATTTTGCACTAAGGTAAACGTCAATCGTCTGATAAATGATAATTTACGTGCAAGCCGAGCACAGAGCCAAACTAAGTTTGAACTATGTCGAGGCGCAGCCGTAAATGCGGACGTTAGTCCGCATTTACCGTGGCTTGACCGTTCATCAAGAGGGGTAAGAGTTCGTCTCGCTGCTTAGTTAAGACATTGATTTCTTCACCGATTATCATTTGTTTGTCGAATATCGGTTCACAAACTTTCTCAAACTCTGAAATGACAGACTTCGTAGGAATAACAACAGGGAGATTGAATAGTTCATCCTTTGTAATGGATCCAAATGTTGTACCTGCGGAGTTCATTCCTTCAAACTTTAACCTAAAGTCATTCATCAAATAGTATAGATGGGTAATAGAACCTATTTTTGACGATAAAGCAGAGAGACCACGACCAATGCAACAATCATTATTTGCGATATTCAATGCTCCAACTGGCGCTCTTACGCTCATAAGAATATCGCCCTTATTGGCACATCTATTTGGCGACGTGGTGTATTGGCGAATTGAAGGAAAGCGAAGCCCGAAATCTGTGCTGCCTTGATAGAAAATAGAGCCTTCACCCAATTCATTGTAAGAAGAACCATCTGGCGATTGTCCCATTGTAATATTAGCTACATCAGATAATATTCCATTGTTCCATCCTTGCGGTATTATCCGTTTTAACTTCTCATTCCACACCATAGCTCCGCCACTTGATTTATACGGCTTGCCTTCCTCATTCGGAAAGTCAAACTGCACAAACCAATAATCGTAGAGCTGTTTTGCCATTGCCTCTAAATTATCATTTATCCACTCAGAAGAGTCTCAAAGATTCCACAAATTCTGCCTCCATTTCACCCATCTTCTCGCAGAATTCCGCATAGGAAGTGGCAGACTTGCATATTTCGATGCCGAAAATTGATAGGGTAGCCGCGCTCCCTTGAAGGTGAGAGGTTGGAACTTTCGACTGATTCTGTACCAATGGTGCGACGAAGCCACCTCGATTCACTTTAAGTGTCGTCATATATGCCATGACCTGATGGATGTCATTGCGATCCAACTTTGAGACCTTGTCATAACTGCCAAGCCGCTTATATTTGGCATCAAGCACCATATCGTCCTTATAGAAGTCAGGATAGCGTATGCCACTATGGTCGTCGAACAGGTAAATTCCGCCCTTATGCAACTTATTCTCGGGGTGCTTGAAACCATGATTACTCAAGATGGTGTTGACATATTCTTCCCAAAGCCACGCTCCATCAAAGAGGATTCCGCAGATTTCGTCGCTGCTGTCACCATATTTAACCTCTTCCATTCTGAGAATCTGGAGGCAGAGCGTCTGGAGTGGGCGATACTCAGTATAATATGGGTGAACCTTTGCACGGAGATTCTTGCTGATAACACTGCTCCGTTCATTCTTATTGTATGAAGGTGTATGCGCGATAATGATCTTAACGTTCTCGATAGTTTCCCTGTCAATATTCAGAACTAATTGTCCATACCGTTTGGTCTTCATAAACTCAATTGTGTGCCGTATCAGTTCCGACATGTTATTGTCATGGCTGTATTCTCGTGTCGCGTAAGCGATATTACCAACAAATGGAAAGTTCCTGGCAATATGTCGGCCGATATCGATAGTACCTTTAATATTTGAATCATTGTGCTTGAAGTTTTATATTCCCTATATATTCCTTGGTTCATGGCGGCTTTTAGGAGATAGGGGAACATAAACATAATGAAGTCAAATAAATCCTCCTGCTCGTCGTTATGCTTGAGGTCGAAAAGGTTAAAAGACAATACCTTTTGAAGCATATAGTGAAGAAAGAAGTCATCACGCCCCTTATCGAATCGCGATTTTATCTTTATCTGTAGATTGTCAACGCCAATGAAGCCCATCACGTTGCCAGTTGTGATTTGTACCTTATCGGGATCACCGGTATTCAGGATGCTCATGACTGATGACTCGCCAATCTTGTCGCTGGACGTTTCTATGCTATATGGGAAAATCAGAAGATTCTCGTTTTCCCTGCATAATTCAGCAATCGTTTTGTTCGCGATTGGAAACAATGCAGCTATGTCCTTTCTTTGGAACGTTACGGCATTTGGTTCCCCGATATCGTTGTCTGTCAGATTAATCCTCATCTATCAATTCTACTTGGTCGGTTGCGGTATCTTCCTTTGTGTTGAAGTATGACTTATTGAATCTGTCAATAATCTCATCGGCCTTGCGGAATCCACGTAGATATTCCTTCAACAGCGGTTCGATATTCATTTTCCATAACTTGAGAAAATCTCCTCCGTTTTCGCCGAGTTTCAGGAAATACGATGGACCAATCATATATGCAGCACCAAGTCCTTCAGTCTCGGCAATCACATTATTCAGTCTGTTCATAGTTGCCTTGGCCACGTTAGCACATGGCAGGGTATCAAGCATAGCCTCCGTGTCAGTCGGGGTCACTTCTTTCCATGTGAATCGTCTGCGCATGGCAAAATCCATACTTTCCACAGAACGGTCAATATCGTTCATCGTTGCGAGTATATAAACATTCTCCGGCACATAGAATCCCTTGGCGAACATATCTGTCTCAGGTACAAGATTCTGGTACTGGGTCTGCACCAGATAATCTTTCTTTCCTCTATAACCAGGATCTATTGCATAGAATAATTCTCCGAAAATTTTCGATGCCTCGCCGCGATTGATTTCGTCAATGATAAACACAAAGGGCTTTCTGTCAATCTTATTCGCTTCCACCACAGGCATTTTCTGTCTCATGGCTCGAATGGCTTTAGTGATAACAAAAGCGTAAGAGTCAGGTTGCGTCCCGAACTTGCGGTTGAAATAATTCCGAATATCTCTAACGATATTCAAAGGGACTTCATTAGTAAGTAACTCTAGTATTTCATCTGCATTTACAGCTACCTGTGTTGTCTTCTCATTCTGCTCATTATGAATTACAATAGAGTGACTCTTTATCTCAGAAATGATGAACTCGCTTCCATTTACCGTTTTGAATTTAGTCCCTTCTTCTATGGAATCTTCCACAAAACGGTCAAGTTTTTCCTGCCACGATATTTCTTTAGTCAAACTCTCAATGCTCTTTTTTGAGTCGATCAAGTTCTTGATAGCTTCTCGACAAAACTCCTTGAAGACACCATCTTTGCGCTCAAATCCCATCTGCCCGTCACTTCTCTCGATTGGGCGCAACCCTTCTACGAAGTCCGTATAATCATACGAAGGATGGAACTGCACAAATTTGGTCACGGCGCCCATCTCTTCTGCTATTGCCTGAGCCATGTGTGTCTTACCAGTACCAGGAGCGCCAGTAAGGACTAAGTTATGCGCTTCCTTAAGAAGGTCAATGTATTCTTTATATTTAAATTGAGGCATGTGAGTAGGATTTATCAAACTATTGGCGTAATCAACTAAGGGCTTGGCTTTGTCGTCGGCCAGATGAATGGTTTTTCTGTAAGATGCTAAAACGGGATTGTCGAAATCACAATCTTTTATTCCGTAGTATTGCACATTGCACACACACGATGTATATCCATCATTCTTGCTGGAAGTGACATCGCTTAGTACGACTGCAACAGCCTTGACACGAAGGAACGGCTGGTCATGTTTCGCTCCATTTGTGGATGTGGATTTTAGGATAAGTACGTCACCCTTTTTGATAGTTGAAGCTAGGGTCAATAGTTTCTGGTCATTTATGGAATTATCATTGAAATGTCCTTCCCATATTGAGTTTTCAACAAATCTGTCGAATTGAGAACTATCACTAAAAGTATAACCTACTAGCCATACTTTAGTCGTAGTTGTGGCAGTTTTCCATGCACATAAAGATAACTCCAGGAAATAAGAACAAGGTATAACTCCATTGTTTATCTTCTTCTGCACCTTTGTCATCAGGTTAGAATATTCATCGTAATTGAATTTCGGAAATTCATTAGGAAAGCCAAAGGATTCCAAGTATGACCTGTTTTTGGAATCGAGGGCGAGATACTTTTCTGGACAAATCCAGAACAAGCACATCGTTAAGCTGTACTTGGGCATTCCATTTTCAAGGACCTGATCAAATGCTTCTGAGATGTCGTGGTTTGAAATGACTTTCTCAAACAATTGCCACAAATCATGAATGACCTTGTTATTGTCTGATTTCCAAGAGAAGAAAAATGATCGCCTTGCGTCAACTGTAGGTATACCGTTGAAATCTGAAGGGATAGTTGAAGTTAACCTAAATTTTTTCTTGAAATGCGTCAGCAGTTCAGTTCGATTTTCCCAACTCGTACTTCTGTTGAATATGGCGAATACTGAAAACGGATCGATGTCGAAAATCCTAGACCCATCTTTTTGTTTTAGATATGCAACAAGCGATTGTCCGTCTGCCCTTGTCACTTTGCCAAGGTCCTCATATATCCATTCGACAAGCTCAGTACGGTCTTCTTTATATCGAAGAAGAGCCTGTGCCAATTCCTCATATAGAGGAACCCATGTGAATTTGCTGTCCATATCAATCAAATTTTCGTAATTCTAAAGAAGTGTCATAATTGCGATTCTTCTATTTCCCGATGCAGAATGTTTATTTCCCCACGCAAATGATATTTATGCTGCATAAAGTGTTGTATATCAATATGTAAATTTTTGAAGAATATTTTTGGGGGACAAACGGGGGACAAAATTTCGCATACCAAAAGAAAGAAAAACAATAAAACCACTTCCCAAAAAACGTGTTGAATTGCAAGAGACACGGTTTGTCCCTCGTTGTATTGCTGTTTGTCCCTCGCTTGTCCCTCGGACGAAAGTTAGGTTTGATGCAGTTTCCAATAACGTGAGTAAAGTAATGATGGAATAGGTTTAGTTTGGTTTTTGTATATCTAATCAAGTTCTAAACTAAACTGCTTGATTTTCTCAATTTCTAAACTCTTGGTTGCTTTTTCTTTTCGTCAGCAAATCCTTCTTTTTATTCGCTATTGCTTGAAATGCGTTTTACCGTTTATAGTGCTCCTGTTGCACACTTACTATCCTTTCTCGTCTTCACATCGTCTTTCGGGTTGGCTGATAAGAATTGTGTCGCAAAGGTATATATCCCGTCTTTCTTCCTTGCAAGGTCAAGCCTATCGGTTCAAGCCAAAATCTCCACACTCGGTTTTCAACTGAGGTCGTATTTTGTCTGTGAAGCCTTGCAGGAAGAGCCGGGACACCTTGCAAAGCGACATAATTTTAATCAAACCCGAAAGTAGCTGATGCTAACAGAGGGAAAAGTAAAAAATCAAATCAAAAGCGATTATGGCAAATTACGCGACTAACATCTTCTACGCAAGTACGGAGAACGAGAAAGACCTTGATAAGGTGGAGAACTTCTTGGAAGACACATTTTGCGACTGTTACCTTGACAGGTCGGAAGACAGTATCGAGGGGGAGTTTTCGTCAAAATGGGACTATCCCGAAAAAGAGATAAACAAGATGATTTCTCTTTTGGAGGACAAAGACAAAATCTACATTCGAGTGCTGACACACGAACTATGTAACGAGTATGTGAACTTCCAAGTGTTCTCTAATGGAGAATGGTCATACCGATAACCCTTAAAAACTCACTGAATATGTATTACGAGGACGAACAAGATACGGACATTATCGGGTGCTTATGCACATTACTGACTCCTTACAAGGGGCATACAGAGGGTGAAGTCGTGGGAGACTACGGCAACGAGATAGTGGTAAGGCTCACCAACGGCAAGGAGGTGGTGGAATACCGGGACGAAGTGCTAATCTATGACTAATGGAGGATTGCTTTATGATGACACCGATAGCGACAAGGTTTGTGGATTGGGATATTCCCGAACTTTCAACCCTGCAAGACAGCAAGCTCTATCAATTGAGAGTGCAACTCAATGAGGGTACCCCAATGAGCCGACAACAGAAGAATTGGCTTACGGACAGCGTGAACAGCAACACCTATTTCAAAAGGGCTGTTCCGCTAATGGGCTACCGCTTTAACTTCTCGGACATACTGAAACGCTACTTTGTCAAGCAATACGGACATATAGCCGAATACTATGCTGTGGACAAGACCGCTTTACGGACATTCCTTTGCGGTCGGATTGATGAAATAATTGAGATAACAGATTAAAAGAAAGAATATGCTGTACGATTACAGAAAAGAAAGCAAATCGCCTATGCTTCTGACTTTGGCGAATGGCAAGACCATTGAGGGCGAATTTATTGATTTGCGGATTGCCACCGAAACCTTGCCCAAGGGTAAACTGTGGTATCATATCCGACATACGGACGATGATTGGAGTGAACCAGCCTCTCTGAAAAACGGCTGTGTAGTAGTCAATTTCTGTGGTACATTCATTTGTGACCCTATCATTGATTTCCCTTGTGGCGAGGAACTGGAGATAACAGAATGGTCATACCTGAACTGACCGGCATCTGGCAGAATGGCAATGTGGGGCAATGCTCCACATTGTTGTGTCCACGCCATTTGGAAATACATTTCCAATGGCGCCAACTTTTATAATTTGGGCTTGCCTTGCAAGCCGTTCTTCCTCTTATATATTCATCTTTGACTGTCAAGTCTCCTTTTGTATATATGCATTTCATATTTCGCAATGGCGACCGGTCTGCTTTGTTCAACGAGCACCGAACTTCTTGTCAATGTTTTCTTTGCCTTGATTTCTCCGGTTCTGTCGGTAAGGTAGAACGCGACTATTCTGATGCTGGTTTCCGCGATCGTCGTGTGCCATTCTGTTCTTCGGATATCCCTTCCATAGCAAAATACCTTTGGCTGTGCAGCGTCATAACGGATTCAGTATTACGGCATCCACATTGAGAGAACATACTTGATCCCTCGCTTCATTACTCTGCTCCTTTTGGATTTACAGCCGAAGCGTGCCTGAACTTTGTGTCTGCGGACGGATGCTGTCCTTTGTCTGCGAACCTCGCTCACTTGTTTATTCACCAATCCATATTGTTACAGCTTTTGGTCGTGTTATTCCTCATTTTTCCGTTGCAAAGTTAGTATGCAGCCGGGTACGGCTGAAAGCCTTGGTCAATGGTGTAGCTTCACAAATCTTCCTTTATCGGGCCGGAGGTTTTGACGGCTTACGCTGACAAAAATAAAGAGTATTTGATTGCTAACCTTGTCGCAACCCTGTAACTGCACTCACTTGTATTGGCAGCGTAAAAATAATTTAATTAACAACTTAAAGCATTGTAACATGAAACAGATTGAGAACAATTTCGCAGTATCAGGATTCGTAGGTAAGGACGCGGAAATCCGTCAGTTCGCAAACGCAAGCGTGGCACGCTTCTCATTGGCGGTAAGCCGTCAGGAGAAGAGCGGCGAGGATACGAAACGTGTGTCCGCTTTCATCAACGTGGAAGCCTGGCGCAACAACGCCAACACCGATTCGCTTGCCCAAATCACCAAGGGTACCCTGTTCACAGTGGAGGGCTACTTCAAACCCGAAGAATGGATTGACAAGGACGGCGTGAAACACAACCGCATCGTCATGGTCGCTAACAAGTTCTACCAGACACCCGACAAGGAGGAAACTCCTGCGGAGCCGGAAAAGAAAACGAAAAAAGGCAAGAAATAACTCCTGCCTCGTTCCGACAGACAAAGCGGCTTCGGTCGCTTTTGTTTTTGCTCGTATGTTTACCTGTTATACATCTATGGATTGCCCATTATAAGTTTTCACCCATCCCGTAAACGGCTTCTTCTACTTTTCTTCGAGAGACCTGCTCGGCTGCGCAATGTTGCACGTTGCTCCTCTTTCGCAAGACACTCTGCCGAAATCGCCCGATACAAAAAGATTTGCCAACCGCTCCAAGACTTCGTTTTCTCTAGGTAGGCAAAATATTTTGTTATTTATCGGGCTTGCAGAAGAAACTCGTTTACTGCCCGCCCTTTGATTGGGTTGATATTTTCGACAAGAGGGAGAATTAAATACTGACTTTTACGACTCTCGCTATACCAGACAGGAACGACTGTCATAGGCTGCATTCTGTTGGTTGAATCTTACCTGTCCCGCTGGTAGTCGCTTTTGCTCCAGCCTCCGAATATCACTTTCAAGATTCTGATGAACACCCACAATCCCAATACTGTAATGATTACGTCTCCCATATCACTGATTTATTTCTGATTACTACTTGTAAAGATACGAAAAAATCGCGACATAGACGAATATATAATGTTAAATATCAGTGCAATATGTGACTATTTCAGTTTCTTCCAATAAGGTTCGAGCTTGGTTTGCAGGAAACCTACAACTTCAGGAAAAGTCAGTTCTTGTTGGAGTTTAAGTTTCTTGACAAACGAGTTCCATCGTGTGTTTAAGTCCGTATTGTTGGCAAAATCATTGCTGAATACAATATGATTGTCCGTATAGACAGTCTGGCGATTTTCAAAAGTGGCGTTAACGGCCTCACTTAATATCTCACTGTCATATTTCCCTCCGTGTAAAATAGTGTATAGATCGTAAAAATCTTTCATCCTACTGTTGGCTTCCGCTCTTACAATCACAGTTTGAAACTTTTCGGCGATTACGGTTTCTAATGAATATGCCAAAATGTTAGTTGCCGGGAATCCGTCAATTAAATTTGGATAATCCAGTTCGGAAGGGCATGGAGTTATCACGTCTCCAAATCCGATATCCATTGATACGTCTTGGCGAATGGTATCAATGGAGGCACCCAGCGTGAGCCTTACACCCGGATATTTCTTTTCAACGGCAATGTCTTCGGTTCTCAGAGTTTCTGTATAAAATGTCACCCCGTCTTGTTGGTATGGAATCGCACAAATCTCGGCAAACACCTTTTTGACATTATCCTTGTCATTGTCAATATGATGCCCCATAAAATCAATATCCAATGTAGGCCTTGCCATAAAGCGTTCATGCGCATACAACAAGGCTCCACCTTTCAGGAAGAAATGGTCGTGGTACTGGCTTATCGACAAACGATAGAGCAAACGCTCCTGGAAGTATCTTGTCACCAACATCTGGTACCCAAGTTTCTCATTCCGTGAGATATTCAACAATTTGGCTTTTACCGAACAGCCGAAATTATGTATTTCTTTTATTGCCATACTTCAAGATATTGATTCAGTGTTTTGCGTATTCTTAGCTTTGATGCGTAATCCATCAGCCGTGAGATATTTTTGTCCGGACGTCTTAGATAAGTTTGGAGGATTTCTGCCATTACATCAATGCCGACTTTGTTTCTGTATTTGATTGCATCGCATACAGAACGTTCCATATCAAAGATAGGAATATCGTATCCTTGCACATTTTTTCGGGTTGCCCCGATAGAGAGCAGATTGTCGGATTGATAAACCAGTTGAAATTCCGGATAATCAGGCAGAACGATCTTTCGTGTTCGTTCAATGGCTATATAGTAAGCATTGGGTATCTGTGTCGTCAAATTATAAACAGACCATGCCGACCAAAGGCATAGTATGCCACCGGGGACTATCATCCGTATATCCACCATGGTATTTGCCAAGGCATCAATATCTGCATATATGCCGTTTTTGAGCCTTACCGCTTCGCCTTTACGGACAGCATCCTGCAACTGTTGTTCTTGCCAGTCGCTCAAATTCTTAGTCGAGACGAAGCCTTCTTCTTTGAGTTTGTCTGTAATACACATCTGTCGAACATATTTACCTTGCAAAGATACTGCTTTTTCTCAAATATGCAGTATGTTTTATAGTTTACTTTATTCTTATTTCGGTTTACGTTTTCCCAGCGGCCCGCTGAACTTGCCCCGATTGAGCGAAACTCCGTATTTGTTGAGTATGCGGAACACGGAGCTGCGGCTGCTGAATCCGCTTACTTTCCAGATGTCATCTATTGAATGCCCGTTGTTGTACATCGCCACGATGGTTTTCTCCCTTTCCGCCTTGCTGATGTTATTCTCTTTGGACGGCTGGTTTATGTTCTGCTTTAGTTGGATGATATGCGCTGAAGCCTTTCGCAATGCGGCACACTCTTCCGGAAGCGCACCGAATATCTCCAAAACATCCGCAACTTTGGTTTCAGGGAACAGGTCGCCACGACTGTCAACCTTGTCGTGAATGGAGATAATCCGCACCACCTTTACACGGCAGAACTCGATGAATGCCGCCAGTTCACGAGAACCACGCAGGGCGTTGCTGAATTTAGCGAGTACGATTTCGTCCCCCCGTTCCAGACTTGCCATGAGCTGTTTCCATTGGGGACGCAGTTTCTCGTGTCCGTTTTCCTCCTCAATCACTTGTACACAACCGTATTGCTTCATCCACTCCACATCAGTGTCGAAACCGTCATAGCCGGCTGTCTTGAATATGTAACCTACTTTTGCCATAGTGCTGTTCAATGCTAAATGATACCAAGTGCAAAGATACAAAGTTTAATTCGGTTAAAATCATACTCAATAAAATATTTTTCAATTATTATACTTTGTATTTTCATTTGTTACGCTCTTGTTTATTTCGCAGGTTATACTCGTAAGTATGAAAAAGAAAATAAATTAAAGTTTTATTTTAGAGTATTATTATATAAACTTTTATACTTAACTTTGCTGCCATAATTCAATAAAGAAATCATGTATAAAGGTTTATTTAACGAGAAAATAGAACTGATAATAAAAGGCATGAGACGCAAATCATACTCAAAAACACATGGGCAATGTGCCAAACTCCTTGCCGTATGCTTTGCCACTATCGCACTGGCATCATGCGGTAATAAGACTGACAACTATACATTTCAGACTGACAAAGAGGCGACCAATGCTTATAAGTCATACCTGTCCGAAGTGCGGAATATGGGAACTATCTCAACCGAGAGACTGATTGAGTCTGTCAATGAATGGCAGATACTCAGGGATTCGGTCTATGCCTGTATTGCCAAAGGCACGACAAGCCGGCCACACCAAAATCCTGAAAACACGGTTCGGATGCTACATGATTCTTTGCGGATTGAATTTACCCGATTGGCATTGTCCCAACCACGGAGCTTCGCTGATGTGTTGCTCATCAAAGAAAAGACTTATCAATATCGCCAAGACACAGAACTGGCACAAGCGGTAACAGATGCAGAACCTTTCTTCAGGTCGTTGGACTCAGTAGCTCCGTGTCACGGAAACGCAAAACAAACTGTGTCAATCTATCAATCCTTTCTTGCCAATACTCTGAAATCCGGAATAAGCGGCAAGAGTGAAATGCTTGCTTTCATAAAGGAAGAGGACTGGCTGTTCCGTTCTTTCCTGAGCCATCTTCCGGAGCTTGCCGATGCCGACCTTTCTGCCATTACGCGCGACACGGAGAAATGCTGCCTGTCGATATTCCAGTCTGCGGAGAATGGCAGGCTCTCTTACTTGGATGCCTTGGTATATACAGCCAGGCGAACCAATCGGAGAATCATACTCAACGCTTTGGCTTGCCGTGATGACATCAACCAAGGCAATGTAAAGACCGAAGCGCAGGCAAGGGCTTACGTTTGGATGTTGTTGCAGCCGTATGTTGCCTTGGATGGCTTCAGTGTGGCTATCCTGTCCGATATGGAAAGGACAACACTTCATGCAGTCGCTGACCGGACACCTCAGATGATAGCCAAACTCAACAAGACTGCCGGAACGGACAATGACCAATGGCAGGTATTGCCAGGAGTACTGATCAAGATTATGCTCACATCCATTTGACGAACCAGAAACAGATAAATACAACAGTTATGCTACAACTTTTTTACGATGATTTTCTCTCCTTTGTGCCGCTCCAGCTTCCGCAGTTGCTGGATGTAACCACAATGGAACAGCCGCGGTTCTATGACGATTACGTCCTCCTTTCGTTTCCGCTTGCCGACCCATACGATCTGGAAGAAGTAATGGACATCTTCGAGGACGACATGGAGCTGATAACCCTTTATCATCATATTCCTTCAAGCGCAACGACATTCGGAAGCAGCACCTGTGCCTATTCCAATCCGGCTTTCGGACAGATGTTCAAGATGAACGCGAGAGTTTCTGATACCGGCAAGGTTGACCGCATTGATGTGACCATTTATGAATCCCTGGAGTTCATGTGTTCTGACATCTGTCTTGACTTGAAACTTCACGAAAAGACTGGTCATTTCAAGTACCGTAAGACCAAGGAGGAGTTGCTTGCCGAATTTATATGAGACGGACGATATACCTGCAAATGCTATACATTATCAATATGTACAGGAGTTGGATAGTCGTGGATGACGGATATGGATACAGGCAAAGTGTCGTGTTCAGACGGGGCAGGCCGGTTTCCTGCGTGTGCCGTATGCTCCGGCTCCGTTCCACCTATAAGCACAATGGCTATGAGCGTGGCACGAAATGGAGCATATCCGAATACGAGCTGGACAATGCATTGGCAAGGTATCGTCAAAAGAATCACGAGCTAAAGGCACGGCTTAAAAAGGGGGCGTCATATCTCGAAGCCAAGGATGTGGAAGCCATTATAGAGATTGCCACCTATGGGCTGGTCAAACTGGAACTGACCGAACTGCCATTATTCAAACAATACTGATTACACAAAGGATTATGATTTGGATTATCATCGAAATGTCATTTCCGGCATTGCTCATTATACTGCCCATGTCATTGTACAGGAGCAACCGGCTTTTTATGGCAAAGTTTTACCTCAGAATGGCGGGTAGCGAGAGTGCAAGGAAACTCTATGTGCAGTGTATGCTTATCTTCCTCCTGCTATATCACTATGTCTATGCAGGCGGATACTTCGGAGAGTGGGGAGTTCTGATATCCACCATACCTTGTGCCGTTCTGTTCTCGTTCAGACGTGCCGACAGGTGGATGCACAGACTCCACGAGAATAAGAAAAGATTCGTTATGGCAGCCTTGATCACATTGGTCATCTGCGCTGTACCACATCTGCACACCACGGCGTTCACGCTCGCCTTTCTTCTTTTGGCCGCCATGTTCTATCCCTCTTGCCGTGTGTTAGCCGAATGGCAGGATGAAGACACGCGCAAGCATTTGAAAGAAAATCCAAAAACAATGTCCGAACATTACTACTGACATCATCACGCGAACCTGCCACGAATAAGTGGATAGTGGCAGGTTAATAGAATCCACACATAGTCAAACAAAAATCAAATGAAATGATGAAAGACAAGAATAGAGCCGCCAATCAGGTATTGGCAGATATGATGTTCTTCGACTACCTCAAAGAGAAAGTCGGTGAACGGAAGACAAAGACCGGTGCCTACTACGACCTGTTGGAGAAAGCAACGGCAGGTTTTATCGCTCCCTTTTTGAAGAACCACGAGTATGTGTTGCAGGCTGACCAGTGTCATGTGACCATTTCAGACCTTGCGGTGGAATGGCACTGGCACAGGGCTACCGTCAGGGCGTTCCTTGACAAACTGGAGGAGATGGGATATATTCGTCGGACAAGGTTCGCAAAGAGTGTGGTCATTACCGTGACTTTTGCACCATTCTCCAGTGGCGAAACTCCTGCCTCTTATACCGGTCAGACAAGGTCCGGACTTGCCGATGATTTGGACAAGGCTTTGTCCGAATGGATAAATGGCAATCTGTCTGACGAAGATATGGGAGAGATTTGTGGACAGTATCATGAAGCCGGACGGAAACGGCTTGCCGATGAATCCGGCAAAGTTCATTCGGGCGACAAGCCGGCAATAAAGGCAGGTACAGAAACGGATTTTGCCCAAGAGATTGTCGAGCGTGTAGCCGTAGCCGGACTGAAACGCGCCATACGAAACTCACGCTTCGATGACCCGACCGATTTCCTGGAGTTCTTTCACAAGGAACTGGAAGGTGACTGGACTTCACTTTTGGAGGCATCCAAGATAACCGCCAAGATGATTCTGGACGCCGGAAACGACGGCACGGTCAATAGTTCTAGCGAAACGGATATGCTCGCCACGCTCCGACAGCCGTTCAGGGCGTTGTGGGCAAAGTATCAGGAGCGTGATTCCACCCTTTTATAGACTTCACAACCGGTGTTGTAAGTCAAAAAACTATTGTATAACCACGGACGAGCCGTGATGCCCTACATTTGTAGGCTTGCCATTATAAGCGTGCAGCAGTGCTTGCACGCTGACCAAACAGAGGGAAGTATGGGTAACTCAATACCCCACACGACTACGGTCGGTGGGTGTGGTTGCCGGACAAGCAGCAAGCTGGGGCAAATCGGTTGTCCGATAAAAACGGATGATATGGCTGAAAAATCATGGCAGGTGATGCACATGAACGTGATGAAAGGCATAACCACCGCACAAAGCAACGAACACCAGCGTAACTGGACAGAAAGCGGCTGGACACACGCCATAGACAAGGGAACTTATGACCGCCAGAGGGAACGACTGAATTTTGAGGTCGTAAAAGGCGGGCGAATACAGCCTGTAAACAAGGACAGGTCTATTCCTGAACGCATGGCTGAAAACCTTGCCGGGCGTGGGATAAAAGATCCCAATTCGGATTTGGCAGAACCGAAATTCCGCACAGTCGTGGATTTTATACTGGGCGGATCGAAGTTTCAAATGCGGCAGCTTGCTTTTGGAGAGCAGACTGTTGTGTATGGTTCCGGTAACAATACCGCCAATGCTTCGCTTCAACGAAGACCGGAAATAGAAGAATGGGCAAAGGATATGTACCGGTTCATGAGTGAAAGATTCGGTGAGGAGAACATTGTCGGGTGCTATGTACATCTTGATGAAACGACCCCGCATATGCACCTTACCTTATTGCCAATCCAAGACGGGAAATTTGCGTTCAAAAAGATGTTTGCAGGAAAGGACAAATATGAGTTTTCTGCAAGAATGAAAATGTTACACGATGAACTCTCGCAAGTGAACGAAAAATGGCAACTGGAACGGGGACGTAATGTTTCCAAAACCGGGGCAAGACATCGAAGCACGGAGGAATACCGCCGACACCTTTCGGAAGAATGTACCAATATAGAGGAACAGGTTGTCCAACACAAAAAAGCATTGTCAGACCTTAAAGTGGAAATAAGTCTGGCAGAGCGCAGGGTGAAAGGCTTGACCTCTATGGTGGATAACCTCCGAAAAGCGAAAGCGGAAAAGGAATCGCAACTATCGGCATTGGAACGCACCCTTCAATCCCATCAGGGAGATACGGCTGCCATTATAGCCGAGAGGGAACGGTTGGAAAAAGAACTGGCTTCTATCCAAACGAAACTAGAAGACAAGCAGGATAAGCTACGGACGGCTGACCAACAGCTTGAAGTCCTTAAAAGGGACATGGATGCCATTGGCGAGCGCACGGAGGAACTGAAAGGCGAAGCCTATAAGTACAGTCGTGAAATCCATTCCAACGTGGATGTACTGCTCAAAGATGTAATGCTGGAAACATTGGTTGGAGAGCATTCGGCAAGAGTGGCTGAAATGGGAGCTGCGGAGCAATCCGTCTTTGACGGTTCTTTGTTGCAGAGCCTGACCGAGCAAGGGGCGGAAGTGATGCACTGCGCCACGCTCCTCTTCCTTGGTATGGTCAACGACGCCACTACATTTGCCGAAACGCATGGTGGTGGAGGAAGTAAAAGCAACCTTAAATGGGGAAAGGATGATGACGAGGATAACCGTGCGTGGGCAAGGCGTTGCATGATGATGGCAAGCAGAATGATGCGACCGGCTTCCGGCAAGAAGCAAAAGAGGTAATCGGCAGAATATGTTTTTCTGCAATGGATAACAAAACATAATAATGCGTTGAATATGACAAAGAAAATATTTTTAATTCTGGCAGTGGCAGGTATGGGCTGTTCACTGCACATGAAAGCGGCTGTACCACCTGTGACAAAGGACACTGTACAGCTGGAGTCGTACACGGATGTCGAACAGATGCTCCGGCCTTTGGAGCCGACCTACCGCAAGGGTGTATTCGTGACATCGCCTTGGAACGGAAACTGGTTTGTCAGTCTTCAAGGTGGTGCAAGTGCGTTCATTGGCAAACCGATTGGCTGTGCTGACCTTTTTGATCGGGTACGACCAACGGTTTCCGCATCGCTCGGCAAGTGGTTCACTCCGCAGATCGGAGCAAGAATCGGTTATGGAGGTTGGCAGTTCAAAGATTGCGGACTGGCCACAAATGACTACCATCACTTTCATGCTGACTTGATGTGGAATGTGCTTGGATATCGGTATGGCAAGGTGGAGAATCCTCGTTGGGGAATCATTCCATTCATAGGATTGGGACTATTGCACAATCCGCAGAACGGACATAATCCGTTTGCCGTTTCATACGGAATGCAGGGGCAATACCGTATCTGTAAACGGCTGTCTGCATTGTTGGAAATTGGCAATATTTCCACATTCCAGGACTTTGACGGCTATGGTAGAACTAATCGTTTCGGAGATAATATGCTCTCCGTGTCAGCCGGCTTGTCGTTTACGATTGGAAAGGCCGGCTGGAAACGTGCCGTTGATGCGAGTCCTTACATCCGGCAGAACGAGTGGCTGATTGGTTACGCCACACAGCTATCGGAGAGTAATCGCAGATACACCGGGCAACATGACAGGGCGATGCAAACGATAAACGAATTGAAGAAGATTCTGGAAATTGAGGGTTTGCTTGATAAATATAGCAGGATGTTTGATGACCGGGAGAGTTTGGGTAATGTCTATCCGAGAAACGATTACAGCGGACTGAACTCGCTCCGGGCAAGATTGAAAAACAGGCATTGGGATGGCAGGTCTCCATTGTCCAATGACAGTTTGTCCAGTAAGTCTGAATTTGCCAATGCCATACTTAATAATGACGGTAGCGTTGTAAACGACTTCTATGTCACAGGTGCCGATTCCCTGCTGTCTCCAGATATGAATAATGACAGCATTTCCATTTATAGCCATTCGGATTATCTTTCCTTTATAGGTTCCGGCAACGAGTGCATCGGTTCACCTGTTTATTTCTTCTTTGAGCTCGGCACGGCTCAACTGACTGATAAATCCCAGTTGGTCAATCTGGATGAACTGGCGCGTGTGGCAAAGAAATACGGATTATCCGTGACTGTTGCAGGTGCGGCTGACGCTGCCACTGGAACTGCCGATATAAACAATAAGTTGAGCGCATCGAGAGCCGATTATATTGTCATGGAGTTGCGCAGGCGCGGAGTGGCTGTTGAAAGTATAACAAAGGTCTGTCAAGGAGGTATTTCCAATTATGTTCCCGCTGAAGCTAACAGACATACCAAAGTCATGCTATATATGAAATAGTAAAGTGTAAGATTCTTTTTGTTCAAATTGATTAGTTAAATGTCAATTCTTTTGAAGGGAGAGCCTGTCCGTGATGGATCGGCTCTCTTGTTTTTGATATAGTACAAATTTATCGCCCCTTATACAGGCTGTGCTTTACAAATCATGAATTCCTCCGGCTCATCTTGCCGGCTCTATTTTCCTTTGCAAAGGTACTGCGGCAAGGGAACGCAAAGTACCGCTATGCTGAACAGTTTCGCTAATGGCTTGGTGGACTTGACGACAACTTTCCGCAATTTCCACCAAGTGTTAATTGGGTATTTCATCAACCCCTCTGCCATTTACTTGTCTTATCCCTCTGTTTCCACAGTCTCCTGGTTGCACGTAAAATTCAGATTCCGACAAGAAAGCCGATAAAGGCTTCAAAATAAGGGAGAAGAAAAATAAAAAAAAGATTATGGTAAATATGGAAACAAATTCAGATGAGAGAAAGATAATAGACAGAGTTTTACATCGTGATATGGTATTCAGATACCAATTATTAGGTCGTTTACAAGCTGATTGCGAATACTACCTTAATTACGGCAATCGGAATATCAGACGTTTGTGGGCTGGCAATGTAAATCTGCAAATTAAACTGATGGCTGAACTTTATAATAGTTTCAAGGAAGACGAAAAACCGGAATGGATTACAATGAATGAAATCGTTGCATACGGAAAAGCAATGTCTGAGGGAGAATAAAATTTGAGTATTAACGGGCTGAGCCGGTATATTGGTTAAGTCCGTCGTCATCGTTACCCTCTTTGATGGCAATACCTGTTTTACCTCATTTAAGTATAACCTAAATGTCTGTTTAATACCCTTTTTATCCAGCAGAGAAATTTTCATTTCCTTTTCTATGGAATGCTTTCGACTTTTATATAGAATGAATTTCTATCGAATTATGAACTTCTCCGGCTCATCTTGCCGGCTCTATTTTCCTTTGCAAAGGTACTGCGGTGAGGGAATGCCAAGTACCGCTATGCAGGTTGCTCCGCTAATGGCTTGATGGACTTGACAACAACTTTCCGCAATTTCCGGCATGCGTAAATTGGGTATTTCATCAACTCCTCTGTCATTTACTTGTCTTATCCCTCTGTTTCCACAGTCTCTTGGTTGCACGTAAAATTCAGATCCCGACAAGAAAGCCGATAAAGGCTTCAAAATGAGGGAAAAGAGAAAAGATAAAAGTTCAACGATTAAAACAGACAGATTATGCACAGCAAGATTTTTCAAATCACGGAAACAAGGGTTGACAGGGACAACTACTTGAACGAGGACACCCTTGAACAAGGGGACGGACACTATTACGACTATTGTTCGGAGATAGACGAGGAAGAACGCAAATTCCATATTGCCAATCTGATAGAAAAGGCATTGCCAAAAGGGATGTTCACTCTTGTGGGAGAAAACACAATCCGATACAATGGCGGTGCGGACAAGTGGAAAAAGGAATTTGTTACAGCCATCCAAGAAAAGGCACAAGCCGTTACCGTTGAAAACTGCATGATGTGTATTGGGGCGGTGTACCAGCTTGAAAAATTTCTCAAAAATCCGCTTGACCTCGGTTATCAGTTCTATATGGACGAGTATGGCGTTAATGGCTATGCCGAACAATCGTACTCGTTTTTACAGACGGTCAGCCAGTTTGAGCCGGGAAAACTGCTTTACATAGGTGGAGTTATTGACTATCATTTCTAAACGTTATGAGGACAAGACGAATGACAAAGGAACAAGGAAAGCGGTGCAATATCAGCCGATTTCCCAATTTCCACCACACAGGCAGTATTAAAGGAATGAAACGGATGTACTACGGAAACCAAGCACTTTTGGTAAGGTGCGGAGCGTACATATACAATGTTTCAAGTGAACCAAGTATCTATTATCAAGCAAAATAACAGACTTTATGAAAGGAACAGAACATTTCAAGCAGGCAATTAAGGCATATCTGGACGAAAGAGCCAAGACCGATGAACTCTTTGCGGTGTCGTATGCCAAAGAGAACAAGAATTTGGACGATTGCGTGACATTCATACTCAACCAGGCAATGGCAATCTGTAAAGAGGGCGGCTGCGGTATGACCGATGACGAGGTTTATTCGCTTGGAGTACATTACTATGATGAAGATGATATGGAAGTGGGAAAGGCGGTCAACTGCGGAGTGATAGTCAACCATAGAGTAGAACTATCTCCCGAAGAACAAGCCGAAGCGAGGGAGAATGCACTCAAAGCCTACCAAAACGAGGAACTGCGTAAAATCCAACAGCGAAACAGCAAACCTAAACCGACCCCGAAAGCGGTCAGACAAGAACCCGAACAACCGACATTATTTGATTTAGGACTATGAGAGCAAAAACGAGATTACAGCATAAGGTAGTAACCGCCAACGGACGGTTACTGCCACAGACAAAGAAGCAGGAGTTATGGGCATTCCGTCAATGTATCAGCCATTACGCATACCGTACAAAAAACGGAGGAACGACCTGTATGGATTGCGGTTATCAATGGAACGAGAGTAACAAAAAGGTGTGCCGTTGCCCACATTGCGGTGCAAGACTGGAGATACTGGACACCAAGTGCAGGACATTCAAGGACAAAGCGTATTATTCCACACTTGCCACACAGGACGGTTTACAGGTACAGCGTGTATTTCTTATGAACGCAAACTTCCGTAAAGGCAAGAAAGCGGAGTATTATTCTATGGAGATTGCACGCTATTGGGTGGATGATGACGGCAAGACGGAGATAACGGCATTGAAACGCACACTCGGACATTATGCGGATACTTTTGTTTTGGATGGCTGTTTGGAGTTACGGAGAGACAACTATGTGTATAGACGGATTGCCGATTGCAAGGTCTATCCATATTATTCTGCCACTCCAAAGTTAAGACGCAACGGATTGCAAGGCTCATTGGCTGACATTGAACCGACACTGCTTATCGAAGCCTTGTTGACAGACAGCAGAGCCGAAACGATGTTCAAGGCAGGCAGGAAAACTGATTTGAACTACTTCCTGCAACATTCAATGTACTTTGATTTGTATTGGAACACTTACAAAATAGTCTTACGCAATGGCTATCATATAGCAGATATTTCTCTTTGGATAGATTACATCCGTTTACTTGAAAGGTGTGGCAAGGACATTCACAATGCCCACTATGTCTGCCCATTAGATTTGAAAGCCGAACACGACCGCTACCAAGAACGGGCAAGAATTATCCAAGAACGGGAGGAGCGTGAGGAACAAAGGAAAAAGGCAAAGGAGAACGAGGAGCGTTTCAGAGAGTTGAAAAGCAGATTCTTCGGACTGTCATTCACGGACGGACTGATTGTAGTCAGTGTGTTGGAGAGCGTGGATGATTATTACAAGGAGGGGAACGCCCTGCATCATTGTGTCGGACAATGCGAATATTATCTCAAACCGCAGTCTTTGGTATTTTCTGCACGGATTGATAACCAGCGTGTTGAAACCATTGAATTGAGCCTTGAAACATTCAAGGTATTGCAGTCAAGAGGGCTTTGCAATAAGGCTACGGAATACCACGACCGAATTATCCGGCTTGTTCAGAAGAACGCCCGGCAAATCCGTAAGCGAATGACCGCATAATCTGTTCTGTTCTTTTTGTCAGCCACTTGTTACGACACACATTGTAGCAGGTGGCTTTTATATGTGAATCTAGGCACCTTTTAATATAAAGTCGGCAATAAGTGCGTTTTACTGCCGGCTTTATATATAAGTATATGATTGTTGTCTATAAATTTTGCAATAATTCACTGGTTTTAGCCCAATAAAAATAGGCTTCTGGAGAAGTTCTCTTCAATTTATTCAAACGGGTGGTAAGCGTTGGAGCAATTTCCAAAGAAGATATTGATTCTATATTCCCGTCATATTTTTCTACGGTGGTTTGTCCTGCCTCAAGAAGCGTGGCAATATATGCTGCACAAGCAGCATCCTTTATAGCATCGTCAATAAGATACTTACCATTAAACATGAAAGTCTTTATTCTTTGGATGCCACGTTGCAGTGCGTCAAATTGACCATTGCCTTCCATACCTCTTGTTGCCAAGCATAAAGATGTTTGTCTCACATCTTCAAAAATTAGTTTTGGATTGTTCTCCAATTTACGGTATGAAAGTTCTACTTCTGCAATTTTCTCAAACGATTTAGTTGTAATATCAAGATTGTCCACCTTTTCAAATAATCGAGCAATGTCATATAGTTGTTTGATGATTTCCATGCTGGCATCATTTCCATTCTTGATATAAGGGATACCTGTCGTATTGGGTGCATAGGCAGTCAGCTTATCTCCAAGAATATCTCCGACTGATGGTACTTTTACGGAATTTGTTTCTCCTACAGTTTGGATAAACCTACTTTCTATAGGAAGAGTTAATACTTCATTATAGTGGCAATCTTCGTTAAGTACATCCAATAAAATTTTTTCTCTTCTATCTATTCCATCAATAAACGCTACCTGATAAAAGAATTTAGAATGGGTTTTGGGAATTTCTGTTCCTCGTTGTATTCTTTCTACTGGTTTGTAATCGATAAAACCATAATCTTTGTATGCTTGTAAGTATTCTTCTATCTCAGTTCCGGGAGGACATATTATGTCAATATCAATCGACAATCTGTGTCTCTGATCTTTTAGCAACAACATCAGACTGCTACCTCCTTTGAAATGGAATGGACAACCGGAATCGGCCAACATATCCAGCAATGAAAAAGCGTGAATGACCTTTTCAATTATATTCTTGTCAGGATAGTTCAACTCTTTTGATTTGTCTTCAATCCATTCTGTCGTAAAACATTCTTTATTAATCATATTATTTGGATTCTTCTATCAGAGAAAATGTGCTTTTATATGCTCCTCTACGTTTTGCGTAACGAAGTATTTTTTGAATATTAATGGTGTATAAATCAAAGGCTGCTTGGTACATGTATGTTGTCTCAATACCTTGCATATAGTAGAAATCAGCATCCTTTTGTATATCTACGAGTATTTTTTCAAGTGTTGGAGTAAGTATGCCATTAATGTTATTTACAGGAGCTTCTGTAACGTATGTTTTTACAATGATACAAGGCTCTTGTAAATCTACATAATTATACATAAAATCTACATTAGGTTGTTTATAAACATACGGATAAGATTCTTTTAACTGAAAAAATACGGAATCTACAGCATCTCTATTGGTTTCAACATAGATGGCATGATTTATAAATACATGATGTTGGAGTGTTGTAAATATACTACCATCGTATATGCAAAAATCGGCAAACGGAAATTTAGCTTTTAATTCTTGATGTATTTTCAGTAAATCATCATTAGGGACAAATTTGAAAATCTGCTTGTTTGGAAGTGAATATGTACCGTTACCAATACGAACAATCTGTTTGTTTTTAGTTAATGTACTAAGATATTGCCGGGCAGTGTTGATTTTCATTTTCAGCTCCGTTACCAACTGATTAATTTCAAACTGCTCGTGATTTTGTGCATAATCCAATATACACTGTTTTATATTATAATCATCACTTCTCATTGCGTTGCAAAGATAATATAAAGTCGGCAATAAACCAAGATTATTGCCGACTTTATATTGATAATGTGACCTTTTTTATCTTTTGGAAAGATTTCCTTTGAACCGACCACCACGCCGCGCGGATTGTTTTATGGTGCAAAGGTACTGCTGTGGGAGAATGCCAAGTACCGCTAAGGCTAACAAATCACCGGACTTAACGACAACTTTCCTCAATTTCCAGTAAGCAGAAATTGGGTTTTTCATTAACTCCCAGTTTGTTTTCTTGTCTTATCTCCCTTGTAACGCAGTCTTTAACGCACATAAAACATATCCCGGTGGCGAAGTCGGAAGGCTTCCAAGCAAAGGGAAACAAAAACAAGTTTAACAGATTAAAATTTACGATTATGCCAAATTGGTGCAGCACTGCGTATGCGATAGAGGGTAACGCAACAGAATTGAAAAAACTCTATGAGTTAATGAAAGATTTGGAAAAACGACAAAAGCCGTCCGTTAAAAATGGTTTTGGAACTACGTGGTTAGGGTGTCTTGTAGAAGCCCTCGGAGAAAGTTGGGAAAAGATATATTGCCGTGGAACGTGGGATAACCTTAAATTCAACGGAGAGGTGCTTACATTCAATACAGAAACAGCGTGGTCTCCCTGCAATGAAATGTTTGATATGGTATGTAAGAAATATCCTACACTGCGATATTTCTATCAGTCGGAAGAACCTGGTATGTGTGAGTATTGGACGAATGATGATGAGGGCAAATACTTTCCCGACAGATACTATGTTGATGTATGCACTTCGGAGGAAGAATACTATTCCGAGTATTTTCAAGACTTGGAAAGCGTATATGACTGGCTGGAGGATATTTGCGAAGTACAAGTCAAATCCCGTCAGGATGTCAATGCAATTGTCAAGCAATGGAAAGAAGAAAATGAAGACGCATACTGCTCTATTCACGAATATCAAATATCGGCATAATCAGAGAGCATAAAAGACAGGAGTATGGAAAAGAAAGGTTACGGCACAGGCAAACGTACAAAAAGAGATATTGGGAAATCCCTGATGGTTATCAATATCAAACAGGAAATCATAGATATTCTTCAAATAGCCAACAGACGTTTTATGTACAATCCTAAAATCGGAATCCTGATTTTAGGAGACGAGATGTACGGAAAGAACATTTGCAGTTCTCATTCGCAAGAGTTCTATGTTTCAAAAGCGGACGGACACTTCGATGATTATTTGCGTGGGTGGATAGGCGTATCAAAAAGGTATCCACGTGGGGTTGTTCATTTTGCCCCTGCTGTCAGCAAGGAGCAATTCGACAGAGGATTTGACTCATTGCAGATGTTTAGCAAACTTGATGGCGTAAACGGAGATACTATCATTCGGGGATTTTGCGGTTTGCCGGAACAGAAGTTGAGAGATTTATTGCCTTCATCTGTTTAATATATTGACAGTCTCTATCAAGGGGTGTCGTGCTTTTGTACATCACAAAAGCACGATACCCGTTTTTATGAGTTGCCTAAACTGCGTTGACAGTTTCCTTTTATATCTCAACCTTTATATTTTGCCCAAGCCATCTTCCTTTTATAGGTATAACTGCCGTGGCTCATCTTCCGTCCACACCGATCTCGGTTTTATCAGATGCAAAGGTCTGCTGTCGTGCTTGATTCTCCGGCTTGAAGTGCATTCCCTGCAAATTCTTCCTTTCCGTGAAAGAGTAATTGGCAGGGAAAGCCGTCGTATGAAGCTGTACCGACAGCCGTTTAACGCATCCATAAAATCCAAGGCGGTTCAGACGAAAAAGGACCGACCAGAGGGAAAAGAAAAAATGTTTAACATCAAAATTCATTAGAAATGGAGTACAACAATCAACTATCGGAGAACGACAAACGCTTTGCGGACGAGTTTTCAAACTATGTGAACGGAAAAATGGCTTCACCCCGAAAGGTAGGCAAGGCATTGGCTGACGACCACCGCTATTTGGTAAACGAGAAAGCCAAACTGATGTTCTACTTTATGGAGCAGTTGGCGGATAACTGGCACAAGGGAAGATATGACCAGCGCAACGAGTGGGCGTGCCGTCTGGCAGCGGAAGCCATAGACCATTTGGCGGAGAACGACCTCTATCATTTGCCCGAAGAGTATTACGAAAACCATAAACAATAATAAGTATGGGAGCATTGCAAATCACTATTCCAAGATGGAACATAACAGAGATGAACGGTTACGAGCCGATAACTACCTTTTGGCAGGACTTCTCCATTGCTGACAAGTTCGGGAACAATGCCATAGCCGACACATACAGGCGAGCCAAGTCCGAATGGAAAGACAACTACAAGTATTGGACGGAACTTTGCCTTGTCCTCAATCACAAGATATGGCAGTGGCACGAGAGAGACAACCAAAGAGCCATTCTCTATGACAAACTGTGGAGGGAAGCGGATGCAATGACCGCTGAATGGTCGAACGAGGAACAGGAATATTATTTTGAGATAACGGATTAAATCAACCAGTGGGGAGATTGGAGAGGTCTCCCCACAAAAAACAATGAGTATGACTACCCAAGAACAGATACGGAAAGTAACGGACATTGCCCAAGAAAAAGGCTGGAGCATAAGCGTTGAAGACGAGAACAAGACAAGCATACAATTTGAGTTTCAACGCTATACCAAATACGGGCAGGACTTCAATTTCAATGCCGATATGCAGGATGAAGACATCAACACGCTTATTGCCGGTATGAAGCGATATTACGAGGACTTTGACCCGGATTATGAAGCCTATTTATGGATTGGCGATGACGGACACGGCAGAAATGGCGCACCTTATCATATCAAGGATATTGTGTCGGATATGGAAGAATCCGAAGAACAGATATACGAGTTGCTGCAAGCACTTGAAGTTGAATTTATCTAATGGCTACAACTATGACTTTATCGGACATTTTCTGTATTTGGTTTTTGAATTTATTTTAATTACTCAACTATTTTATCAGATGCTGTGAGTGTAATGGCTATTCCTGCATCGCACTCTGCATTTCTAAAGTCATCAGTTATATCCATAGCTTTCATGCTATTGGTTATTGTCCCAATTTTGAACCAAATCGGTATCTCCTTATTTAGCTCAATCGGTGTCTCCCGATCAATTTTTGTTCCGCCAATCCCCATGGATTCATCAAATTGAGTTTCCAAAGTTGGGAAACTGTACTTAACATGACCGCTCTCATCAATGGTATATAAATCACAGCTGGTTTCGGTTAGCCTAACGGCTATTCTCCCAGTCAGATGGTCAATATTTCCGACAGTCATTCCATCTTCAGCCCATTCACCATCACGATAAACCCAAACCGATATTGCATACGATTTTACAGTCTCATCAAAAGAAATATCAAAGAATTGAATTTCATCATCGAACAAATCGAGGACTTCCATCGTTTCATCTGATAATTCACTTGGCTTTATATACATTGTCGAGTGCTTATTTTGTGAACACGCACATAATGTAAAAATAAGCACTCCAACAAGTAATGCATATATAATTTTCTTCATCTCATGCCCTCCAAAATCAATATTTTCCAGTTCCAAACTTGCTGGCGGCGAACAGCATTTTATGCTGTTTGCGGACGGCAAGTCCACAGGGGATAGCCGCTTTAGCGGCGCAAGGGGGTGTAGCCACCTTGACGGAACGAAGTGACGAAACATTCTCCGTCTGGCAGTTTCTTTCTGCTGACGGAGAATGAAACTCCGCAGGACGCACGATACTCCCGACAGGAGAGTATAGAAGTGCGCCCTTTAGTTCCTAAAGGGATTTTATCAGTTCGGTAAACTTGAAGTTGACGATTACTTGTTAGTGAATCTGCCCAACTCTGCAAACAAAGCAGCAACAAATATACATTCAACCAAGATAAGCGTGAGTGCAATAAAAAGTTCAGAAAAAATACACCCTATAACAAGTGATAAAACAGGGATGATAATTGCGAATATCCGATAGCTTATCGACTTATATAACCACGAATATGGCAATAAATGTGCACCAAATACCATTGCATAGACCATTACCATTTTATCGGGTACAGCATTAAATACCCACATTACAATCAATAAATACAAAAACTGATTACAGGTAAATAGAAATCCTACATTACCGAGCGGATTGCTTTTATCAAAGATATCGACCTTTAATATTTTACCAATCGCCCAAGAAATCGGTAATAACGGGCATGAGCAACAAAATACAAGCAAATTCTCTGTATTTTGTGGCAAGTCCAACAATATTACAATTAGTATCAATAACCATATAATTATAGAAGCACATATAAACGGTAATCCTTTTTTCTGCTTAATTGCTATATTGCTTCTTAATTCATCCAAGCACATATTCTTTCCTCCAAACTATATATTCCGGCGGATAGTCGGCCACCGATTCCGGTGATACTCGGCCTCCTGAGTTAGATTTGCAAAGATATCATATTTCGCAAATGGAAAATCCGATTGCAACAAACCGTAAACCTCCTTCACTTCCTCTATCGGTTGGGGTGAGAAGACCTGCTTCATCACTTTGGCATACGTTCCCCTCCCTGTTCTGACCAGTACATTTTCATTCACGAGCTTGAACAGATACCAGGACAAAGAGGATTTTTTGATGCCTGTCTTCTCTTGTAGATAAGCAAACAAATCTCCTAAACTAAAGTCACGATGAACTTCAGCATAGTCAAGTATGAATGTCGTCGTCTCGTTGCTCATGTGATTATTATTCCTTTCTTCGACTTCAAAGATAACAAATTTTCGGCACTAATTCAGAATAGTGCCGATATTTTGCGGCCAATTAACATGAAAATCACTCTCTTTTTTGTGTAAGTAGGACTTATCGGTGGGACTAAACCAATTCAGCCGCAGAGAGGACGACTCTCTACGGCTGAATAGGACAGATAACAGACTTTTATACTCAGCGGTGCATCCCGCCACTGTATTCCAACTCCTCTTTTTGATATTGCTCCATTTCATTCAGCTTTTCATTGACGGATTGGAGATTGGAATCGAGTGAATTGTCGTAGTCGTATGGGAAACTGTGGCTGACGGCAATTCCGGCATTGGTCGCCGTGCCGACATCAAGGGTGTCGGCATCCCTGTTATACCCGATATGGAGAATATCTCCGTTTGGCATTTCAAGGACAGGAGTACGCTGCTTTGTCATCGCAGAGAACTGCTCGGCCGCCATGTCTTTGGCAACCTCTTTTATGTCACTGCTTGCCAGCCGGACACCATACCGTGTAATATGGTCACGGATTTCCTGCTCCGAGTATTTCAGCATCACCTCGTAAGATCCTCCCACGCTGTTGTTATAGATCACGGCAAAATCCTTGTCTTCTATCAGCAGATCATCACCCTTGTTCTGGCGAGGAGAGACAAAGGTATATTGCTCGTTGATTCCATCGCCGTCATAATACTCCTTGGCAAGCCGGAGCAATCCCTCATAATCGCCTTTCTCCCGAAGCGCATCCAGTCGTGAGGTGTCATCGGTGGATTGCAGATAGGCTACGGAAGAGTAGAACACCTTTCCTTCGGGTACGGACTGTTTGACCTCATTCCGCTGTCCGTTATCCTGCTGCACCTTGTTTTTCTGTTCCAGTTCCTGCACTATCTTATCCACATTCTGTGTAACGAGCGAGGTTGCCTTTTTTACATCCAGAAGTGTGGTCTTGATAAACTGGGGCGATTCCTTCAAGTGGTCCAGCCAGGATTTCAGATAAGCGCAGCTCTCTTCTTTCAATGCCTTGCTCATACCGTAACGCTGTGCCACCAATGCGCTGCCCAATTCTGCCACCAGTTCCTCACGGGCGTATTCGTCCGAACCGAAACCGGACGGTTTGATACGGTCGAGTTGTCCCTCTATGCCCGTGCTGTGGGTCATCTCATGCCAAAGAGTACCATAATAGGATTCGCCGTCCTTGAACTGGGATTTTTCGGGAATCACAATCTCGTTCTTGGAAATGGAAAAGTATGCCTTGTCCTGGTGCATCGGCTTGATAGGGCAAATCCAGCGGTTATCTCGAATCATCACATCCATCGGCTCAAAAGACATCTTCTCGCTTTCATCCAACTTTACGGCATCCCCATTCGCCAGCTTGTTCCAAAGTTCCGGACGGGCTTCCTGAAGATTGGTCTGGGACACGTTAAAAACCCGAAAGACCTGCATCTTCGGATATACATTGTACATCTTCTTCTCTTCGTCGGAGAGCTTCTTAAAATCGTCATACTTGATCTTCTCCTTGGTTTCCTTGTGGATGCAGGTAAAGGTCGTTAGCATCACGGGGAAGGATTTTTCGCCCTTGTTCACTGAAACTCTTGGCAGCTCCACGCTCTCCTTTGCCTGCTTTTCGGACGGTTTGTTCATCCGTTGCACGCAGTCAAAGGTGCAGAAACGCGGTATCTTGTAGCCCTCGTTCTCGCAATGAAGAAGCAACATCAGCGCGTTCATCCCATTGTACTCACGTCCGGACAGATTCTTCGGCCACCCTAAGCTGCCCTCAGTAATCCACGGTTTCGTCCAGTCCTTGCTGATGGTCTCGATACGTTCGATCATCATTTCCGCAAAGAGGTCAAGAGCCTTGTCCTCTGCGGACGGACCGTCACTGCTGTTTTTCCTGTAACCGGCCATGACTGTCAGTTGTTAGGGTTATACGGCTGTTTCACATATTCCGACATTTCCGATACCTTGCAGGCAATGTTCAGCTTGTCGTTATAGACGGACAGCTCCAGTTCACCTTTGGCCTCGATGCCGGTCTGCGGTTGCAGCCACTCCTCACGTTCACGGTCAAAGCCTAAGAAGCGTACCCACAGGTACTCGAAGCCGTCATTGACCTTTTCCGCAGAAAATGCGGAGAACTGCAAGAAATTCTTGCCTTTCTTGTCTGTCTTCTCCTCGATGTTCTTGCCTGTCTTTCCACGGAAGAGCATTTCGCCCTTGATGGAATCCTCGTTTGAAGCCACGGTAAGGTTGACCGATGAAGCCGACATATTGAAATAGAGGTTGTCTCCACGCTTCTTGAAAGTCAACACACCGGATATTTCCACTCTCTTGCCTACGGTATAGTCAGCCCGATTGTATTCCTCCCCATCCTTGGCGACAGAGATTTCCACTGTTTTGTCGATACCGTTTCTTGCCGGGATCACGCAGTTTACGGCAAATGCCGTGAAAGCCTTGTTCTCATTGTTGGTGCGCACTACAGCCGCCTTGCTGATGGTTCCGCACACTGTTACGTTACACTTAATCATATTGCTTGTAGTTTTATTTTAACCAAGACCATTTGACCGGAATATCCTATTAAATGTGAACTACCTGCATATATGTTCCGTCTTTAATCGGGCGCACGGATTTTAATCCAGACGATCCCTGACGCAATGACAACCTGCACACCCACAATCACGAGTGTCGCCACCAGACCGAACAGCCGGTAGCATACGAGGGTGTGCAGTCCTGCAAAGGACAGCCCGACGACCAACAATCCTATTTCCATCATCACGCGTTTCATTATCTTCTGATTTGCTCGTTCTGACCCTGTTGCTCTGACATTCCTTGCTCGAAGTTTTGTGAAGCCTGTTGCGAAAGTACAATGGTATTGACCATTCCTGCCACACGCATCCGCTTGCTTTCCTCCGAGAGTTCAGGATTATTCAAAGTGGCGGACAGTCGGCTCAATTCGCTTGCGCTTAACTCCCTTGAAACCTGCACGGCTCCGTTATCTGCTTGCAACACGGCTTTATTGCTTTCATTGATTATAATGGCACAGGCTTTCATGTGGGGCATCAATAAAGTCAGTTCCACCTTCCGGCTATCTGCCATTTCAGAAATGACTTCTTTCTGTTCCTCCTCGTTCTTGTTGTCAATGACTACCGCCAGCATCATCAGCGAGGAAAAGGCTTTGACCACCATATCCATAATCGGGTCATTCGTTCCTGAAAGTCCGACACCGCTGTCTTCCGAGGATAACAGTTTCTTCATCCACTCTTCAGGACTTTGTGATTTTGTTTCCTGGGGAGTGGCAGTAACCTCCGTCTTGTATTTAGCCAACAGGTCGTTGCCATTATGCAAGGCTTGCAGCTTGATGTTTCCCTTTTGGGCGATATCTGCCAGATAGATTGCGGGATCAATGTCTCGTTTTTGTCCGTCAGCGGTAATCTGTGCCACTCCGAAATGCAGGTGTTCGCCCGTAGTCCGTGTGCCGGTGTTACCTGACATACCGAGTCTCTGTCCGGCTTGCACTTTGTCACCCACCTTGACATCAACAGAGGACAGGTGCATATAAGTGTTCTGTATCTTGCTTCCGTCAGCCCTCTCGTATTCAATGGTTACGGACTTGCCTCCGGCGGTTTTGGCATTTTGGTTTACTGCCACCACTTTGCCGTTATTCTCGGTAGCCAACACCGCATCGCCCTTACAGCGGATGTCCATACCCTTGTGCATTTGCTGTTTGTCAGCATCCATGGGGTCGGTACGCATTCCAAACGGTGAAGTGACAAACAGGAACTCTTCGCGCTCGACCGGGAATGAATAGGCGTTTGTCGTAACCGCTTGTCCGGTTCCTGTTTCCAATCCTTTTGCCTTCATTTCTGCCATGACCATCCGGTCATACTTCTGCAGCCCGTTTGCTTCAATGATTTTTTGCAGACTTTGGGCATAATTGCCGCCACTTGCATACCCGGCCTTGGCAAGTCCTTCCGTCCAACCCTTGTAATCGTCAGGAGACAGGTCAAAACATTCCGCGTACCGTTTGTTCTCCACAAGGAATTTGGAGTGATGCTCGTAAGAATCGCCCACGCTGTCGTAGCTGCAAAACTTCTCGTTGGGCTTGTCATCGGTGTAAATGCCGTATTTGCCACCCTGCGTAATCCACCCCGGAGTGGCTTTGATACCGAAATGGTTGTTTTCGTTCAGGGCCAGACGGCTTTGTCCGTTGCTGCTCTCCAGTATGCCCTGTGCCAAGGTCACGGAAGCCGGAATGCCGTATTTGCGCATCTGTTCCATCGCAAAAACGGCGTATTTCTCCGCGTATTCTTTATTCTTGCTCATTGCTTTGTCTGTTTATCGGTGCATTCCTTTTGAAATCTCTTCCTCTTCTTCAACGTCCTCTTTAGGCTGGTCGTGCTTGATGTCCTCGTCACGGCTGATCTTCGTTTCCACTTCCGACTCCTGTCTTTCGGAAGAGGTCTGTTCCTGTGCCAGGCTCTTGTTCAGCACGTCCGCGAAAAGCGTTGCCGCCAGATGTTGTTTGAAACTGTTCCTATCCTCGGCGACCCACATCCGTTGCCATTGCTGTGGTGTGACGCTTCGGGGCTGCGGCTTCCGGTTGTCAATGGTGGGAGCGCAGAGTATCGCCCCGTTCTTTGTCTTGAACACGGCCACTCGTTGTATGCGGTTCAAGTCAATGCTTTCATCTGCCGTGTGGAACAGGTCCACTTTTAGATCCGGCTTGCTCTCGGCAAGGGCATAGTATTTTCTGGCCAGTTCTCCACGCACCTTGTCTATATTATCCAATGACTGTTTCAGCGTGGTGAAGAAACGGTTCAGGTCATCCTTTTCGGGATAGACGCTGTAACCTGCTTTCCCTTCCGGCTTGATGAACAAAGCCCAGCGGTTCTTGTCGTCCTGTACCATCTGTATCTTCTCAAACCAGGGTTTGTCAGCTTGCTTCACCGCGGGGTGCGCATCGATGGTGGAGAGCGTTTCCAATGCCCAGTTTTTCAGACGCGCCACCTCTATCTGCTTTTCGGCGAAGTAACGGTCATCGGGACGGTAGCCCAACGCACCGTCCGGATTATAAAAACGCACGTTCTCAATGCCGCTTTTCTCCAATGCGCTTTGTATGCGCTGTTTGCTCATTCCCTTGATCTCGTTGTTCACCTCCAAGGATGCACCGGCAGGGAGTATCACATCGGCACTCTTGCCTTGTTTGTCGATGACCAGGACAATGGTCTTGTTTTCCTTGTCGGGATGCTTCTTGATTTCGTCAGCCACGAAGAAATGCTTGGGCATTTGCTCCCGCATCTGTTCTGTCTGGCGATAGTTGCGATAGGTGGCATACTCGATTTTCTCGCCCCGTTCCGCTTTGCGTATTACTTCCAGCGCATTGTTCACATCGCTCTCGATGGCATCTATCAGACAAGGGTTCTCTTTCAGTTCACGGTTCCAATAATCCACCAGTTTGACACTCTCGTCCGACAACCGGGCCGGAAGTCCCATTTCCAGCATCTTGATACCCGAAGCGATTTCGGCAATCAGCCGTTCCTGCTTGACGGCATCCTCTGTTGGGGGAATCCCGTTTTTCATCACCATTCCCTCACGGGCAAGGCGTTGCTGGTGTCCGGTGGCTGCTATGATTTGCCGAAGGGTCTCCTGCGCGTAATCGGTGTAATGTGCGAAATCCTTTTGCCGTGGAATATATATCGCGTCTTTCTGGCTGTCATAATGCGCCACACCGCTGCCATCCGTGCGAACCGGTGCCAGATTTCTCGAAATAGACTGTACGAAGGCATTGAATTTCGGCCTGAGCTCACGCAATTCCTTTTCTCCGAATCCTTCTTCGACACTGTTGCCGTATTTTGCCAATGCGTCATCGTATGCTTTCCTGTCAACGTGGGGCAGCAAAGTCTGGTCGATATTGAACAATGTGCGTATCTCCCTGTTGTGTACGCCTTTGTATCGGTTCTTCTCTTCGGGAGAAAGTTTTTGGTAGTCATCCCTTGATATGACCTCGTTGGGATTGTTCCTGTTCACGTACTTGTTCCAATTATAGAACAGGAACGGTACTCCTTTTTCGTGTTCCTTGACGGATTCGCCTCTTGCCTTTGCTTCGCTATATAAGGTGAAGAGGTTGCTCTTGCATCCGTTCTTATCCGAGTGCAGAGCCATGAACAGGGCGTTGAACGGACTGACCGCCACGCCTGCCGGATAAAACTTGGGATAGCCCTTTCCTGTGGCATTGAGCCAGTGGCCGCCCGCGCTGACCGCCCCGTTTAACGCTCCGGAGAGCAGTTCCACTTGTTTGTCGGCGGCATTTTTCTCAAACTGTGATTTCTCTTTCATATCTGTTGCTGTTTTATTGTATTCCTCTGGTACGCACAATCGTTTCCCTGTCGTTCTCTTCATAATTCTGTGACATCAGTTGCTGGGTACGGTCGCTCTTGGCAAGGATGGCATTGGCAAGGGTATTAAGCGGCAATGCCCCGGCATTGTAAGCTGACACCACTTTTTCAGGCAACTGGATGGTGCAGGGTACATGGTCTATGGTTGCGATAAGGTTGTTCCTTTGCAGTATCGGACCGGAAATCCGTGGATTCGGCGGTTCGTCCGCATAGACCCGGTATCGGACGGAACGCTTTCCCGTATTCAAACCGTTATCTTCATTCCGTTCCCATCCTAATGCCTCGTGTCCCGCCTTGTTCAACAAATTGGCACCGCCCAGTCCGATCATCATCATTTTGAGAATAGGATTCTTAATGAATATGCCGGCGATGATGCTGGCGATAGGCAGTACATTGTCTCCCAAATCCAATGATTTTGTCCTGCCCGTAAACATACCCACCAGAATATCCGGCAACATGGCAAGCACATAACCCAAATTTTTGCTTATGTCTCCCATGCCACTCAATCCCAAGGTTGAGAAAAAATCGCCCCAGCCGTTTTCGTTGGCATTGGCGGTTTGCTGTCCTGATTCAATGGCTGTATCTTCCCTTGATTCTTCCGCAGTTTCCGTTTCATTGGCTTGTTGGACAGATTGTGCGGTATGGGTGTTTCCCGATTGTCCCGGATTGTTTGCAAGTGCGGATTGACCTTTAATCTCTTCTTTTTTCTCCATATCCTGCAAATAAGTTTCCATGTATTCCGGAGCGATGACCATCGGAATATCCTTGTATCGCTCATCTTTTATCTTTTGGCCGGCAATAAAATCAAACGGCATTTTCGCTTGGGCGTTATGGATCATCCAGTCCCTGAAATCAAAACTCTGTACGGGAATCTTCTTGGTCAGCCGTTCATTGGTGGCGATGATATAAGGATTGTCATTGGCTCGAATTTCATTGGCTTCTTTACGGAATCTGTCAAAGACATTCCTCTCACTTCCGAATACGCCCTTGCTGATGCATTCTTCAACGGATGCTGTGTTTCCTGTTTTGTCCTTGGAGGAAGTCAGTGCTGAAAATGCCAGGTCAACCCCGACAAATTTGGCGAAGCTCGCCCAGCTTCCCGCACCGCCGAGTGATATGGCATCGATGCTTGCACCGATGACTTTGCCTGTCCCTTTTTCCAGTTTGGACGGTTTGTAGGCCGCTTCCCCACGTCGCTCGATTTCTGCGGCAAGCGGTGACTGGTTCAATGTGTATGACAGCCCGAAAAGCGTGTTCTGTGCCGCCTTGCGCATGATGTATTCAGCGGAAGACTTGGGCATATTGTCTTTGACCATCTTGCCCGTCATCAACTCTCCGATACGGTATTCCGTATATGCGTAAGCGAGGTCGCTCCCTAATTGCCCGGACAGTTCATCATATCTTTCCCTGCCGATTTCATCCACCACGGCTGTGCGCCACTCGTTTGCCATTATCGTGAGGTCTGCCTGTATCTCCTTATTGTTTGCAATCTTCTCCCTGCACATTTCCAGATAGTCCTCCGTGGTCTTGGAGTTCCATTCCCCGGTCACTTTCAGTGTCTGGTACGGATCCATCATCGGATTACCGGCTGCCGCCATAGAACCGAGGATGCCGGCTGCACTGGTGGAATATGCAGCCATTTCTTCCGCTTGTTCGCGGTTGAGATAGTTCTGCGTGTCTCGCATGACAGGTGCAAGGTGACTATTGAAGTAGTCACCGAATATCCTTTCTATCTCCGCAAAACGCTCTGTATGTCTGATTTCGCCCATATTCTAATAATTCAATTGGTTCAACAGTTGTTCCTTGGTTTGTTCTATGGCGTTGTGGTATATCTCCATCTGCTTGGGGAAGAACTCTTCCAGCCATTCATCCTTTTCTATCCGGTCCTGGATGAAACGGATGGCGGCCATCCGGTCGATTTCTACGGAATGTTCGCCTTCCTCCCGGTTGTTGAACCAGGCCTTTGTCCACCATCGGACTCCGGCACGGTCGGGATAGACGGACACGACTCTCGGAATGTCAAAACTCTGCACATCAATCTCCAATTCTTCCAAAGGGTCAATGATTCCACTGCTCGCTATGGCCTCGGATTGAAGTTTTTTTTTACTTCCTCGCCCATGGTGGAGAGATAGACATTGTGCCTGAGCGCGAGGTAATTCAGGAAATCCGCTATCAGGAGATTCTGTACCTTGCTTGCCAACGGCAGGGCACGGCTGCCGATACCAAGAGGATTTGCCATGCTCGGCATCTTCTCAAAGAAATAATTTTTGGTGGCACCCACTGCAAACACGTTCCGCAGCGATTGCTCGGTGTATTCGGGTACGGTGTACGCTCCTCGGAACAGGTCTTCCATATAGACCGGCAGGAAACGGATCATCAGTTCCTCGATTTCTTCCTTGTCACGGTCGTATCTTGTCTTCATCTCACCGTCAAATTGGATAAATTCGTGGGTGGCTTCGTGCCCGGCTTTGCGTAATGCCTGGATATTGCCGTAGAGCATGGTCAGGAACTCTATCGGATTCAGTTCTTCTCCGTCAAACGCCACCTCCATGTGAAGGTCGTTTCCACTGATGGCTACCGTCTGACCGGCCTTTACCTTTTGCCCGAAACGGATGAATATATTGGCAAGATGTGCATAGGTCACTTCGTATTTACCGTAGCGTATGACAACATACACGCCACGTTCCTTGTCCGTACCGATGCTCGATACGACACCGCTTGCCACTGCCGCCAAAGGACGGTGACTGGCATTGAAGTCTATGCCATGATTAAAGGATGTCTCTCCTGTGACGGTATCTTTCAGTTCTCCGTAGCCTTTTGACAAGGTTACTTCTTTATTCTTTTCTTCCTCAAAGGGCATACAATAGCCGCTTGGGGACTGTAGAATCATTTCTTCCGTGTATTTCATTTGTAGAATATTGTTGTGTTATGATTGTCTTATCTTCTCATTCCTCCGCTATGGGTCTGTTCCTCCTGTTCCTGCTGTGGACGGGCTTGACGCTGGTTGTCGGTAACGGACGCTTCTTGCTGGCGTTGGGTGTTGTTGCCAATCATCATCATGGTCAAGAAGATACCGGCTATCTTGCCGAGCCAGCCTGTACGTCCGAACACGAGGAATGCCCCGGCAATCAATCCTACTATGCTTAATCCCGATACTTTGCCATGCGCGAGGTTGCTGAAAAAGTTGCCTAACATATTCCCGGCATTCCCGTTGGAAACACCGCTTAAAAAATTGGACGCTCCATCGAGCGTGGAAGAGAGCGAACTTGACGCCTGGCTCACGCTGTCAAAAGTCTGTTCGGCTTTGCCGGTAAGTTTGTTTACCGTTTCGGTAGCCGCTTTCGCCGTGCCGCTGATGGCGTTGGTGGTGTCTTCTCCTATGACGGCATCGCTCACGATACGCACCACGCTCTTGTCGGTGGTCAGTTTCTCCCAGCCGACATATCCGGCCGCGGCTCCTACGGTTGCCGTCTTCAATGCGCTTCCTGCACCTCGCAAGGTCTGTGATGGGTGCAATACGGCTCCGCCAACGGCTTTGCCTGTCGCTCCTGCGGCTTTGCCGCCTGCCTTTAATAATGAACTCCAGAATCCCATATCTTTTTGTTTTTACATTCTCGTTATGTTAAAAAGCGCCGGCCTTTCCGCTTCGTTTCCACCGTTTCATGGCAGACCTGGCGATCTCTGCTTTGTTGGCTTTGGGTTGTTCCCGTTCCGTGATTTCTGCCCACACGTCACCCATCGAGGTGTATTTCACCGCCATGGTCAGCCGTCGCAGCTTTTTGTTCATCAGTTGCAGCTTGGGACGGATTCCGAACACGATTTCCATCCGCTGTTTCTCCGTCATCTTGTTGTCTGACAGGCAGACCGTGCGTATGTCATTGACAATTTCCACGGAGTTGTATATCAGTTCCAGGTATATCTTGTTCCGGTTCGTGGAGAGTGCCACTGCTACGGCATTGGCCGGACTTTTCCTGAGTTGCCCGGTGAACTCTCCCATGTTTTCCGTGAGATGGGTTATCTCATGATAGAAGCCGTATATCTGTGCGGCGTAACTGATGACCGAACGGAATGAATCCAGATAATCATTGAACTCCCGTTGCAGGTCGGTGACGGCTTCCACCTCCTCTTTCGTCCAGATATGGCCGGTGGTTTGCAGGAGCATGATTTTCTCCTGGTTCTTCAAGGTCTTCTTGGACTTTTCGGTATAGATGAGAACCATTCCGGCAAGGGTGGGGTCTATCTGCGCGTGGACTTTCACGCCTATGCACAGCAGTGTGATTATGATAAAGATTGCCCGTCTCATTTTCTCTTTCCTCCATCTTTTTATCTTACCGTTGCTGCCCTGCGCCACCTGTTCATTGCCATTCGTGCCACTTCACCATTGTTCCTGTCCAGCATACCTGCCGTCACGTTGTTCCACACGTCAGTCATCGTGTAAGTCCTGATGCTCAGGTAAAGCAGGTTGAGCTTCTTTTGGAATGCGGACAGTTGGTCGTTCAATGCCCATAGGGTCTGGCTCCGTTCCGCTCCCGTAAGCATATTCTCCTTGCCTCCCTTTGCCACGGCATCACGGAGCAGGGAGAATACCGTCACCAGTTCGGTTGCGGTCTCGATATACAGGTTGTTCATGCTCATCGCGGCGACAATGCCCTGTGGATTGTCGCTGATGGCTTTTTTCAACTTGCATAGCGAGATAAAAATCCTCACACCGTCATTGTACAGGTGGGTACAGGCTTTCAGCGAGGATGCGAAACCGCTTGCCGTTTTAAGGTAGCTGTTGTATTTCTTCTCCCACTGGCGCATCTGCTCGAACTCTGCGGCAATGGTGTTCTGCAAAAGGGCGGTTTTCTTCTGCCCGTCCATCTGGTCTTTGACTTTGCCGAGAATCAATTCGTTGCCTTCTGCCAATGCCACATATTCCAACGGGTTGGTCGTGACAATCTGCGCCTTCGCCGTGACAGACAAGATGATGGCGAATAGGAGCATCGTTATTTTAGTGATTGGTGATCTCATAGATTCCTTTTCGTTGTTTGTTAAACTCTACACGCTCTCTGATAATATCCACGATATTGATTCGTTTGGGCAGACCTGTCAATTCCAGCTTGGGCGTGGTCCTGTCCATAGACAACACCGTGACAGTCTTTAGTCCGAAAATCTGCTGCAATAGGCTCTGCTGTTCGTGGAAGTCCACCACACGGTACAATTCGATGTAACCGATACTGCGTTGGAACACGCCATGCTCGGCAGTCAGCTGTTCGCTACCGACGTGATAGCGTATGCGTTTCAGGTATATAAGCCGGTAAATCAAAATGAGGGAAAGGAGAACGGCAAGGAGGGTGGCGATAGATGCAAGAGGGGCGTTCTCCATTCCTCCATAGACCAGTCCCACGGGACAAAGCAACAGCAAGGGCAGTTCGTCAATGAAGAACTGTGCCGTTTGCGGTCGTAGCGAAATCTCTCTGTATATCGGTTGTTGCATGGCTCTTATCTGTGTATATTTGGTTGTCGGTGTTCTTCTTCCTTGTCAGTTGCATACCCTGTGGTACCGAGTGGTGCTCCCAATGGGACAATCGCGTCCTTGATGCTGTCAAGGTATTCTTCGCTTGTCTTGCCAAGCAGGGCGTCGTTCCAGTCCTTGTAGCAGGGCATCAAGGGAAAGACTTTTATACGGTCGGAACTGATGTGCATGGATTCCGCTATGGCTTGGAACTTCTTCACGAACTCACGCCCGGCACTGTCGTTGTCGAAACACAAGTAGTGGTTTATATCCGGAGTGACGGAAAGCATACCGCGAATCTGCATATCGGTGGGAGTGCCGCCCGTGGAGACGAACACGCTTTTCTTGGAAAGGTCAGGGTTGTCCCGAAAACCATTCCTGTGTATCTGGTAGAAAGCCATTGCGTCGTAGGCACTTTCAAACCACGCAACGCCGCCTGCCTTTTGCAAAGGCTCACCGCTGAAATTGGCTATCCACAAGCCCTCGCTACTGTTGCTGCCCTCGGCTTTGCCCTTGTAACTTCCGCTACCGTCCATCTTGGGACGACCGCGTTCCTCCAGTCCTGCAATCTTGTCCGGCTCTTTGGGAAGTACCAGTGGAAAGGCAAGGTTGGCATACGCCAAACCGTCTGAACGGTGTCTGGTAGCCAGAAAGAAATGACCGGCAAAAGCCCGTTGTGTGAAGATGTCGATGCCACGGTTCTTGAAGTAGGGGTAAAAACGTTTGTGGGTCTCCCGGTCGTTTACGTCAAAACGGTGGATGTCGTAATCATCCAGCCTGAACGGAGTGTTCTCCCGTCTGGGTTGGATGATGTGCAAAGGTCTGTCATTGATGGGTTGATTCAACAGCCTGTTGCAGACAAGGTTGACCAACCTGTCGGGAGAGACGCCGTTCCGGTGTTCCGCAAACTTCTCAGGGAATGCCTTGATAAAGGATATGATATTATAGAGCTTTTGCTGTGGTGGCTGGAAACAGCATTTGCCGTTCGGTGTGACGATGAACTTGTCACCCCGGATGCGTGTGCCGTTGCTGTCCGTGCGGATATAGGACGGATAACGCAAGCCGTCACGCTTGTTCAGGTGATAGCCTGCGTCCGTCAGTATATCCTGAATGTCCAGCCGTTGCAGGAAGTCATCGTATGTCAGTTCTCCGTTTGCCATTTCCGTGTTTCTTTTATTCCTTAAAATCCTCTGCGCATCTCTGCCACCTCCTTGTTCATCTGCGCTTCAAAGTTCCTTGCGGCCACATCCATCGGCGAGTCCACTCCCGGCTTGAAATAAGGACGGGGTGCCGAACTGAAACGCTCTCCGTAAAATTCCGGACAGGGATGGTGAAGCCCGTGGGCGACATCCGACAGCACTACCGCACCTGCGGCAAGTGCGGCGAATATCTTCGTCCCCAATCCGCTGCTCATTTCGGGACGGGTCTTCATATCCACTTCGTTGAATATCTTGGAAAAGAGCTTCATGCGGTGGTAGTCATCGACTGCCAGGAACTTGTCGTACTGTTTCTGGCTGATTTCATGGGTGATGGGTTCTCCGTTGATAATGGCGGTCATCTTGTATTTGCCCTCTGTTTCTGCCGGTTGTACGGCGATGGCTTCCACTTCCACCTCACGTCCGTGTTCTCCTTCCCGGTACCAGCCTTTGTTTTCGTTGATGTATGACAAGTCCCGTCCGTCAATCAAGGCTCCTTCTTGTGGTTCTCTGATGATATGTTCGTCTTCTTGCAGTACGGCCTGTTCGGCAGAGTGCGGTGCAAGGCTGTTATCGGATTCCAAGGGCGGGAGCAAGTCCTGTTCCTGTCGGTTACGCATATCCAGATCCTGCTCCACTTCGGGGTGCAGGGCAATGCTGATGCGCTCCTTGCTGTTCAGCAATTCCAATGTGACTTTATCGGAATAGTCATTTTGAATGACATTGTTCAGAATCTCCAGGCGTTTCTCAACTGGATGCTCTTCAATGGAATTAGATACCAGTGCGGATAATTCCTCTTCTGTCAGGTCATAGACCATATCGGCACTGACTTTCTCCGACTGGACGGTCAGAGTCCCGGCTTCCGCATCCACGATGATGCCGTGTGACGAAAGGCATTCCTGCCACTTCTCATTGGAGAAATAGACGGGTGAGGTAATCAGCTCCTTGTAAGGTTTTGCCGGTTCTTCGCTTCTTGGCTTGTTTACCATCGGGGTGATGACTGTCTGCAAATCCTGCAAGACATCCTGCTGGACTGGCTGCGCCTGCTTTTGTGGCTGCCGATGCCCTTTGTAGTTGAATCCGTAACCGCCGGATTGCATCTCACCGGGTTTCATCCGTCCGTCCGGGCGTTCTGCCACCATAGGCGTACCTGCATAGAAAAGCCGGCCGCCGACCCTGCGCAAGTGATAGCCTTCCTGCTGTCTGGGAGTCCATCCGAGGAAAGGGGGTGGCATACCGTACCTGCCGACCCTGCCATACTCACCGATGCCGATACGGTAGCCGTGAAGTCCCATTGCCACACGACCGTTGACGTTGCGAGCGTGGACGAAGTTGCGGGGCATATCAAAATCGTCCTTTACGATGTCCGTGAAGGTCTCGTAGGCTTTCTTGTTGGCATGGTTCGTTCCCCAGTCGGTCAGGGCCTGCATCTGCTGCCTGCTGATGGGGTATCGTAACAGTGGGGAATCGTGCCCCTGTACTACCAGCTGGTAGCTGTCACCCACAGGTACGACATGGGCTTGCATACCGTTGCGCATCAAAAGAGCACGCATTTCGGGTTGCAAGTCCGGTCTCATCGGGTTTGTGTTGGTTCGTATTGCCATAGTCCGTGTTTATGCTTCACCGCTTTCCATGGCGACTTCCAATTGTTCACTCTTGTAGTGGACGAATTGCTCGGCTGCCGTATCGTCAATCGTGAGCGAGTGCGCCTTGCAGTATTCCACCAGTTCTTCCTGCCATTCGGCAGAAAAGTGGTTGACGTAATCCAGCCAGCCGTATTCTCCGCGCTCCATCTTCTCGATGAGTTCTTCTTCTGAATAATAGGTGTTTTGTGCCATAATTACAGTGTTTGAAAGGTTTTACTTGTGAAGTCCCGCACCCATATTGCGTTGAGCACTCTTTTTCTGTTCGTTCCAGAGTTCTTCCGTGTATTGCTCTTCCGGGATATAGTCGAGATTGCCGTCATCGTCCATCATCCAGCAACCGTAACAGCCGAATGTGTATTTGTCCCATTCTCTTTTGGTCTGCTCGCTCCATTTCTTGGTGTCTCCCTGGCAGAAGCGGATGCCGTCCTTCTCGTGCAGGCTGATGCCGACTGTTACAGGCTCGTCTTGCATCACAAAAGTCAGCGGTTCGCCCTGCTGCATCACCTTGATTTCGGCATTGCTGAGTTTCAGTTCTTCTGCCGTCACCTGGAGGTTCCGGGCGATGACCTGCGTGGGGACGGACATGACCTGATTGGTCTCGGTATCGATCTGCACGAATGCCTTTGTCTTTCGCCCGTCAGCCGTTACCGTGTCGGCAAGAATGACTTTGCCGGAACGGAGCTGCTTCTGTTGTTCCTCGCTGTACTTCTCCAAGGAGGATTTCTTCAGCACCGGGTAGAACACGACATCGGCTTCTCCGTTCTCCTTGCGCACGAAAGCGAATCGGCTACGGTCGGTGACCGTGTTCCCGTTATCATCGTTTACCTTGATGGGAAGTACAGGCGAGTGCCTGCCGTTGCTGAGTTCTTCCAGGATGTGCATAGGAAGGTCTTCAATCATTTCCCGTGTGAGTCCGAACTGCGAGAGGGTTTCGTAAGGCAGTTCCTCAAATTCAAATCGTACTTGTTTCATACTTTAATATAATATTTTGATTATACTTTGACAAAGGTATATACTATTGTTCATACTTCAATTAGCGTAGTTCTAAATAGCCTGATTATTTGTGTTTATTTATGCTTTAAGTATGATTGTAATGCAGTATTCATACTCTAAACTTATTTAATGTTATATTTTGGAGGTAAATCAAGACATCTTTTGGCACGGTCGGAGAACTGTTCCTACATTTGCATCTATGAGTAATACACGAATCGTTATAGCCCTTCTTTTGTTATTATCCGGGAACCATGTGAAAGCGCAGTTCAACACGGTTTCCTGTCCGGGTAATCGCTATAAAGTCACTGTTGAAAATCCCACCCGGACGACAAACGAAACAGAGGTGACACCCGAAAGCATCACCTCTGAAAATGAAAAGTCCGTACCCGACAAGGTTTCATTGTCAAGTGCAGACACAAAAAAGAAAGAGCAGGTAGCACGCTATCTAAGCGTATGCTATCCGCTCTCGCATATCAAGATAAATTCGCCTTACGGTTATCGGAAAGACCCATTCACAGGGAAGAGGAAGTTTCACAACGGCATTGATCTGTACGCCCGAAATGCCGAGGTATATGCCATGTTGCAGGGGCAGGTGATTGCTGTAGGACAGGATAATGTGTCTGGAAAGTATGTCACGCTCCAGCATGGAAACTTCACGGTCAGTTATTGTCACCTGTCTCAAATCTCCGTATCACAAGGGCAGGACGTTCTGCCGGGTGATGTTGTTGGGATTACAGGTAATACGGGGCGCAGCACCGGGGAACATCTGCATATCACCTGTAAATACAAAGGATACGTAATCAATCCCTCAATTATATTTAACGTGATTTCGTTATACTTCGGTTAATGTTCGTTGCGGGCGGAACTTTTCCGCCCGCAACGGCTTACTGTTTCCTCAAGGTAGGCAATGCTCCGTTAAGTTCGTAACGCCACTTTGAGCCTGCGTTCTGCAAGGCGGTGTTCATGACATCGACGGCTTTCTGCCAGGTAACGACAGAGTCGTCCACCTTCGTGGCTTCGGGGGCGGTGCTATGCTGATTGCGGTCGAAGCCTTGTTCCTGATTGTTCTTCCAGTAGCAGGCGGTCACGACGGTGTAGTTATCTCCAAACAAGCCGCCGATATGTACATTGCCAGTGTTGCTACCCTTACTATTTACGTTGCCCGTGGCATAGCAGGCAAGGACGGTGCTTCCTCCGTTTAATCCCACTACACCGCCGCCTGAGAGATCCTGTGGGGAGTTAATTTCTAAGGTCACGTTGCCTGTGGCATAGCAAGCGGTCATGGTGCCCCATTTTTCTCCTGCCACGCCGCCGACATAGCGCGTTCCCTTAACTATGGCAGAGGAGCTGCATCCGATGATGGAACCGGCCTTTTGGCTACCCACCACACCGCCGACACAATTCGTGCCGCTGACGCTGCCCGACACCGAGCAGTTTTCAATGGTGCCCCAGCTATAT
>ERZ1034882.102-NODE-102-length-51232-cov-9.734412_pt1 | contig 51232 bp, 82 predicted proteins | sample MGYA00520606_ERZ1034882 | MGnify/ENA primary metagenome ERZ1034882 (study PRJEB33766, sample SAMN09781726) | gut metagenome | biome: gut microbiome | host: Homo sapiens | place: Madagascar | study: EMG produced TPA metagenomics assembly of the PRJNA485056 data set...
CCATATTTGTTTTTAAGAAGAAGAAAAAGCATACTCTTAGAAATTAATGTGGAAAGGAAAAAAGAAATATGGGATTTGATATTGATGAGGCAATAGATGAACAGAATTGGAAAAAGGAGTCATCTGTAAGTTTAAGGTTTACTTCCGAAAATGATTTGGATGAAATTTTTAATCTGATTCAGACAGTCGGCAAAGAAATGGAATGCAAAGATAATGAATTATTTGCATATAGCAAAAATCCTGCGACTTATTTACAAATGCTAAAAACTGGGGTTTGCGCTGTGGCAGTAAGGAACAATAGAATTATTGCATCATTGCTTACACGGCCAGAAGATAACAGAGACGGTGTATTTGATTTGACGGGAATTTCGAAAGAATTTATGCCTAATACCATTGAATTTGTTACATGTCAGGTATTGGAGGAATATAGAGGCAACAAGCTGGAACAAAAACTGATTGATTTCGTATTAACAACATTGAACAAACTTGCTTGTTACAAATATGCAATATGCACAATTTCTCCAAATAATGCAGCATCTTTAAAGTCTGTGGAAAACAATGGCTTTAGAGTATGTAATACTGCAAAACTTTATGGCGGAAAAACGCGATATGTATTAATGAAGGAATTAGGTATGAACACTGATGAACCAACAAAGAAATTTGAAAATATAAGCGGAAATATATTAATAAAAGATCTGCAAAATAAATATGTTTTTTGGGATATTGATGGCACGTTAGCCCCTTATAGGTTTAATAATCACGTTGCAGATCCAGATGGCACAAATAATGGAATGAGCATACTGGAAATTGAAAAAGGCATTTTCTTGGCTAGAAAGCCATCAAGACACATGCAGAAAGTATTAAGTACATGTGATGCAAAAGAAAATATCGTAATGGGACATTGCCAGGTAGAAAAAGAGATACAGGATAAGCAGCTTTGGCTGGATGAGCATTATCCAATGATAAAAGAGCGGCTATTAGTATATGAACACAAGTCAAAAGCCGATACGATTTTGCAGTATTGTAAGAGTCATAATATTAATCTGGATGACGTAGTGTATGTGGATGATGTAATTTCCTTTTTAAGAGAGGCTGAGAGGAAAGGAATTAAGTCATATCATATTAGCAGCTTTTTAGATTGGGAGTACCAATTCTAATGGATCGTTGTTTTTGAGTTTATTATTTATCCGGCGGATATTTTCTGCCGGGTATTTTTATTTCATATAGAAGGCCATTCACCATCGACAAATCTATCATACTTATAATGTAAAAAAGTTCAATTTGTTTGGACAAAACCCGCTTCCGGAATATTATATATATAGAAAGAAACGAGAAGCAGGTAATTAACAATGAGTTTTGCTGGAAAAGATTGGAGTAATTTTATATGTTTACATTATCATCTATAAAAATCGGGATGAAGTATCAAGATGTAAGAAATGAAATTATTAAATCAAATAATTTCATTATAAGTTGTTTACCGGCCTCTTGTAATAGTAACTATAATGTGGTAGAAAACCTTGATACAAAAGAAAAAGTTTATGTATTGAGAGATTGTGATACAGGAATTATTACAGATGTAACTACAAATTATTATAAAGCGACTATTATGGGGCGTGAAATTACAGAAAGGACTTAATATGAATAAGAAACATTTCAATAGAGTACAAATGATTAATGACAATTATTATATCATACATGACTTAACCGTAAGAGAAAAATATCCAATTCTTTTTAAGGAAGTATGCGAACATGATAGAATTTCAACAAGCAGCTGGTATTCTTTGTCCGATGAAGCTTATGAAGAATATCAGAAATGGTGTAATAAGCCACAATAAACTAAGATTTACTGATATGCATAAGTAAATAAGAGTTTCTTTAGAAGAATGGAAAATATTATGAATAACGGACTTTACCATATACAGGATAATAAAATTTATAAGATGTCATTAGATGAACCTATGAAAAAGATTGGAGTTGTAGCAAGTGACGAAGCGATTATGAACATTATTGATACAGTCACAGAATACATGTACTGTAATTGGGGTGATTGTTGTATGAAGGAAATAACATGGGATGAATTACAAAAGGTGCGTAATGAAATCAAAGATAATGCAATGGATATGATTAAAACAAATTTGGACATGAAACAATAATTTGCTGATAAAATTAAAGGAGATAAATATGGATAAGATAAATCAAATTAAAAAAGAAATCTTTGCATCAATGAAAATAATGGATACAACTATCAAAGGTATCAAAGAGTCAGAAGAATATAAAATTGCACAGGCGTATAATCAAGGGCTCAGGGATGCTATGGTTATTTTTGAAAGAGAAATGAAGCGGTGATTTACTGATAAGGCTGGAAGGAATGAGTTATGACATATATATTGGAAAGATTGATTTTATGGAATATAAAATTTGAAAAAGTTGATAGTAAATGTGTGAGGGTATATGGAAACTATGATGGTTTTTCTGTAGTAAGAGAATCGGAGCAGGAAAACTATGTTGAAGTTGATGGAAAGCTTATGGATTATAAGGACTTTGAAGATTGGTTATATTCAATAAAAATGTAAATGAAATGAATCTAAGATTTCACTTGGCGACGATTGATACAGGCAGTCTTATGACTGTCTTTTTTATGGAAAAAAGTTCATTTCGTTTGGACAAATCTTGTTTCCGGAATATTATATATACAGAAAGAAGTAAATAAAAAATTGGAGGAAGTTAGACATTATGATTTGTGATGATTGTAAAGGTAAAGATGACTGTAAATGGTATACTTCATATAAGAATGTTGAAAGAGAAATCTATTTAGGACTCGATCCTTACGATGTATTAGGGAAGGCACTGCTTGAGGCGATGGACGATAATCAATTAGTGCAGTGTAAAGATTTTAAGGACTAAGAATGGGAATTCTCGGTTACTTGTAGCCGAGTAGTTCACTTGTGGAACATGTGTTGAGTGTGGATATAATTATCTGAATGGAAAGTTTGAACATATAAGAGTTTATGTTGATGATTTAAAAAATATTGTTCCGTTGGATATTTTAGAAGAATTGATAGAAGAACATAAAAAATTTAAGAAAAGATGAAACGGTTATTTAGAAAGGAAAGCAAATAAGAATGTTCAGAAGAAAAGCCAAATGGATTTATTGGAGAGAGCGAGGAATAAAGCAGTGTAAATGCTCGAAATGCAAAACATCTTACGGTTGCATGGATACACCATACTGTCCTAATTGTGGTCGGAAGATGGCTGGAAGTGTCAATAACGAAGAAATCTGAAACGGGAGATTTCTTAAAGAATGAGAGGTAATCGTATATGCAGATAACTGTAAAATATAACGTTGGAGATAAAATAAGAAGATTACGAGGCTGTTATGCCACAACATCTCATTCTGGATTATGCGGAGAGCAGACTCTCAGGGTTGAGCGGATTATCATTGAGAGAGGAAACTCTTTCAATGGCTGGCAGTCAAAGTTTTATTACGAGTGTCAGGATTTAAAGAGCGGAAATTTTGTTACATTGAACGATGATGAAATAAATGAGTGTAGCGGAAAGGGTTAATGACAATGAAGTTTGTAAAAGTATTAGAGCATAACGGAGAATTGTATAGAATTGGCGATGCTATCTGTGTTACATTTGAAATTTAACTTTCCTTGGAGGTGAAAGATAATGGAAAATAATTGTAAATTATGTGGTGGAAAATATGATTTCAGAATGGTTAAAATTGATGAATACTTAAATACGACAGGAATTGCCTTTTCAGGAAGTAAAAGACAAGTCAATAATGATAACCGTTTTAGATTTTGTCCTAACTGTGGAAGAGAATTAACTAAAGAAGATTTTGGTGGAGTTGATTTTGATGATAAATTAGATATGAGAGAAAAGATTGACTGTTTGAAACGCAATAGAGAAGAAATTGCAATGAATTTATCAGAAAATACAGATTATTATTCCTTTCTTCAAGGTTTTGATTATGTGATTGATAAATTATCATAGAAAATGAATTGACGATTTCAAAAGTTTCATATAGAAGATTGCTCGTCATCGACAGTTCTATCATACTTATAATGTAGAAAATTCATTTCGTTTGGACAAAGTATGTTTCTGGAATATTATATATATAAAGAGGTAAATGAATAAAATCCAGTATTTTCTAATGTTTGTAAGAAAAACAAAAACAGCGAATTAACTTTTTTTTAAGGCATTTATTATTAAATATAAGTGATAAAATTTCAAGTGGAGATTAAGATATATGGAGTATAAAATTCTTGAAGAAAATATGGACCGGCTGGAAAAGAAACTGAATAGAATTGCAGCCAAGTGCAAAAAGTATGGAAATGAATTTGTATATGAAAAAGTCGGAGAAGAATATGCTGAGTATAAAGACGAAAATGGAAGTAAACATACAGTTAAATATATTATTGTCAATGTTGAGGGCAAGGCAGTAATTAATAACTGGAAATTCATTGCAAGTGTTCAGCATACAGAAAAAGGAAACATAATCAAAAAGTGCTGTGAGGTTGAAGTACCAAAACGGTATTACACAAGTGAGCCAGTCTGCGAACACTGCAACAGCAAAAGGAGCAGAAAAGACACTTATATCGTGCAGAATACCGAAACAGGAGAGTTCAAACAGGTTGGCAAATCTTGTTTGAAAGACTTCACCTGCGGCATGAGCGCAGAAGGAATTGCCTGCTACATTAGTCTGTTTGATACACTTATAAAAGGCGAATACATTGAGGGCGGATTTCATCCGACAGCATACATTGAAACCACTGAAGCCATGCGCTACATAGCCGAAACAATAAGATGCTTTGGGTATGTAAGTTCAACTGCCGAAAGAGCAACAAAGCAGAGAGCAAGAGAGTATTACGAAGCGGATCATGGAATGATGGGCGGAGTTTTTGCAAATATGGCTAAAAAGCTTCAAAATGAAATGAGACGTGTTTCATTTGATGCAAACTCAGATGAAACAAGAGAACTTGTAAACGATATTCTTGTATGGATGAGCAAGCAGCCGGAAAACAATAATTATTTTCATAATCTGAAAACGGTTTGCAGCTTGGAATATATCACGTTTAGCAATTTTGGACTGCTTGCAAGCGTATTCCCTGCATATGATAGAAGTCTGGAATATGAAGAACAAAAGCTTAAGGAACAGGAAGCTGGCAAAGTTTCTGAGTATGTCGGAAATATTGGTGACAGAATAACGGTTCAGATAAAAAGCTTTGCAATAGTTACATCATGGGAAACACAATATGGACTGACCAAGATTTACAAGATTGTTGATACCAACGGTAACGTATATACATGGAAGACAAGCGGCGGTCTTGCTGAGGATGCAATAGAAATTGTTGGAACAGTAAAGTCGCACAATGAGTACAGGAATGTTAAACAGACAGAACTGACAAGAGTAAGAACAACGCGCAGAGCTGATAAAGAAAGCGAAACTGATATGCATGCATGTGAAAATTCATTGGATGAAGAGTTCAATATATGGTCAATGTTTGAAGACAATTAATAAGAAAATCTGAGTTTAAAGGAGAAAACAATATATGGAAAACGAATATAAGGTAGAGGAATCAAATTTTGGAACAAAAACAAGCCATCCTAGTTATGGCACATTGCTATTTAACAGGGCATATGGTGGAAAAACATCATTGTTCGGAAGCAGTATTGAACATGGCAATACCATTACAATGGAGCTTAGACATGCTGATATTACAAGAGAGTTAAAACGTGACGATATTTTTGGCAGCAAACCTATCGTAAAAGTTGAAATGAGTTACTCGCAATTTGCAGAAGCGATAACTTCTTTTGGACAGGGCACGGGAATTCCTGTAACAATTAGATACACTGAAAAAGATGGGAAAATACCTCCATGTGATTTTGTCAGCAAGAGAGAACAGTTTACAAGAGAATTTAAGGAACAAACTGATAAAGCAATGGAAAAGTCAAAAGAGTTAATAAGTGAAGTTACTGAATTGTTTTCTTCTAAAAAGACTCTTACAAAGGCAGATAAAGAAAATATTTTGAAAAAAATCAATATGTTAAATTACGATATTGGAAGCAATATTGGTTTTGTTGCGGATCAATTCAATAAACAGATGGATAAAACAGTCATGGAAGCAAAAGGTGAAATCGAATCTTTCTGTCAAAATAAAATAAATGCCATTGCCAGTGCATCATTAGTAGAGCGTAGAGAAGAGTTCCTGAAACTGGGGAATCCGGTTGATATTGAAAGCATAGAGGATAAAAGTAATGAGTAAACTGGTTCAAAAAGTAAAATGGCCGCTGTCCGGGCTGCCAAATATGGAAATGTATATGTATGGCGATGCAAGCGTAGAAGCTAATAAGGAAGTACAGGAGCCACTGGAGAAGCTGTATAGGTATGAAAATCAGCCGGATATGAGAGAATCGGTAAGAGATTATGCTGATGAGCTTCATAATAAAATCAAAAGATGCGAGACTGAAATTGCCAACACAAAAGATGTTGGCTACGAAGCCCGCATGATGGCAAGACTGGATGCGCTGACAGAGGTAAGAAACGATTTGTTGGAAAGGTTGAGTGAAAATGATGGAGAGATTGGAAAGAAAGAGATAATTGTCGTACAGGATAGTGAGGATGACTACAGATGTCCTGTGTGCGGTCAGATTTTTACGGGCAGTGATATTATCAAATATGCTTACAGACGGTGTTATAATTGTGGGCAGAGGGTGGATTTTACGCTGCCAAGAAATAGAATCAATTAACTTGCCGGGATAAAGAGTGGCAGGAAACCAAGTTTTCTTTTTACGGAAAGGAATAATAAAAATGACGATTAAAGACATTTTAACGGTAACTGGTGGAAGAACAAAAGTAGTTATTTTTAAAAAATATATAGCTTTATGGTATGGATATGTGGATAATATTGATTTTGAGCATATACCATTTGGAAATTATGAAGTAGAACATGTGACGGTGATTAATGGAGAAGATGTTCTTCAATTACATTTTCAATATCCGGAATTAACAAAGCAAGAAAGGGATGCAGTAGGCAGAGAGGCAGTTGGATATCCATATCCTACAGAATGGATTGAGAGGCTATTTGTTAAATACAGAGATTGGAACTATGTAAAAGAACTTCTTGTTAATAAAGACAAAGAAGAAATATATAATGAAATAAGAGTAACTGATTACTAAAAATTGGCTTAAAATAAACGATTTACTGGAAAGGCTGGGCGAAAATAATGGAATTAATTATAAACGAATTAGCAAATAAGGATCATTTTGCAAACGATAGGCAGTATAATGCAGGGTTAAAACTGATCAGAGAGTATGGCTATCTTTATGTTTGCGGAAATCCTGATGTGAAATATTATTGCATGTGTAATGGGTTTTAAAAGGCATGGAGGAAAATGAGAGGAGAGACGAGAAATGGAAACAACATACAGCTGGACCATTATGAAAAATAATACAGTTTATGAATATGTACAGGGATCTTCCAAGACTGTTAAAAAGTATTTGAGAGAACTGCGCCGCAAAAATCCCGGCTTTTCATATCTTGCATTGGGTTCTGAAGATGCTTTCATTGACAGTACTAAGTATAAAAAGTTAGATTAATAAATACAAATAGTTTGATAAATTTTCGGACAAAAATGGTTTTGTAAATATTATATATATAGAAAGAATATAATTAACCGTGAGACATTACACACTTGTGTAATGTCAGGATTAAAAATTATAAGATGCAAATAATCGTGTAACCAGTGAAATGATACCGTAAAAAAATGTCTACTGAAATAGATAAGTAGATAGATAATCTTTTTATGTGTTTGCAGATTGAAACTGTAAGAAAAATATCTACTAGGTTAGATCAAGGGAGGAAGATATTATGGATAAGCTAGAACAGGCAATGCAGAGTGCAGATTTTTGGGTAGAACTTTCGTGTACATCGTTTGGAAAAATTGTGCTGCATGGTAAAAATCCGAATGACGACGCAGGCGAAGACGCATATTATGAGGTCTCAAATGAAGTTAATGCAGATGGTGACTTTGCTATTCATTTTTTCAAAAGCTATGAGCGAATGAAGGAGTGGCTCAATAACTGGCAAGGTGAATGCTTTTATGATTATCTCGTTGAGCTTTATGAAAAAGAATTGCAGCGTGATAAGTCATAATTAGCTGTGAGATGTTGCGCAAGTGCGTAGCGTCAGGATTAAATATGTAAATGCTGGAATATGTGAGAACAAAATGGTATTACAAAAATGTCTACTAAAGTAGAACTAGGGTAGATAAAGATGCTAATACTTATAGAACAAATGAAATCTAGGAATATGGTCTTGTGTAAAGGAAGAATAAACAATGAAATACAGAATAGTTGATGTAGGCAATAAGGCTGCATACAGCAAGCCAATGAGTTTTGCAGAAGTTAAGGCGTGGTTTGAACCAAATGCGGATCTTGACGAGGAACACAGTAAATGGGCTGAGATTGAAGACATTGATGATATGAGAGAGTATCTTGTCTGGGAGGCTCAGGGTATGAGGCCTAACTATAGAATTGAGAATTGTCCGGAATAAGAAAAGCGAATACATGTTTGATGCAGGCAGCCGTGTGGCTGCCTGTTTTTATATGGAAGATGATTGTTATATAAAAGTTCATTATTTTTGGACAAATTTCCTTTCTGAAATATTATATATGTAGGAAGATTTTTTTTGGATAAACTGATTTTGCAAATATTATATATAGAAAAGGAAACAGACATCTATGGATTTGATCGACAGAGATTATTTACTCGACAATATAGTAGAATGGCGAGCAATGTTAACTGATGAAAATGAAAAGAAACTGCTTACAAAAGTAATACATTGCATAAAAGCAAAAGATACTATTGTCGATATGCAAAAACTCATTGATGGAGTAAATTCTCAAAAAATAGATTTGGACAGTACAGAAAGTAATATTAAAGCTGCATCTGTTTACAACACTGCTATTGATGATAGCTTATATGAAGTCAAAAACGCTGTATATCCTCATTACAAAGCATTCTTTGTCTGGAATAATGCAAAGTAATCATAAAAAAACGATATGAAGGCTATGTGTGCATAAAATAAAGGATAAGATATGTATAAAGCATTAGATATATCAAATTATATAATTAATAAATGCATAGATGATAATATTCCAATATCTAATATGCAGTTACAAAAAATATTATACTGCATCCAGAGAGAATGTTTGCAAATTTATAAGAGGGAAATGTTTATTGATGAAATAGAAGCATGGCCGTTTGGACCAGTGGTTCCAGAAGTATATTATAGGTATTGTGGATTTGGAGCAAACCCGATACGAATAAGAAGTGCAGCAGATTGCAGGAATAATATCTCAAATGCTGATCTTGCACTTATAAATTATATTGTAGAAAAAACAAGAATATTGAAGCCTTGGGACCTGACTGAAGATGTGCATAGGAAAGGTCATGCATACGATATAATTTATAACAATGGATTTGGAAATCATAGAGTGATACCGAAAGATTTAATCAAAAAGAAAGGATAAAGATATGCTACCCATAATTATATACATTATGACTGCTATTACTATATTTATTGCAGTTAAGACAATATTTGTAAGTATAGATACTATAAAAATAGCTCATGATACTATGAAAACATGTGAAGAAATCAATAAAAAACTTGATCATATAAAAACAATGCATAAAAATATTTAGTGATATAAAAACAGAAATAGGAGTGTGAATAGTATGGAATGGAATATGAAAAACAACCCAACATTCAAGGATATATCAGCAAACAGAAGCTCGTATTTCCTGACGGTGCGCAGACACAGTGCGTTTATAGCAAGAGACTATTATAATTCAAGACTGAATAAATGGTTCAAGACAAGTGACTGTATAGAAGAGGTTCCGGTGGCAGCATGGATGCCTCAGCCTGAGTTTGATTATGATTTGATTAATAAGGAGTCGGAATTAATTAAATCAACAGATGGGAAATCTCATCTAGTCGAAGGTTATATTTATATGGCAGAGATAACAGACTCGCTTAAAGTTATAGAGCAGGAACCTATTCTTGAGATCGAAAAAAGATATAATTAGGAAAAGAAAGGAAGTTTATCATGAATCTAAGACTGGATAAGTGGTCCAAAACAAGTGACTGTATGGAAGAGGTTCCAGTGGCAGCATGGACGCCTTTGCCAAAATTCGATTACGATTTGATTAATAATGAATCTAAACTTGACTGTGAGAGTAGTCAGATCATAAGAATGTCTACTAAAGCAGATCCGGAGTTTGATTATGATGTAATCAATAAAAAGTCAGACTTAAATAATCGAAAGAGCAGTGACTTAATAGATTATATGGTTGATCTTATTACAAAAACAGATCCAATCAGCCCATATATTGTGGTTCAGGATTTTTCTCCTGATTTTGAAGTAGGCGCAGAAGTTAAAGACAAAGTAGGTGACTTCTCTTTTAAATACATTTGAATTTGTATGTAAAGAATATAATTAACCGTGAGATACTGCACAAGTGTGTAGTGTTAGTATTTGAATTATAAGATGCAAATAGTAGTGTAATAAATGAAGTAATATTGTGAAATGTCTACTGAGGTAGATACGTGAAAGAATATCATCATTCAGGCAACTGCACTCCTGACTACAGAAATTGGATGTATAAGAGATTCGGTGATGAATACGCAAGAGATCATTTGCTCGGCGAATAAAAACGGATAAATTATTTCCTCTTTGGACAAAGTTGGATTTGTACATATTATATATATGAAAAATACAATTAACCGTAAGACGCTACGCAAGTGCATAGTGTCAGGACTAGAAAACGATGTGGAAGCAGACGTTAGAATGTATAGGATAATATTGTAAAGAATGTCTACTAAAAATGTAGATTTGGCACAAATATTGCTGCTTATGAGTTAAATAAGTTCAAGGGCAAGGAGACTGTCAGGACATTTAATTTCAATTGTGACGTGAATGCCGCAGATGCAGTGTTAAAAGCAGATGAAAGACATATTGGACATATAATGCTTGTTGGCAAAAACGTGTGTCACGATATAAAAAATGCACAATCTGGTATTTGGAATGGCGATGAGTACAAAGAATTGTTCAGCAAGTATCATGTAAAAGAAGAAAAAAGACTGCATGATATGTTGGCCTGCCATGAAGGAGTAGCATATATCAATGGCGAAGATACATTCTGCGAATATGATACTGTAAAGCCGTATAGTGAAGGACTCTGCGGAACTATGACAAAGTGGGGAAGCACAAAGACACGGACAACGCCATACAGAGAAGTGCTGGCCGCGGTTGGTTACAAAAAGTCATGAAATTAAATCCCTTGAATTTTAGGGAGTTAGAATTACGAGATTTCCAAGGAGGAAAAACAATGAAGAAGAAAGCATTAAACTTCAACACTAGAAAAAATGCGATTATTATTGGTTCGGTTGGTAGCGGTAAATGTCATCATCCGTGGGATAATTTGAAGCCATGCCCTTGCGGATGCAAGGAAAGACCTTTATTGATGTATGAAAAGGATAAATTATATTATTGTGGTGGAACAACGGAAAATGTATTTGCTATTTGCAGTATATGTGGAAGACATACTGAGAAATCAGATATGGTAACAACAATAAACAACTGGAACAATGACAAAACAAAAAGATGCTAGTTTCATAGGAAGATTGGAGGAAAATTTTTATGAATAATTTTAAGAAAAAATCATTTTGTAGCGCACTGTTTAATGAGTTCTTTGGATCTATTTTATTAGTTCTTTTTATAACCTATATGGCTGCGTTCATAATATTAGGCAAAGCTGGAATATTTAATTTTATAGGAGGGGATAGTAATATTGCGAACGGATTTGTTGCTGCAGTATTTTTCCCAATTGTGTTGGGTCTTGTATTATTAGCAATAGTGTTAATTGTATCTGTGTTGGGATTTATTCCACATAAAGTTAGAGCTGTATATAATTATACTTATCTTCCACTCACTGTTGATGAAATTAGGGATGCTTTAGATAAAGGTATTATATCCTCTAAGGAAGATTATATCAGATTGATTTTGAACAGTCTGCGTTATGGAGCTATGAAGAAGCCATCTTCATGGTTTTCCGCTTATTATATAACATTCTCTCAAGAAGAATTATACTTATTATGCAAATCCTTTGAGGAAGTGTTTGACAGCCCTATTATTATTGACAATGATATGCTTTCATATATTAATAAGTATGATGACATTGATACTCCTTTTGACAATGCGAAATATAAGGGTGAAGTTTTGCTTAGAGATATAAGACAGAAATATGAAAATGGAAAAGATGCTACATTTGCCCTGTATGTGGATGGGGATAAATATAAAGAAATGCTTGAAACAATTGAGTTTCCAATATATGTGGGCAGATAACTTCATTTTCCTTCCTTTGGCAGTAAAAAGGTCCCTCTCTGTAGTAGAAAGGGACCTTTTTGTTTAATCGTTGACAATTATCTTGTCAAGACTTCGTATGTAACAATACGAATGGTCTGACAAAACTTCTTCATTGTCACACAAATACTCATGGTTAATAGTATTAACCATTGCGTTGACCTCATCCGGATCGTTAATGTTAACCTGATCCGGGGTTATCATCGGTAAGAGAATAACCTCATGCACAGATGATGGGAGGATTAATACATCCGAACCCCACGCTTCTGCGCACTTTTTAATCTCGTCCGAGCAGAACATTAAAGCTGCTCCATACGTGCGAGTGCGATTGCTCAGCACATACTGCTTTAACGGTGCATCATCAAGAATTTGACGGAAAATTTCTCTTTCTTCCGGAGCCATCTGCGAAAGCAGTATGTCTGTCATGGAGAGTGTTTCTGCGCCAAATATTCTGACGGTATTCTTTGCTGCAATTTCGTACAGCTGATCTACCGTTATACCCCATTCAGAAAAAAGCATATTGGATATTGGCATTGAGATCAATGTTGATTCCTCTGCTTCCTCAAATGAGACAATGATGCGGAACGTCATTGTCATGTCCAAAAAGCCTTTGTGAACCAACTGGTCTATTGCCGGTTTACATCTTTTTGGATTAACTAGGCGGCAGACGATTCTGTCCTTAACCTTGTCAAACGAGGTTAAATCCCCGTTGATTGAAGCTTTGAGAGTTCGCATGAACTTTTCTTTATCAGCGGTATACATTTCCACAAGGTTGTTAACACTCATCACAACCTTTTTGGTATCATTTTTTGTATTTTCAAACGATACCCACTCTTCTTCGATTGAGAGTGTTGCCTTGTACTCCGGTGAAATCTCATTAGCTACCTGATTGATTATTTCAAAGTCTTTCGTTGTCATAATATCTTCCTCCTTTAATTTATTATTTTTATATATGACACAATAAATATGGAGTTTGCAGATGTTGCAGACAGATTTATTTTTCAACGAGGCAAAATCTATATTTATAGTGATTTTATTAATATTTATCTTAAAGGGGGACACTATTATGGTAATTATCAGAAATGGAAAAAAGATTGAACTTACCTGGGACGAGGTAAGCGATGCTCACAAAGAATTTGTAACATCATGGATGAGTGGTGTTGCAATCAGTGATTTCAATGTTGATGAAAGTACTGCATCTGAAATTGCTGACCGTGCATAGATATCTACTGCTGCGAAGAAGGCTGTAGCGAATATGAGGCAGTCGAAAAAGCAGTCGAAGAATATGTTGATGCATAATAATCACAAAAAGAACATCTCATGGAGAACATCTCATTGAGGTGTTCTTTTTTTTGAACCATTTTGTCCAAACTCCATATTTATTGTGTCATAAAAAAAAATAATAAAGGAGGAAATCATTATGGCAAAAGATAAAGTTGTTAAAGGTTTCAAGGTATTTAACCCGGACTGGACATGTAAAAATAAGCAGTACGCATGTCCGGGCAGATTTGAAGAGGAAGGACCTCTTATAGTTTGTAGACATGGCATGCACTTCTGTCAGATGGCTGTTGACTGCTTCAATTACTATGATTTTGACAGCGATAATAAGGTTGCAGAAGTCATCGCCTATGGCAATGTTTTGACAGTCGAAGATAAGTCCTGCACGGATAAACTGGAAATTATTCGTGAGATTTCGTGGGAGGAAGTGTTACGCCTTGTCAACATCGGTAAGGACTGTACCGGTCGCGGCAATACCAGAGATAACAATTCCGGAAACTGGAATACCGGCAGGAACAATTCCGGAAATTTCAATTCGGGATATTTTAACGCCGGGAACTACAATACCGGAAACGGTAATGCCGGGAGTCGCAATACCGGAAGCGGCAATATCGGCGATTTTAACGCCGGAGACTGGAATGCCGGGAACCGCAATACCGGTTATTACAATGTGGGGGACCGCAATGTTGGTGATGGAAATATCGGCGACTATAATACTGGGGATTTTAATACCGGAAACTATAGCACTGGATGTTTTAACACTGTTTCTCCGAAGATTTACATGTTTAATAAACCGTCCGATATGACATATTATGACTGGTTAAATTCAGACGTAAAAAAATTGTTGGATCAGCTGTTAGTGAACAGTATTAATATTGTTCCGAACGATACTGTAACTGGTGGGCATACAAAACTTATGAAAAAAGCAGAATATGCTCAGAATTGGTGGGATAATCTGTCGGATAAACGGAAAAATTTCATCAAAGATATTCCAAACTTTGATGCTGAAATTTTCTATAAGTGTACTGGCGTTAAGGTGGATTAAGCTTAAAAGAACATCTCATTGAGGTGTTCTTTTTTTTAACAAACTTCATATTCATTGCATCATTTATAAAATAATAAAGGAGGAAATTATAAGACAATAAAGGAGCGTACAATGGACGATACAATTGTGCGATGCAAACAATCTACCCTAGTAGGCATTTCTTTACAATCTTAACATCTATCCTTCCCCTAGTAGACATTCCCCTTGCAGTTTTAACTAATTTATAGTACATTCTCACAAGCAATATCTACTCTTAGTAGATATTCCATTTGTAACCTTAACTTTTACACAGATTCCTGAAAGCATTATATCTACCTCAGGAAACATTTCCTTGCAGTCTTAGCTTTTGCTTTGATGAAATATTTCTATAATCTACTCCTAGTAGACATTTTCCTTGCAGCCTTAGCTATGAGTCGTTTCGATATTTTCCTCTTACCTACTATTAGTAGACGTTTTCATTACAATTTCAACGTATCTGTATTGGATAAGCTTAAAGGAATCTACCTTAGTAGACATTCCACTTACAGTATCAACATAGGAAAGGAAGGTATTCAAAATAATATCTACACCAGTAGACATTTTCCTTACAGCTTCAACACACAAAGAACCATTCGTCTGCAACTCATCTGCACAAGTAGACATTCCGCTTACAGTATCAACCAAACATGAAGAATAGATGGTCAAAGGATCTACCTTAGTAGACATTCTGTTCATAGTATCAATTCTGCTATAAGAGCCAGTACTAAGACATCTACCTCAGTAGACATTTCCCTTGTAGCCTTAACGCTTTGTAAACGTAATTATTGAATTAAATCTACCTTAGTAGACATTTCGCTTACAACCTTAACTCCTTGGAAACCCCTGCTACTTTTGTATCTACACCAGTAGACATTTTATTCATGGATTTAACCGCTTTCTTCACATCTCCAGGGACTGCATCTGTCTAAGTAGACATTCCCCTTGCAGCCTTAACCCCCATTAGTACGTCCAACATTTACAAATCTACCCTAGTAGACATTCCGCTTACAGTTTCAAACAGTCTTTCAATATCGGAGCCTAGTGCTAAATCTACCTCAGTAGACATTTTTATTACAGTTTCAACCAAAAAAAATCATACTCTTTGATCTACCTTAGTAGACATTTTCATTACAGTTTCAACAAGAATACGAGAGATGATTTTTCTGGATCTACCTTAGTAGACATTTTCTTTACAGTTTCAACCGCACTTGCACTATATAAACTATCAGAATCTACCTTAGTAGACATTCCGCTTACAGTTTCAACAATGACTGTGATATCATCTTGACTATCATCTACCCTAGTAGACATTCCGCTTACAGTTTCAACTGGGAGAAGAGTTAAAAGGACGTTTTTATCTACCCTAGTAGACATTCCGCTTACAGTTTCAACATTTTCAACCATAGTGGCATCATCAAATCTACCCAAGTAGACATTCCGCTTACGGTTTCAACTTGTGCCAAGATAAAGATGGATTCTAATCTACCCTAGTAGACATTCTGTTTACAGTTTCAATATTGAAGTTACAGGCTGATGAGGATAGTATCTACCTCAGTAGACATTTTCTTTACAGTTTCAACTTTGTTATATTACAGATATTAGAATTACTATCTACCCTAGTAGACATTCCGCTTACAGTTTCAACTATATATCAGATGGTTTTTCAGCAAACTATCTACCCTAGTAGACATTCCGCTTACAGTTTCAACCCTAACATTGTGCACCTGCAATCTACCATAGTAGACATTTTACGGTTGAAACTGTAAGCTTTTTATGTATTATGTCCTTAATTTGTTACCTTGTACCATTGAACTGTAAGTATTTCTTTTTATTCAATCTGTGGTTTGCACTAACTGTCTGTTTACTGTCTGCTTTGTCTTTCCTGCATAAAATTGAACCAGTCTTCATTGCTAAGTCTGTTGAACTTGAACTTTTCACCCTCGGCCCAGTTGTTCTTCACCTGAAGTACATTGTATAAGCCTTTCATGGCAATTCCATATGCATCGTTGGCGTCCGCTTCAATAGGAAGCGATTTGTCAGCAGCGTCCGTGTCAAAGAACTTTCCTGATGTGTTCACTATAGGAGATACAAACTTGTCATATTCTCTGTCTTTCGACTCACATAAGCTGTTTCTCATCTGTACTGTGAGTTTGAACATCTCAAATATGTGAGAGGAGAGTGCATAGTCAATAATTTCCTGTTTGATGTCATGACTATCTGTCCAGTTTATGTCTGTGGCAGCAAGAGTTTTCTTGATTTCCTCTGTTATGTCGATAATGACTTCACTAACGAACTTTCTGTTTTGGAATGTCTTTTTAACTCTTGTACCGTAAGTGTATGCGCACCATTTTGTTTTTGCACAGGTTTCGTATGTTTCAAAATTATCGTAATCAAATTCAAATGCAAATAAATCCTTTTCGGCATCATATCTGATGCAGTCAAATTTGCCAATGAAATCCGTCTTGGCTTTTTCAGACGATATGTCTCTGAACTTGAATAAGGTTACAAATCCTGTTGTCGGATCAATTCTTGACGTATATGCAGCTGGCACATAGAGAATGCATCCACACTGGCTTCCGACATTTTTAAGGCTTTCCGGAATGTATGTAAGCTGATAACCATTGGCAATTCCGCCTGCTTCCAGAGGCTTTCTGTCCTTGAATGTCAGATAGTTGAGAGTCTTAATGAGGCTTGTCTCAAACTGCTGGTAAACCCCGCGCTCAATATTTGAACGCTTTTCCTTAAACCTGCTGTTTAAGTCTTCCATGACAACAATACCATTGTATTTTATTATAAGCTCGGCAACTTCATGAACTGCCTGTGACAAATAGCCTTTCTTTAAGTCAGCTATTTTTACACCCTGTTTCCAGTTCTGCCTTGCCAGTTTTCTCATGATTTCAACCTGCTTGAGCTTTGCCTGATAGTCCACATTGTTAATGATGTTAAGGGATTTCTGCTCAACAATGTTTCCGTCAGTATCAATTACTGATACATACAGCAAATTTCTCTCTCCACGGTCAATTCCAATGATGTAAGTGTCCTTTGTCTGAGCAATATACTTAAGAGCCATTTCGTTTACATTTACACGTCTGTTTTCCGCCTTGTAGTTTAGTGACACCGGCATGTTGATAAAGAATTCATCCTCTGTATATCTGCGGTCTTTTATAATGTCATAAGGGGCAGTGCGGTGGTCTACAATATCCTTGTACTTAAGCGCCTCTGCTGAAAGAGGTGTTCCTGAATTGTTGTAGTAGCCGTAAAGCTCCATGTAAACATCATCAGGCACGCATTTTCTGACAGTAATAATGTTTCCATTTTCATCCATTTCCTGTGCGTTGTAGGTCTTGCTGACAAGAACAGAACCTTTCTTGTGAACGACAGGAGTTTTTATGCTCTTTGGCCTGAAGAATACTTCTGTGCCGCCGCATAACTTGATAACAGGATCTGCAACATTTTCATCACTGAATAAACTGCGTAGAATAGCAGTGTGCTTACTTGGTTTTCCGAAGCTCTTTTCTGAAAAGTCTTTATTGTATATCTGAAACAGATACAGCTGGCCATTTTCCTGCAGACTGTCAATATCATCGCTTCCAATGTATGTCCAGTTCATGTAATATCCCTGTTCGGCAACTTCCTTGTAGAACTCACCAATGTCATTGTAACTTTCAGTATCTGAGAACTTAAAATTAAAGCAGTCCCAGTCAGTATACAGTGCGAGACAGTGCTTAAAGTAATCAATCAGTTTGCGACAGTAGTTTATGTCAAAGTTCTTTGACGTCTTAAGATGTCTGCCTCTCTTGTAATCAGAAAGCAGTTCATCTGTCAGTCCGTAAACCGGTACAGCCTTGCTTGAACTTATAAACATGTGAGGCAGCATCTTGTTAGGTCCGGTTAAAAGAGAGTAAACCATTTTCTTGTAATCGCCGTCCTGCATTGTTTCATGTCCTTTTATGATGCTCTTTGCAGGCTTGTTTTTGGCATTAAACACTCCAAGATAAAACCTGTCATCCTTTGCAAGAAGAATGGCATTGCTTGTAAATTCCTTGCTTTCGCTCCATCCGGATGCGAATGAAGATGTGCCAAAGTATAATCCGAATTTGTCTGTGTTGTATGGCTTCTTGGTTACGTAATTTCTTGTACGGTTGTATAAGGATACAATAGAATGGATTTCATCACTTATATCCTCAAGCTCTGTGTAAAAATCCGCATCTTTGTCAACAGGCTCATCTGTCTTGAACTTTGCACACCAGCGAAAGATTTCCATAAACGGCTCAATTGCTTCCTTAAGAACAGCGATTTTGGTCTCGTTTTCTGCAAGTGAAATACCGGAATCCATAGTCAACGGACTTGCTTTGTAATCAGCAGCGATATCTGAAATGCTTCTTATAAGCGATTTTGTGCTTACATCTTTGTCCGGACATAAGTTATACTTATCAACAAGTCTGTCAATTTCACCAAGGCTTATTAATTCAGTGTTTTTAGCCATGGACGCAGCCTTTTTCTCCTTGGTCTTTCCTTTGCCCGGGAGAGTGTCGATATAACTCATGATAAGAACAGTATTGATTATGCTGAAATCCCTGTACAGCGTCTGGGATATATTTGCAAAGTACTTCTTTGAAATGTATATCTTATCAAGATCATAGCTGTCAGCATTCTCACCGAGCCTCTGCAGTCTTTCAATAACAGACTTGGTCCTGACGTTGTTAAGAAAATCATTGACAGCGGCATATACATCCTCGTCGGAATTGAACTTTGCAGGTACATCATATAAAGACTCCTCGATGCAGAGTATTTGCTTGTGAAGATGTCTTAATTTGTATGGGCTTAATTTTTCCTTTGTCGCCTGACAGTAGAGGTTCATGAATTTATTAATCCCGCTTACGACATAGTTGTAGAAAGAAATATCATCCTGTGACACAAAATGATTGAAGGCAAAATGATCGAAGTTATACGAAAAGATATTCCTAATATCAGCTCCGCCAGCAGCTTCCTCAATCTTCTCAATCATTTCAGGCTCGTAATCAAATTTGTTTGCAATGTTTTTGTATATGCGAATGTTGTCAAAATGGATTTTTGCATTGTCATCAACAATTCTGTAGCATGCAGATGATGAAATCTTTTTCTTTGAAAAGCAGTTTTCTCTATTTGCAAAGAATGCTGAAAATGATGTCATAAAGCCGTTGAACATCTTGACAACCTGCATTTTCTCTTCTTTTTCCTCAGCAGAGTAGGCTCCATTGTGCAGGATAAACTCTGGCAGGATGGAAGCGGTAATTTCTGCCTTGAACATATTTTTGTATCTATCATCGCTCTCGAAAATGTCATGGATGGCTTTTCTCATGTCATCCTGTGCTTTTTCAAGAGCTTCCTTATTATCCTTTGTCTCCAGATACTTTTTCATTTCTATAAAGAGCGGCTTAAAGTTAAGTTCATGAATTTTTACGAGGTTCTCGTTTAAGAAGCTTCTGTAAAAGTCGTTTAAGATGTTTTTGAGTTCCTGACTCATCATGTTTCTTTCCTGATCAGTTTCAATGACGCCGTGTTCTTTTATGTATTTTGCCGTGATTTCCGTTGGAATCAGTCTGTTGCACAATGTTTTTGTAACAGACGAAAGATTCGTGAAATCGCTGAAATTAATTGTTCCCATATTGATTTTCTCCTTTATTGTTCATGTTGTATATATAATATTTACAAACGCGGTTTTGTCCAAAAGAAAATGAATTTTTATTGCTGACTTTTTGCAGACTCCATATTTATTTGTAAAATAAAATGACAAGGATATTTAAATAATGAGATATATAAAAATAAAAGATTTACAGCCGGGTATGATACTTGCGCAGCCCCTTTTAAATAAGAGAGGTGACGTATTTCTTGCAAGAAATGTTTTGGTAAGCAAGTTCATGGTACAGCGTATCAGGGAGGAACAGTACAGAGGCGCTTATGTTTATGATAAATTATCAAAAGGCATAAATCCAAAAAATCAGCTTCCTGCGGATGTACAGCTTAAGGCGATGTGTGCGCTTAAAGATATGGACATTGACAGGTGTACATATCTGTCAGGAGAAATACTTGCTTCACTAAAACATGCTGACAATATATCAATGAATATAAATTCCCTTGCAGCATATGATAGTTCAACATACATGCACAGTTTAAATGTAGCCATGTATGCAGGAACCTTTGGCCTGTTATATGGAATGGAATATGAGAGAGTAAGAAAGTTGATTGCAGCAGCTCTTTTGCATGACATTGGCAAGATAAAGGTACCGGAAGATATTTTAAATAAACCCGGGCGCCTGTCAGAAGAAGAATTTGCTGAAATAAAGAAACATCCGCAGTATGGATATGACATGCTGAAAGATATGGTAAGCATTTCACCGCTTGTAAGGGTCCCGATCCTTGAACACCATGAAAACTATGATGGCAGTGGTTATCCGAAAGGGCTTATTGACAAAGAGACGCATATCTTCTCAAAAATCATACACATATGTGATGTATACGATGCCATGCTAAGCAGACGTTGCTACAAGGACGCTATAAATCCGGGAGAGGTCATTGATTTTATAACTGCTAACAGAAATATTATGTTTAATGGTGGTCTTGTTGATTTCTTTATAAAAAGCATAACACCATATCCGGAAGGCATACTCGTTAAATTGTCTGATGGCAGAACAGCAGTAGTGGCTTCGCAGAATAAAGGTTTTCCGCAGAGTCCGGTTGTCAGGGATATGAGAGGGGATGTGGCGGATTTGGTACATGAAAATAATGTGAAAATTATGCATATAGAAGTATAGGGAGGAATTATGATAGGAAAAATATTTTGTATTGTTTTATTATATCTACAATAGTTTCGTTAATTTTATTTTGATTTTACGCATATAATCATGGAGGTATAATACATATATGAAATTAATTACATTAATATATTCAAGCAGTAATATAGTTGACAGTCTCAATATTAAGTCATTTTTCGAATTGGCTGGTGTTTGTATTTATATGATAAATACTGACATAAAAATAGATAATAGCAATGAAAATAGAGTTTTAGCTTTGTCAGATGCTATTGTCTGTACTGTAGACAGGGCTTATGGTGCAGTCTGTAAATTGTATGATAATTGCATCTTGTATAGTTCTTTGCCTGATTTACTGGATCGGTTTTTAAAAGATTCCATTGTGGATGAGTCAGAATATGATGACTTGGTGGCTTTATGTGATGTTTATGATAGACACGGGGAACAATATGTAAGAACTGTATTGTTTGGCAGAGACTATTTCAGACATCGAAGCCATACTTATATGGAAGAAATATATAAGGATTATATTGATATAAGCACTAATATTTTGGACTTGCTTAGAAATAAAAACGTTCCTTTGTGGGACAGTGATGGCTATCTACACTGTAAGTATGCTGTGGCTGATATTTTTTATGAGATGAATTTATTCTGCAAAAAGAATGGCATTAATTACTATATGGACAATGACAGCATCATAAATATTTGCAGTCACAATGAAGAATATCTTGGAAACAGTTTTATAATATTAAAAGCCAGCGTTTATGATAATTTGATTGAAAAACCTGAAACGGCTTTTCGATTATACAATGAATGCTGTAATATTGATTACAATTCAAAAGTATTTCTATATAAAGCTGAAATGATGGATAAAATGAATAGTACAAACAGGGCAATAAATTATTACAATAAGAATTTGTCAGTTGATCCACAGTGTTACAAGGCATGGTCAAAACTAGGCTGTAATTATTTAAAACGCAAATCATATGCCAATGCTTATGCTTGTTACTATAATGTTATCCTTAATCTGCAAAATAAAATGGCAGCTGGCAATTTAACAATTGTAGATTATGATTACATGTATAATGCTTATATTAATATGATACAAATTGATATTATTTTAAACAATCATGTCAGAGCATTGGAATTATGCAAACGTGCTTTGGAAATGTATAAAAGCATTGAATCTAATCAATTTTATTCAAAGTATAAAGTTGATTATTCTTATGTCAGAGAGGACATGACCTTTATATTAAATACTGCTGTTCTTAAAAAATATGGAATAGAATTGTCTCGCAGATATGGGCTGTTTGATTTGTGTAAAGAATTTTCAGAATTATAAAGCTTAATATATTACCCACCTAAACAGGTGTGTAATATATATTCACTCTTGAAATTCACTTTTTAATACTGTAAGAATAGTATAATCGTCAATCTTTACTTCATAGTCTCCTTGATTTGTTTTGTGAATATTAAATAATCTGTCATTAATATCATTAGCAAAATCTTTAACATATTTATGATTATGATAAATAGACCAAATGGAGCATAATCCAGCTAATGTAATGAATATATAACAAATTATGTTTATTACTATTGATTTGACATCAGCAATTTGTATCATTAAATAGAATAAAGCATCATAGCTTAATAATGTCAGATGCCTTATAATTTCTTCTTTTTTATCTCGTTTCACTTTTTCATATGCTAATTTATAAATCTTGTTTTTCTGTGTGTTTGTCATATTTCTTCATCCTTTTATTTGCTGCAAAATAAGGATACGAAAAATCGTATCCTTATTTTTTTACTGCTGTTTGAAAAATTTACACTTTCTACATTTCTTAAGCGATACGAGACATTTTGCCTCAGGATCATATGTATTCTTTCCGCAGCATGTATCATTATCCTCAAACCGGTTATACCTAAAGCAGCTAGGCTTTTCAAGTTCCCAGAACTTATCTCGTTTTACACCTGCTTCGTCACAGATACTGAGATACTCTTTCTTGGATAGCAGTATGACAATTTTAAATGTCATCTTCTGGAATGGATCGCTGATTTTGAATGACATTGGATCAAGTCTGTAGAGTAGCTGATTTCCACAATATCTGGTTCCTTTTCCCCAGTGCTGTATCTGTTCAGGTAGTTCTTCCTTTCTGCAGCCACAGACAAATGCAAGCTCGTCCATACTCTTTGGTTCTATCACCAGCGCAACAGAAGGTGTTTTTCCTGAAAATGTACATTTCATGTCTGATTTGTTGCTATAATTATTGTAACCAAATTTGTAATCAGCTCCTGTGTTACCGCCGTACCATACGGAAAAAGTCCGTTTGCGAGCGCAGTTGGATAATTCTCCTTTAACGAAAGACCTGCATATCTCGCGGGTTCTTGGAATGATTTTGTCTCCGACTGCAAGACTGACGGACTGTCTATGCTGTTCGTAATCATCTTCAGCAAGTTTTTGTATCTGTGCAGCATAATTGTATCTTGCCATCCATTTCTGGTCAGCTTCAATTTCTTCCTTGGTTCCACAGGCAGCAGATAAATCAAATGCTTTTACTGGATGAATGACGTCGCTGCTTAAAAATCCATCATTATAAGTGTATTTCTTGTCAATAAGAGCATATTCGTCAGTATCAGCTATGACATTCAACAGGTCTTTATCTACACGGTCCTTGTATCTGTCTACGATATAGCTAAGTACCGTATATTCATTTTCACAGCCACAGTCTGCAGTATCATCTATTGAAGCAATATCATGAAGCTTCATTGCTGGCAGGGCACTGCGGATAGCAAGAGCATATTCTGATGCTTCAATTCTGCTCGTTTGTATCATTGATCCGGTGTATGAGATTTCGTATTGCGGCACCTCTTTGTAGAACTTGTCTTTAATCATGGAAATCATGAGAACTACCCAGAACGCTTCGCATTTTTCCATGTTTTCAAATGTGCCGATTTTTATTCTTGGGTTTTCCATGATTTCAAGAGCATTTTTATTATCTGTTTCTTTTGTACCATATCGTCCGCTTCCCCATAAGTCGGATGTATCTATGTTTGCAACTGAATCGTATGGAAACATATTGTTTTCAATTCTTCTCGACATGTCACGGCCCGGACAGCGTCTGTAGCTGCTCATAAGCGGATGTCCGTACTTTGGCTTATCTGTAAGCAAATATAGATTTCTGCCGTTTTTAATGATGAAAGCAAAATAGCTGTCAGTAAGGTTTCCCTCATTACGGATGTAGCCAAGAGATACTCCGTCAAGTACATTGTCAGCAGCGCAATAGAGCATGGCATCAAGGTCACGGTACATGTAAATATCTTTTGACATCTTGAATCCGTTTTCAGATGGAGTTCCGCTTGAAAACTGTAATGTACTTAATTTCCCGTTCATGCAACGTTCTGCAGACGTGCGGACTTCGATAATATCAGAAAGAGACAGTTCTTCTGCTGACATGCCATAAAAATTCATTGCTTTCTCAGCATCAGACTTTATCATATTTGCCGAATCACTTTCAGCAAGGGCGTTCTGCAAGAGTCTTGCATCAGCAAGAAAACTCTCTGTCTCAGGATTTGCAAGCATTTCTTTTACGGAAAAACTCTTGTCTGCTATGAACTTCTCGAAATACTCAGACAGATAAGCGTCCGCGAAAACGCCTGTTGCATCATATTTGAGGGCTTCCTTGATTTTGTCGTTCATCTGTTTGATATCAAAATCACTCAGTCTGCCGGACATATTAATGGTATAACTTTTCTGTTCTTTTGTAGGGTTTACGTTTGTGAGCTTTACCCATATGTTGAGTTTATCCTGAATTTTCATAGCGTTTTTCCTTTCTTCTCTGCAAGTTTCTTATATATATAATATTTCTTTTTCTGTCTTTGTCCAAAAGGAATGGACTTTTCTTCATTATAAGTATATTTGCTGTCACGAAATGGCTTTCTATATAAAAAGACACCACAGAAGAGTGGTGTCTTGGAATTAACTATTTATATTTCTCATTTCTTTTAATTTTATTTCTGCTTTTTCTTTTGACAAAAATATGGTATCGCCAATTGCTGTCAGCGGTGTTTCGTTCCGAGTTTTCCGCTCGTCCTTTGTTACTGTTGATATTGTGACTTCTCCATACATTCCGACGCTGTATTTTGTGCATATAGCTTCTCTTATATGGTACACAGGTTTTCCCTGTTTGATATTTGTAAGCATAATAATCCATACAGTTTTTCCGAGCAGAGCAGTAGTTTCGCATGCTGATTTGCCGAGCGCATTCTTGCCCTTGGTCCACTCGCACATTCTCTGCTTTTCGAGTGCATTTTTAATGAGCAGAAGACTGTCAATATAATTAGTGTTGACAGGTGCATCCTTTAATTTTTCTGATACTGCTTCCAGTGTTTTCTCAATTGTCATGATATTTTCCTCTTTTCCAGTCGTTAATGCATCTGATGAACACAATGATTCCTGCAATGCCAATAAGTATATAGGCTGTATATATCATGTAAAGGTCATTCCCCTCAGAAACAAAGCATACAATGACTAATGCTGCTGGCGAGACAATAAGTGTCATTACAGCGAAAATAATTGTTGAAGGTCTTCTTATATCCATGTAATCAGTTCTCCTTTCCTATGTTAGTTTGTATACAGACCTTTTCTGTTCTTTCTCTAAACTCTTTTGGCAAATATAAATTTACTTTGTAAAAGAATATGTCTTTTCTAGTATCAACATCTAGTGTATCAGTCACAGTAATCCATTCTTTGTTGTGATATTGAATATTCAGTCTACATTCAGGGATCAAAATATTGTTAATTATTACTTTGATACGAGGTCCTGTGAAATCATTATCAACAATATCATTAAACTCAATCTTCACAGGTATTTTGTCATCAGGAATGTCTGATTCCCATAAAAGTGCAATTTTGTCAGCAATTTCTTTAGATGATTTATCAATAGTCTTAAATAATCTCTTATTTTTTTTGAACTGATAAATATTAAGTAAAAACAAAATCGTAAAAATAGAAATGAGAATTATGCAAAAACGCTTAGACAGCAACAAATAGGCAATACTCATTACTATTATTGTAATAATGGATAATATAATTGTAGTAATAATCAGCGGCTTTAATTTTGTTTTTCTGATTTTTTCATTTATGAATTCAAACATTTTGATATGCTCGAATTCGCTGAAAAAAATTCGTGTCTCAAGCGGTTCATTGTTCAATTTTTCTGTAACCAGTTTCTTAATTTCAATGTTGCTTTGCATAAGCATACTCCTTTTTTTATATCCTCAACGTCCAATCCGGCATTTTCCATTCCGGATCACCGATTTTGTTGTGCACATCCGCCAGTTTATTTCTGCAGGCAGTTATAAGTTCAAGCAGCTTAATATCGTCAGCAGCAAGCGTATCTGTATCTGATTGATTAATGGTTTCAGAAATATCGTCAACAAACTGTCTTATGATTATTCTGCATTTTGTCATCAGTTCATCGCTACTTTCTTTTTCGTTCTCTTTTTTCTGATATACATAGTCTAATCCGCTGAGCCATTCCGCTGTTACACCCAGTTTTTTGGCTATTCTTATGATTTCGTCGAGAGACGGTAATATTTCACCTTTTAGATATATTGGTGAAACACTGATGTCGAATGCCGTTAATTTTGCATCATTTAGTGCCTGCGCCAATCTCATTGCGAATATCTGTGCGCGTTCTGATTGTGTCAGCATGATTATTCCTCCTTTTCTGTCCCAATGTACTGATAGTTTATTATCAGAACATCCTTTACACCATATTTCTTCTCGATTTTGAATTCTGCAACCCATCTACTTCTAGTAGACATTTCATTCACAGCTCCAACCTGTTTCTACTTAAGAGGTTGCTTGTATCCACACAAGTAGACATTTGCTTAACAACCTCAATAGCCTACACCAGTAGGCATTTTGATTACAATTATTCACCGCAGAAAAGCAGTGCCTTGATACAATTATTGTGCAATCTTATAATATGTAATATCGTCAGCATCATCAGCATTAATCACTTCCAGCATGTCATCCTTCCATTGGAAATTATACTGCACATTATCACAGCTGAATGTTCCGGACATCTTGATTGTATCGAATCCTGTTATGACAGCATTGCTGTATCTGGACTGGATCTTGTCCTGTATTTTCTGCTGCAAGCTGACTGCAGTGGCAGGAACAGTGGAAGATGAGTTGCTGGTGGTGTCTGAATTGCTGTCAGTTTTATCTGTATCTGTCTTATCTGCATCATCTGTTTTATATGATATACAGTCTTTCTTTTTATCAGTCTTATCTGATGTTTTTTGATCATTCTGCTTCACGCCATCAACGAATACCGCGTCTATATTTGAGCCTTTAAGTATTATCAGAGTTTTAGTCCTTTTATCATAATAAAATGTATACTTTGAGCCGTCCGAAACAAAAGTTTTGTTATCTTTATAATTATGATAATCAAGGACATTATCATAATTTGAAGCAATTGTGTTTTCAATTGATTTTTCCACTTTACTGTTGTTATTATCAATTATTCCTGCGCAGGTTGCCAATAAGGCAATGATTATTCCCACAATAATTGTCTGTGGAAGCCAATGTTCAATAGTCAAGTTGTTGTACATGGTGTTAAAAATAAAGCCAAAAAAGATTGTGACTGCTAATACTATTACAATGCCGCTTATTACGATTATACTGCTACTTATCATATTGTTTTCTTCCTTTCATATCTGCACTCAAGCTCTCTGCCGCCGGGAGTAAAATGCTTAATCTTTGAGATATCTTTGTTGATACTGTGCATGAAATATCCATTAATCGCGCACATATAGTCAATGTCGCCATATCTGTTGCCACGCGGATATTCCAGACAATGTTTGCAGTTGGCGCAGCAAGCTATAGTATTTTTATCCATAAGTGCCTCCTGTCATCCATTTTTTTTACAGCAAAATACATAGTACTTTTGCATCCTTATCTCCGTACTCACTGTTTGCAAGCACTGTCTTATCATACATATCCTCGTCTGATCTACGTCTTTATTTTAGTAGACATTAATTAATTTTTTGCAATAGGCTGTATAATATTTTCGCATTATCATCATGCCAATTTTCGAGTCGGCAGCAATTCAAGCTGATATGCTATTGCTTCCATATCATCATTGATTTCGTTAGCATCCACACCTGTGCAATGCTCTAAATTGAAATCAATTTGATGTACTTCTTCAGACATGTTTTTTGTAATACTCAACGTCTGCATACTGGTCCGTGAACATGTTTTTTACTTCGCCTACTGTCATGATATTTTCCCCTGTATCTATTTCTACATATATAATATGTACGATTATCCGTTTGTCCAAAAGAAATGAACAATTTTATATCATAAGCATGATAGAAGCTGTGCTATTTTGTTGTCTTCTATATAAGATACAGCAGGACAGTATCTTAAGCTGACTATTTGCTGTTTTTCTGTTTGACACCATCAACGAATGTTGCATCAACAACTGATGTATTGGTGAATACCGTTAGTGTCTTTTGGTTCTTATCATAATCGAAAGTGTACCTTATTCCGTCTGATACAAAGCTCTGCCGATCATCATCATGATAATTAGTCACATCGTTATAATTGGATGTTATCGTGTTTTTGATTTCTCCATGAAGTTCTTCGTACTTGTCGGCGCCATGTCCAATGCTTCCAAACAGCATTATTATGAGTATTCCGACTATTAATGTTGGCGGAATCCAATGTTCTAAATCGTCATTCATATATGCAACATACATTCTCAAGCCGAAAAATAATATTACAATAAATCCTATTGCAAGGTTCATTATCGTGTAAATTCCCATTTTATTTTCTCCTTTATTGCTCTAATTTCTTTTTAATTTGGTATCTTAAATCCCAGTTTTTTAGTACGTTCTTTATTTGTCAGTTTTCTGTTTGACACCATTAACGAATGTTGCGTTAACAGATGAACCATTAAGTATTATTAATGTCTTTTCCTTATTGTCGTAATCGAAAGTATATTTTACATCACCTGAAACAAAACTTTTATTATCTTTTTCATTATGATAATTGAGTACATTATCATAATTTGTAGTGATTGTATTTTTAATTGATTTTTTTATACGCATATTAGTATCATCAATTTTTCCGATACAAGCTAATAAAGGAATAATTATCAATCCAGAAATAATTGTTTGTGGAATCCAATGGTCATTATCATAAGCTGTATAACAAAATATTCCGACAAGAAGTGTTAAAATTAATCCGGATATAATACCAATTACTACAAAATTTAAACTTATCATTTTTTTTCTCCTTAATCTGGTATTTCAAATCCCAGTTCTTTAGTACGTTCTTTGTATGCCCTTATTGCTTCATAATTTGTATATTCCTCTGCACCAAAAGGATGTAAGAGTGGGAATGCCACCAAAGAAGCAATATCGGTAATTTCAGTTTTATAATCATCAACTATTTTCTGATTTTCTTCTTCAACGGCCGCAATTGCTTCCTCTTCTGTTGTAAACAGATTATTCGGTGACTGGTGAGTAGTGCCGAGAAAGCTGTCTTTCAAATGAGAACTTCCATTAATTTCTACTATGTAGTTTTCGTTGCTTAAGTGTCTTTCTACCTTGGTAACAAATCCGCATACAATTCTTTCTGTCCAATGTTCTTTGAACCATACCTTTTGCCCAATTTTGATGTCATTAATTTTAATCATTATTGCCTCCTGTTTATCCTTGCAAATCATCATCAATAAATATTGAGTCAATGACTGATGAGGGATTAGTGAATCCTGTTGGTGTCTTTTTCTTTCTGTCAGTTTTACCTAAAATAGCCCAGTACAAAAGGCTTAATAGCGAAAAACCTATTCCAAGTGCTTTGTTTCCTGTTTGATATGCAGACATTGTTAGTCCGCTACAAAACCATACCAAAAGAAATGCTATATATTTTCTCATTTGCTACCTCCTGTTCAAGACAAAACATTGACTGGCTTATAAATATTAAACTGATAGAGTCCTTTATCGTTCAAATAACCTTTGATGAGCCAGTAATCTTTATCGTGTTCATACAGCTTGTTGGTACTTATTTTATCGCTTGAATATTTTAACACGCCGTTGCCATCATATTTTCCAATGTAAAGCTGATTCTTAAAGTCTCTGTACCTGATAATTATATTATCTGTGTGGGCAAATCCATCATCCTCAATAGAAGATAAAAGATTTTTAATGAAATCGCATTCTAACATGCAGTGTGTATAATTGTACCAATCGTTACAATAGCGGAAAATAAATATTAGGTACAATGAAAGAGATACTATAAATATTACTGCCAATATTTTATTGCTTGAACTTACTGGTTTGCCGAGTATTGCAAAATAAATAATAATTAAAGCAGTCAGTAGCCATAATGGTATTAGAAAGGATATTTTGTTAATTTTGCTATCTAACTTTAGCACGCGTTTCTTTATTTCTTCCGAATTTAAGTTAAAATTTTCATCTAAATCAAATTTAATTTTCATTGTTTTCCTCTAATAGTTTCTTCCTTATAAATATCTGTCGTCGGCATGTTCCAGTACAAAATATCCAAATAATGCTGCCATACCATCAATGTTCTTATTGCTCATATCCACAGCGAGCATTTCTAATATTTCATTGTCAAACTCATCCACAAGCTTGTGTTCAATTGCCCACAGCCTCATTTCTTCAAATTTTTTCTCTGCAAATGATTTTGCCATCTTTGTTTCTCCTTGTAATCTCTGATAATTCTGCTTATTTCCTCCATTTCTGTATCGGAGAAAGACATATCCTTTGCTTCAAACACTTCGCAGGCTACAGGTTCGCAGCATGGAAAGTATGTCCGCCCACATTTTAGACATTCAATTTTAAGACAACCCATGTTACCGTTTGCGAAGCTCATGCTGTTGTCTGAAAGTACCTTAATGGAACAATAGGGAAACAAGCCGCTTTTTGGCTGAATTACAGTGTAGTAATGGCTCATTTATAATTTTCTCCTTCCATTATTTTGCTAATCCTATGATGTCATAAGTAACATTGCCATTATCCCATTTCGTTGTTCTAAGCAGTGCACCTGCTGTTTCTCCAATTTTATCATGGTACAGCTCATATGACTCTTCGTCTGTCAGATAGTATTGCTCACCATTGTATTCAACGGTAATGCGATAAACTGCGGGATGCGGCATATACATGAATGATTTGCCTGTGTACATTGAAGTCATATATGGACCGCGATAATATTGGTCTACAATTTTAACCTGTACAGTTGAATCCTCCGTACTTTCGACTTCTGCCGGTTTTGTGCATCCTATAAGAGAGCATGCCAAAAAGATTGTTAATAGAACGAATACTGCTGTCTTTTTTGTCTTATTCATGATTTTTCCCTTCCTTTTTCATTGTTTTAACTGCAATTCCCGCTGCACACGCTGCCGATATAAGACTTAGTGTCGGTGCTGCCTGCCCGATTGTTGTAAACAAAAATGGTGTTGCTGCAAAACTTATTATTGAAAATGCAAGCAGTAGAAGTGCTGCATGCCATATATTTACTGACGATTTTCTCATATTGTTATCCTTTCTTATACTGTTTTTGCATACCAGTCCAGTGAGATTCGGTTTTTTGCATCTACATTTTCTTTGACGGTTATGATAACATTACCATCTGCCGGAATATTATTAATGGCTTCAATATGGCGGGCTCTACAGTCAGGCAGATTGTATATTACTGTATTAGGACAGGTTTTACTGACTGAAAGTTCAAGACTGTTTCCATATTTTAATGTTTCCTGCATGCGTTTGAGCATAAATTGATAGTGCAGGGATTTCATAAAGCAATTGTCATGTATTGATTGAAAGATATAGTTTATCAGAAACAAAATTATTGCAGATATAAGACTTATCCCAGCAACGGCAATATAATATAGTGAATTTTTGACCACTGCGCCAGCTATAAAAGCAAACATAGCACTGAGAGCTATCCCGGCTATTATTCTAAAGAAAATAGCTAAGTCAAGGTATCTGTCTGATAATTTTTCGTATTTGCAACGAAGCTTTTCTGCCAGCTCTTTATCTGCCTCTGAAAATATTACTTTAATTTTCCTCATATTAATCCTCTTATATTCTCATGCTTTTCTTATATAATATGTACAAATTTATATTTGTCCAAAAAAAAATTAGTATTTTTTCATGAATACTTTTTGTGCGAAATTATTGATATATGATTTTGGGTACTCATTTGAAAATATGTTAGTTTCTTATTACGGAATCCATATTTATAATAAGTGTAGAACACCCTATCCATAGGAGCCGCTGCGCCACATGGGAGTGGAGGTTTATGAAACAGAAGCCTAATTTCTGGGCATTGGTTCCAATGTTGTACGAAAAAACTCATGAAGAGTGACAGAATTCCAAAACAAGGGGACATCTAAAAGAAACCAAAAGAAAAGGCCATTAGAGCTAGAAAGGATAAATTATGAGTAGCATAGAAGAAGTTCGAAAAATTATGGGATTTGGCGACAATTTTCATATGTGCGATGTCAGTGAAGTAGCAGAAGATCATATTCACTTGGAAAGTTGGGACGAAGACGTTCCAAGTACTGATTTTGAAGCAGTTGCAGAACGAATTGCTAATGATGGATATGATATATCAGGATTTAAATTGTTAGAGATACCTCATCCAAAAGTATTTTGTTTTGGAAAACAAGACACGGATGAGTATTTTGACGTTGTGAATTTTTATGGGGATGGTTGGCACATTGCGTATATAAAAGATTCTAATAATGTAATAGCCGAATGTATTGAAGAAGCTATTAATAAAAATGAATGGTGATGATTCTTTAGTAACGCTGATATTAATTGTTGTTAACATATACCTTATTTCGTTTGGACAAATTTCGTATTTGGAATATTATATATAAAAAAGAAAATAAGAAAAAGTAAAGAGACTGGAAAGATTGTGAGGAAAATTCTTAATGAATAGAAGGGTGATAGAGTGTAATAAATGTCAGGAGTGTCTAAACCAAAAAATATTATTAGATTTTCAAAATAATGCAGATATTATGATTATTGGGCTGTCAGCTCGAATTAAGAAATATGAAGATGAGATACCTCTTGATAGTAGAACCCGAAGTGGGAAAATTATAGATGCTTTTGAAAATATTGCTCAAAAACATTGCATGTCCGTTTATAGAACTAATTTGGTAAAATGCGCCCCTATTGATTCTGAAAAAAAACTCCGATATCCTAACGATAAAGAAATTAATGCATGTTTTGAAAAACTAACAGATGAAATAAATAATATAGCTCCTAAACTTATTATATTATTAGGAAATATTGTTAGAGAGTCATTCCAAACTAATTTCAATATCAATATATGTAAACCTAAAGAAAATAGTTTACAAGTCGTGAAATGGAATAATATCAATATAATATCTATTTATCATCCGTCATACATAAAGCGATCAAAGAATAGAGAATTAAGATATTATAGACTATTTGATGAGCTGCTTGATGACATGGATGAAGATTAAGAGCTAAGGACGGGACTTCTCGGTTACTTGTAGCCGAAAAGTTTACTTGTCTGTAATTTTATACGGATAAAAATAAAGTCTTGAAAGTAATAATATAACAAAATCTGCAAGCATTGAGAAGCAGAAAATGATCTGATTCTTTTTATTACAGAAATAATTAATGGTATCACTGGTGAATTTATCTATATTATCTATATCGGCACAAGTATGCAGGTATTATATCTGCATACTATTTTCTGGTACTGCCGACAACAGAATAGCAAACTTTATGGAGGATGAGAATATGGAACAAATAACAAGAGCACAAATACAAGAGAGCATGGATACTTACGTAAAAACTTATATTGTAGATGCTGAGTGGCATATCAGTCTTGTTGAAGATTTCATGCATTTGTTAACAGGTAATAGCTTTAATGTAACTGATTTGCAAGATTCGAGATGGATTAGAACTATAATTGATAATAACAAAGATAATGAATATGCAAAAAGAATATTAATGCGAAATATGCCGGAAACATATATTTCCGGGTTATTCAATGTCGTAATAAGGGAGACAAACCATGTAAGATAAGTATGCAGAGATCACACCTTCCTTTTTTTGTAAATGAAAAGGGAAGGACTTTTTTTGGAAAGGAAACAATATGAATATAATTATTATACAGGGTATGACATGTTTAGGAAAAAGTACGCTATGCAAACAACTTGAAAAAGATCTCCCAAATTGTAAACACTTTTCCTTAGATGAGTATAAAGAAAGCATATGGGATAAATTTGGATTTGATTCTGTTGAACAAAGAGAACATCAAAGTAAACTCGCAAGAGCATTATTTTACAGCGATATAAATGAGGCTGCAAAAAAGGCATTGTATGATTATATTTTAATTGATTATGCTTTTACTAATAAATATTGGAATGAGCTTTTAGAAAATTTAGCAAATTGGAATGGATTAGTAAAAACTATTTACTTAAAGCCTATCAATTTGCAGGAACATAAAAAGATATGGGAAATTCGTAGCAGAGATTTTTCTGTCAGACACGCAGGACATGGAGCAACACATTATCATGATGGTATAGGCCGTGATTATGTGAATGAATATGATACTAAAGTATTCAAGGATATGCCCACTATCAATCAAACACTGACAATTGATATTTCTTTTAATCCATATTTAAGAAGTGTATCATACAACTCCATCATAGCTTTTGTAAAAAATTCATTTGATAGTAATATTAATTTTATTGATTAAAGGAGTATGTATTATGTTAAAAGTAATTAAAGGACACGAAAAGTCCACAGCAGATATTGTTAGAACTAATCTTAGAAAAATAAACAGAGAAAAATGTTCTTGGTTGAAGGAGAATAGTTCTATCACACCAATAACTGATAATAACCATGATTTTTATTTATATGACGGCGAAAAGTTGATAGGTGGTTTATTAGGTCACATACAGTATGGTTGGTGGCATGGAGATTGTTTATGGGTAGATGAGGAATATAGAGGTCAAGGATATGCCTCAAAATTAATGTTTCAAGCCGAGATATATGCTGAAGATAATAGTTTAATTGGGATTTATTTTGAAACTTGGAATTTTCAAGCAAGACCATTCTATGAAAAACTGGGGTATACTGTTTTTGGTGAATTGTCCGATTGCCCATTTGGTTCTACATTTTATTTTATGATGAAGAAGTTAGGGACTCCTGATCAAAGACGTTTAAGAACATTAGCACTTAAGAATGGACTTGATGATTTTTGCTGATTTTATTTATTTGAATTTCATACTGCACTGGTATTGGTTGTGAGTGCTACGAGGATTTGTTTTTACGTAAAGGATAAAAAATGAACAATTTAAATATAAAAATAAACAATGATGATATTTCAAAAGCTTTATTGAATATGAAACTGACAGACATGTTTTGCAAACACGTCATTAGACATAATCCTGATGGTATGCAGATTAAAGCAGGTAAATTATACATAGAATCTTGCAAACTTGGTTATAAAGTGTGCAATTGGGGATTACATGTGGGACATGCTAGTGATATTCAATATCACATCAATTTGATTACACAGATGGAAAAAGACGGATATAATCCTGCAATTAGAATTGTTGTTTGTAAATATGATTTTTGTGACACTTCGATAGTTTGGGTAGATAATCTACATTCAACTATTAAGTATATCAGAAAATATGGTAAAAATGTTAAATTAGGAGATATACCATTCTATGTAGTGGATATATCTGATTATGACCATCCATCCATTCATGGATATAATGGTTCTTTAAGAGATAATTATGAAGATATTTTAGGAGCTGTCTCTTGCGCTTATAAAAGATTTAGACGTTCTAATTCCAGAGAACTAATTGAAATCGGCTACACAGTGAAAGACTTTTTATACGACAATCCTATGCTGTACACCGAATTGAATGCACACTTAGATTTGATTAACAGATAAAAATATTTATATGAGCGGAATTGTCATACAAAGACCAGTTCAATATTGGTATAAAATGACTATAAAAGATGCAGATATTGAAACAAAATCTGAATACGAATACAATTATTAAGCGACAGTTTCTTGTGAAAATTAAGGAGATAAAAATGAACAGAATAACTATTAATGGTAAAACAATCATATGTTCAGGAACTAATGTTGTTATCAGCAATGGAAAGGTTATAAAACTTTCAGCGAGGAAACCCACAGGCTTGCCTGTGGGATGAAAGCCACGTTTTTTTTGCTTGATTTATACATAGATTGGATATATAATATATGTATAAACAGGAAGGACTTAATTCAAATGGGCAGACCTAAATCAAATAACGTACAAATAAACATATCTATTCCATTGGAATGGAAAATAGAACTTGAAAACCTTGCTCGCATATACTCTGTTGAAGAAGGCAAAACAATTACTTTTCTTGATTTAATGCGCAGGGGTATCAAGGAAAAATATCAACTTGGAGAAAATGATGATGAGTAATATAAAAGAAATTTTAAAAGAAATAGAACAAAATAGAATTTCATTAATAAGTGGAACAGAGTTTTATTATGCAGATAGAAATATAAAGAAACCTGTTAAATGTATAATTTTGAAAGTAGAATTAGGATATCCAGCTACTATATTTGCGAAAAGAGAAGATACAAACGAAATTTTCAAATGTTTTGATGGATTTGGATGCTATTCATTAGATAATTACGACAAAGCATATAAGGATGCTCAAATTCAAGAAGATAGGATTATTTATTAATGCCATGAATAATAACGAACAATATCATAGTACTTCACATTGTAAATATCTGATACAGTATCACATCATCTGGTGTCCGAAATTTAGATTTTCGGTATTAAAAGGCAATGTAGAGGAGATATTGAAACAGATATTACAGAAAATCTGTGATGATTATAATTATCACATTAAGGCACTTGAGGTGATGCCTGACCATATACATATTTTTATAGACGTTCCACAAACAGTCGCTCCATGTGATGTTGTAAGAACTTTAAAAAGCATCAGTGCTATTGAGCTATTTAAGGCATTTCCACAATTAAAACAATTCTATGCAAGATGTGGTGTTTTATGGTCAAGAGGATACTTCATTTCGACAGTTGGACATATAAGCGAAGACACAGTGATTAAATATATTGAGGAACAGAAAAATGACAACTGATGAAGAGTTTGATAAGTTTTTAAAACAATTTCATAAACTGTCTGACAGACATATTCTGGTTGCTGAAACCGATATGTCCTGTTCTGATATACAAAAAGTAGTAGAACTTTCTGACAGGATCAGAAAAGCTGGTAATGAACTTGTTGGTCTCATGAAAAAGAATTATGACCAGCTTATGCGTACCAAAAGATACCGCGGACTGCTTAAACTTTATGGCTCCACTAAAGATAAGCAGAAGCGCAAAATGCTTGCTGACCAGCTCAACGAAATACAGAAGCAGTATAATGTTACAGGGGATTACTGCCGTAAGTCCATGATACCTATTGGTAAAAAGTATGGCATAAATGCGGTATTTGCTCTTACCAAAGCTGAAGACGTGTGGCATGGTATTGAAAAATGCTTATACGGCAATGGTAAAACACTTCATTTCTCAAAACATGGAGATTTGCCATGCATCAGGGCAAAACAGACTAAGTGTGGCATTATTTTAAAAGTTAAAGATAAGCAGCTGCAGTTTAAACTCGGCAAATCTGTATTCGGAATACAGGTTAAAGACAGATTTCAGACTGACGAAGTAAATGCTGTTTTAGACTATCTTGCCGCACCAGAGATTGCAGATCGTAAAGCTGTACAGACTCTTCTGGAAGATGCATACTGTATAAGTACTTACAGACCATGTTATGCAACTCTGGTACCGAAACTCATCCGTGGAAAATACAGGGTGTATCTGCATCTTACCATTGAGGGCAGGGCAAAACCTAAATACGACAGGTTCGGCAATCCCCGGCACAAATACGGTAAAGGTATTATCGGTGCTGATATTGGCACACAGACTGTAGCCTATACTTCTGATACAGAAACGGGACTTAAAAATCTTTCAGAGCGTGGCAATAGCATACAGACATCTGAGAGATTTGAAAGACTCTATTATCGTGCCATGGACAGGAGCAGACGCGCCACTAATCCACAGAACTATAATGATGATGGCACTGTCAAAAAAGGTGCAAAGACTTGGAATTATTCTAATCACTATAAAAAACTGAAAGCAAGACATGCAGAACTCTGCCGCATAAATGCAACCAACAGACATCTTGCTATAAATGAGGATGCAAACCATTTGCGAAGTATTGGAGACGTTTTTATAACGGAGTCTAAAAATGCTGCTAAACTGATGAAGTGTGCCAGTAAGACCACGGTCAACGACAAAGGCAAAATCAACAAAAAGAAGCGTTTTGGCAAATCAATAAAGAACAGATGCCCGGGGGGGGTCAGGCTGCGGTGGAAAATAAGTTCAAGACATCCGGCGGCACTTACATAGAAGTGCCAAACAATTACAGGGCAAGCCAGTATGACCACACAGCCGATGATTGCATTAAAAAGAAACTGTCTGACAGAATGTATAAACTTACAGACGGAACGCTAGTACAGAGAGACTGGTACTCATCATTCTTGCTGTACTGCTACGATTTCAAAACCAATGATATAGATAAAGACAAATGTGCAGTTAAATTTAACAGATGTTACAGCATGGAAAAGGATTTAATTGAATGGATTAAAATAAACAAAATCAAGGTACTAAACAGTGGAATTAAAATAGCATAACTAAAAACGTATTAGGGAGATTGACTATACTTCCTTACCGAAAGACAGAAATTTACCGTTAATGTGGTCACAGGGCTGCTTGGTAATAAAAGTTCTTACTCAAACAGACTTATATCTGTATTCCAAAGCCTATGGAAATATTCATATGGTGTACGATTACAGGCTAAACTTGGCAGTAAGAACCCTACAGGCTTGCCTGTGGGAATAGTCAGATTAAAGTAACCATCCGAAGGAGATGTAAACAAAATTGATTGTGGTGGATCAGTAGAAGTTCACGGCAATTCAGGAAGTATTGATTGCGGTGGTAGTTGTGAAGTCAGTGGAGATGTCAAAGGAGATATAGCTGCAGGTGGCTCAGTAAATTGTGGTAACGTATCAGGTGATATAGATGCTGGTGGAAATGTGAGATGTAGAAGATAAGTAGAACAAAAATGAATACAATTGTGATTAATTTGTTTGGTGAACAAAAGTACTTGTGCAATGGATATTACAGCGCAATTATATCCATTAGTTGCCGATTGTCTTATTGACGCTGAGCATCACAACCTGTTCTCAACATGGGCAGAGATATATGCACCTAAAGGAATTAGAATTGTTGCAAATGTAGATAAGGTTGGATCGAGTGTTGGTGTTACTTCAGAATATGATAACGAATTTTATATTGTTATATGAGCAAAGAATCTAACCGCTGGTCTGTGTAAGCTACCAGCGATTAGATTCATTTTTGTCTTCCTTTTTTATTTTTAAAGGCATCGAATTCGAGTCCTTTACAGTATTTCCTCTCTTATCAGATTTTCAATTATCATCGCAGCACAGCCGACGGAGCTTTCGTCATAAATTTCGTATTCCGCATAAATTATATCAGCAATTCCTTTTGTCAGTTTGTCAATTTCTTCATTGAGTTTTGTGATTTTGTTGAGATTTTTGTTAGACCGTCTCTTTGGCACTGCATCTCTTTCAGCAAGTATTTTCTTAATTCTATCTGAGTCTATATTATAATTGCTAACAGGCTCAAACTCAATCCTTTCTCCCGTTACAGGAGAAAAGGGTATTGGCAGATAGCATATGTGTTCTTCGAGTCCACTGTACTGAAGATTGTCGTCATAATCGTAATCGTATATTTCTTCAGTATCAGTTAATTCGAGGCAAAGTTGTGGCCAGATTTTTCCGGCGGCATCATCATAAGCATTAAAGAATACTATTCGGTCAGCTAGTTTACTCAACTTATAACTTTTAAGCATATTTTTAAGCTCGTTTTCATTTTCGCCGTTATGTAAGTTGAAAAATACGTACTGTCCGCAGGTGTATCTGTCTACTTTAATCATTTATGTCCTCGCTTTCTTCATTGACCTTCATTCATTAATATTATCGTTTAACCTCATCTCTAAATATTTTGCGGACTCGCCAGATTTAATGCAATCCGGGCATATATTAAACCGGAAGGATGGTACACCGTTTACAAGGATCTGTGTATCTTTATATTCCTTTTTGCAGCATAAACATGTCCGACTAATTTTTCGTTCTGTAATCATCATCATTTATATCCTCGCTTTCCTCATTAACCTTCTTGATAATTTCTTTGATAAGATATTTAACAATTTCTGCTTGAGTATGTGATTTATTGGCATATTCCCTGATCTCGTCTGTTAAAAATGCCGGATTTACACTGTTCATATAAGTTTCAATCATCATAAGACGCTCATCTGCCTCATATGGAACAAACTCTATCATATTCTGGAATCGTCTGAGTAACGCCTTATCGAGCAGATCCGCTCTGTTCGTTGCAGCAATAACAATCTGACCGTCTACAAGATCATCGAGTGCCTGCATAAGGGAAATGGTGATGCGGGCGATTTCGCCGTCTGATCCGCCGCCACCTTTGCGTGCAAGACCTATGCAGTCTATTTCATCGAGCATAAGCACACACTTCATACCTTTGCAGAAATCAAATACGCGCTGGATATTCTGCGAAGTCTTTCCCATATATGAGTCAATCAGATATGAGAAATTCAGATACACATAAGGCAGTCCCAGTTTGTATGCAGTATATTTTGCAAATTCTGTTTTTCCGGTGCCGGGTATTCCTGATAGAAGAGTGCTGTTTGTATATGAAATTCCATATTCAAGGAGTTTTGTCGTGGTATTTGCTGCCTTTATAATTCTAGCAAAGACATCTGCCTGCTGCCTGCCAAGATAATATCTGTTCTCGTTGAAGTTTGAAACGTCAATCATTTTAACAAGTCCCTTGATATTCATGGGTACTTCCATAACATTGTCTGAACCGTTTTCAAGCAGCTTCTTGTAGTATCGAACCTTGTCTTCATTCTTCTTTGTACCATCCTCAACGCAGCAGCATATTGCATATTGCTTTGCATCCTGTATTCTGTTTTCCGCTATCGCCCTGATGCAGGCAAGCATGTTGTCGCTCATTCCCATCTTACATTTCTCCTTTTACGATTCTTTCGTTTACATATGCGGTGAATTCCATGATTCTCCTGTAATTAGGCTCATCCGGCAGAGTAGTGTTTTTCTTTGCATACTCCAGCTTCTTCTCATATTCGTTCACAAGTTCAAAGAATTCTGGAAGCGGTTTGTCATCTGCGCCAAGATACTTTCCGTTTCTGATGTCCATAAGCAGATCATGTTCTTTTTCGCGGTATGTTACAATTTTTTGCTGTTCCAAAATATCAATGCACATCATATATAGTCTGAGCAGGTGCATTGAGTGCTTTGCTATCTTTTTGTGAGCAGCAGCTTTTTCATTTCGTTTCCCGGCTTTTGCATAGCTTTTCACAGTTGTCTGCAGCTCATTCCATAAGCAGCAATAATCTCTGAGCGGATAGTGGTGCAGATTTATGTCCATGAATATCTCTTTGTCGAAGCCTTTCTGCACAGCGGTATCAATGTACAGCTTAATGGCATCGTCTGGATATGTGGAATACTTTCCGGCAAAGTTTTCTTCCATGGAGGATAATACGTGCAGAATATGTTCCTCAAGATCCGCCTGCGGCATTTTGTTTGTTGTAAGCTGCCTTAATCTGTACATTTGCTGCATGGCATATCCACCGAATGTATTGACTGCTTTCTTTGACAGGAACATGTCGGAGTTGTCAATTAATTCCTTGCCAATGTCTGATAAATAAAAATAATGTTCAGGCTTGCATCCAAGCATTTCAATAGTGTTCGGATTGCAGTTTGCAAGCAGGAACATGAATTTATTGAATGAATAAATTACTGTGTCTGTTGCGTCATCAGTAAACTGCTCAAAGTCCTCGCCTATAAGCTCATCCATGTTTGTAAACTGCCTGAAACTTCCACTGGCAAGAATACCCATTCTGCTGTTAACTGCACATCCTCTTATATCCAAGTCGCTGTTTTCATTGTCTGTTCCATATGCATAGCTTCCACCAGCTGTAAGCAGGATGACATTGCTGCCAAGGCGCTTGTCAGTTTTCAGAAAGTTGTATTCATTTGAATTAAGTTTCGCTTTGATTTCGTTTATCTGCATGATTATTTCGCCTCCGATTTCGTTTGTTTTTCTGACAGGCTGACTTTTACTACTTTTCCGTCAAGGCTGTAGAATAATCCACATGTTTGTCCGATCTACTTTAGTAGACATTTTTATAGCATCATACTTTTATGTTTTACCTTTTAATCTGTACTGCGCACTTGCGCAGTGTTATAGGTTAATTATATTCTCATCTGGTTCAATCATTATACAGCGTGAAGCATTCTCTGGTTTCTTTACAGTAGAATCTCGCCCTGTTTCCGCTATTCACAGTTTTGAGCTTTTCAAACTGCTCCCTGCTCAACTCAATTTCTACTGTTTTAGGCACGGCCGCAGGCTCTCTTAAAGCATCATTCTGGAAAACAATTCCCTGACAGTACGGTTTGCCATCCTCATATATCATGAACTTTTCATGTGGGACAGATGTGGCGTATGTCCATGGGATGACATTCATTTCGTTGTCATGGCCCTTGCACCATCGGGCTTCAATTGCAACAACATCAAAGCTTTCCTCATCATCGCTGTCAACAAATTTTCCGTCAGCAATGTCAAGCTTCAGTGTGCCGCCGTCAAAACAATCGCCCTCATCATTTATAGCGCCATCAATTTCCATGAGGTCATCGCTGGCACCATGTACAATAATAAAGCCATTCTCTTTTGCAATGGCGAGATCTTCTTTTGTGAACTGTGGCCAGCCATATTCGCGCCCGTTAAGCTTTTGGGCAAATTCTTTTAACGTCATGATTTTCTCCTTCTTTTTCTTAAAATTATCAAGCTTGATCCTTACAGCTTTGCTTATCATTTCATCTGTCAGTCCATATGCCTTTTTCATCAGGTGCAAGCAGATTGTTACATCTGCGAATTCCTCAAGCAGCGCATATTTCTTATTAATCAGTTTCTCATGATGTTCTCTGACTGTTTCATCAGCGTCAGCATCAGATCCTGAGCAATAGCTTTCATAATCAATGATAACAGCAGCGAGTTCGGTAAGCTCCTCGATACATATAACTTTGTTGTATGTAAGTTTTACAGGATTGTCGTCAACCGGCATCGTTCCGGTACGCAGATCCTTGCTTATCATTTTAATCATGCTAAGTTTATCTACAATGTCCTGCATAAATTCTCCGGCAGCATCAACTTCCGTAAAACCATTTTTATGTACGCTCGGTGCCTCATCAAGCAGTATGTTAAGAGGCAAAGCGTTTTCTGTCTGCATTTTATCTTTAAACTTTTGTAAGTCCATAAAATTATTCCTTTCTTATAGCATTCTTTATATATATAATATTTACAAATATTCTTTTGTCCAAAAAGAACATGATGAATTTATAAAAAAAACAGCAGGAGAGTACTCCTGCCGATTTTCTTTCTTATGCACTTTCTGCCTGCCAGATATAGCTAACAAAATCATATTTATCTGTGTTTTTTTTTGAGTCTTAGCACAATATTATCTGTATACGGAATTTCGTTTTCAATGACTGGATATCTTCGAATTGCGAATGGTGGTTTGTATATTCTGTAGAATAGTTTATTTGTTTCAATAATCCCATCGTATGTTGTGTCTATTTCAAATTCTAATCTGCCACTGGTTTTTCTGGCTTCTTCCATATTATTCTTTATATCAAGGCAATCTGCCTCATATTTCTTAGTTAGGTTCCTTTTCATTGTATATATTGATGACTGCATAATAAAAAGTGCATACAAAATAATAGTACATACTATGATAATTAGGTTAATCAGACCAACAAATCTGGCGTTTATAATACGCTGTGCTAATGAAAATACAAGAAAACCAATAGGTATTGTAGCAAAGACTAACAGTTCAAACAAAAAGTTTTTATGGTCATAGTCTTTTGCTAATTTTTCGTATTGCTTATACGCGTTTGTGACCAGCTCGTAATCTGCATCTGTGAACTCAAATCTAACATTTTTCATCTAACATTCCTCGCTTTCTGATTCGTCTCTGTTTCAATAAGCGTATCTGTGCTGTCAGGTGAGTCTGTTGCAGGCTCAGCTGGTTTTAAACTTTCCACGTCTTTATTGCTGACAGGAAATATAATGTCGCCAGTATCATAATCTACTTTATATACAACTCTTGCTGTATCATCCCTGTCCATGATATATATTATCCTTTTACCATCTTCTTTCTTGAGACAGTAGTAATAGGTTAATCCGCCTGATTCAAATGACAGATTTCTGTCGTATTCAGATAACCTTTTACCAAGATTCTTTGCATCCGGATACATTGATTTGACTGTCTGATTTACAACTTTTTGTTCATGCTGCACGACAACAAGATGAGTTATCGCAAGACATGTGATTATTGCTATAGTGATTGGCACCAGTAATACTGGATTGAATTTCTTTGGTTTACTTTCCATTTTTTCTTTTCCTTTCGTGCTGTATTATTCTACAGGCTCTCCTGTTACGGCATCTTTTTTGTTGAGTTTCTGTGATACAGGAACACCTAATGTGCTCATAACTGATTTTGTATAATATTTGTCGCTGCCGGGCTTTTTGATTGATATGTCATATACGACACTGATTTTCTCGCCGTATGTGCCAACCTGTATGATGTTATTTTCTGTCAGTCTTTCGTATGATGATGACAAACTTCCATATGAACCAAAGGCGGATCCCCACAGTTCATAGAACTGACTTGTGTAGCCCTCAATTGCGAATACATTGTAGTATTCGGTGTCATTTGAAATAGCAAAGCCATCCTGAGTCTGGCCGTGGAATGTATCATCCATGCTGTCCTGATTAATACCATTAACCTGAGGTGATGTTGACAACAACGATATATCAGCGTGAACATGGTCAATTACTACATCATATCCATCAGGAAGTCCCTGTGTATGTACTTTCATGCTTATCTGTTTTGGATCCGTTACGCGCCAGTTATTGAGGTCATATCCGTTGGTGCCGTACTCACAAACCAGCTTGAAGTCTTCATCAGGAATGTCTAATATCTGTGATAATGACGGTGTTCCCATATCGTCTGTCTCCATAACCTGTACCTCTGTATCAACTGGAACATATTCACTTTCAACTGTACATCCTGTAAACATTGCAGCAGTAGCTAATACAGTAACTAATAGTGTGATTTTCTTTTTCTTCATTATTATTTTTCTCCTTTTGTTTTTGCTATTCTTCCTGATCATTTTTTTTCTAACTGCATGGCAGCTAATCTGTAAAAATCTCTGAATGTTATATTGTCATCATAATCAGGCAAAAATATTGCTGTTTTTCTATTCTTAATAGTTTTATCATCTAAACCAAGAGTGTCATCCGCAAAAATATTATCAAGAAATGGAACGGCTAAACATATTTTTGAACTGAGCGCTATTACAGTACCCTGTATGTATTTTGCAGGACAAAGGTCTTTTAGCCTGTAATATGCTTTTGTAAAAGCTTCGTCGCCATTTTTATTCAAAGTATCAAAACATTGAAACTCATTGATTTTAATCTCTTTGTACAGCAGATTTGTCACATCTGCAAAGGTTAGATTTTCTGGTGAACGGATTCTTCTGAGGCATAAAAGCATGCATATAAACATTTGTCTTTCCGCCATGCCGCCAATTCCTTTACTGTCTTCAAATAAACAGTCTGCCACTTCATAGACATCTTGAACAGAATGAACATACTTAAACGGATTATAGTGGCATGAAATATCTTTGTGCCAAAAATCCAGTGTTTTTATTTCATATCCATATTCTCTGACAACATCAATACTATTTTTCATAGCTGTTTCAGAATCTGCAACAACAACGAATGACTTTAACCGGGTATCTATTTCAGCAGGTGTTTTTATAATTTTCAATTTCATTCCTCCAGATTTATGTATATCATGTTATCCATTACAAACCAGTTTTTGATGGATTCATGGCCATAATTGATAATTGCCTGTTGTGGATTTTCGCATATAAACTCATCGCCTGTGTATGGACTGGAGGTAATGTGTATTTCTGTTCGGCTTTGTAGGCTTTTAAGCAGTTCTCTGACTTTCATTGTCTTTCTCCTTTTCTTCAAGATTGCATTTGGCTAATTTAGCTTTTTCTTCAAGATCTCAATGTCTCATAATAAAATATGATACTTTTATTTGTCTCCTCAATCAGTCCGTATTTAACTGCCAGTCTGTAGCGGAAATCTTTTTGCAGATTGGGCATCATGACATCTTTTAGTCTCTGTCTGAACTGTTCAATGGTAAACGTAGACTTGTAGAAATTACATTGCCTACACGTGGGCAGGAGATTACTTTCGTCATACATTTCTTTTTCCGACATTGTCTGCGCAATATCATTATTGCGATAAACACTTTCGACATGGTCTATCTGCATGTCTTTGTATTCCAGTTCACATCCACAGTAAGCACACCTGTGATTGTATTTTTCATACAATTTTTTGCGCGTTGCCGTGGAAATTGATTTGTGTCTGCTCATGATTTCTCCTTTAAAAGAATGTTTTTGCAACAAATATTAATGCAGCAACAGTAATAGTGGTAGAAACGATAGCGCTTATACCAATAAAATAGCCGTAGCTGTTTTTTAACGTATTTTTCTTATTGCACTCGGCATTTGTCGCTATAAGACTTACTGCGATTGGAAAATTAATAGTAAGCAGAGCGATAATAAACGCAAATATGATTATTCTCATGGCGTGTCCTCTTCAATTCCGCACAGCATTTCTCCAAGTGCGGGCGCATCTTCAATAGAGCATAGAGCGTTGGCTCTCATGTCTTCAGATCCGTCTTTTCTCATAAATCTTGTTATGAGATACACCTTTTCCGGTTTAGCTTCACCATCAATGGTGTAATATCCGGTTTCTACAGATGAACCATTTAACATTCCAAGCTCTCTTGTTTTGTTGTAGATGAATTCTTTGTTCTTAGCCATAATCAATTTCCTTTCTTTTTCTGAAGCTCATTCCATACATATCTGAGGCAGTTAATGAACGCCTCGTTTTCATATACATTAGTGCTTTCCTTGTCCATCTTGTGAACCTCATAGCAGCTTGGTCCGCAGATAATGAAATATTTGTCATCAAACACCCATGTATCATTGAATAAATTAAGTTCCATTGTGCATCTCCTTATAGTTCAATGCTAAATTCGTTTTCAAGCACATTTGCAAACGATGGTTCCTGTTTACAGTATTCTTTGAGAAATTCATAGTTTGTACATGGAGCCAGTTTTCTATGAACAATTTCTCTTGTGTTATCATCCATAAGAGCCACGATTGCTGACATGGTATTATCTGTAATTACTTTGCTCATGTTATTCTTTCCTCCTCGTGCTTATGTCTGTATATATAATATTCACAAATGCGATTTTGTCCTAAAAGTTTCATAATTTTCTTGAAATCTATATTAATAGGAAGAAAAAGGAAAGGAAGTGAATAGTAGTGGCGTATAAATATTATAAACTCTCATGCGGCAAACTGGCTGAGTCGGCTTCAATTGTTACGGGCAGATCTATTTTAGGTATATCTGCTGCAACCCCCAAATCATTTGTGGTCAGGGCATCTTCTATGCTAGATTTTACGGAAGTAAATCTTGTATTCAGACAACAGGTAAAGCTGTTAAATTGTGACAGAATTTTTGCAGTAAAACTGCTGTCAGAAGATCAGATAAGAGACCGGTTCAGTAATGATGACGTAGAAAAAATGCCTGTTTACGATGAATATTGTGATCAATATTTTGGACAGAATTAAAATTTGGAATATTATATATGCAAAAAAGCAGTAAAGGAGGGATTGCTAAGTAACTAAAAACATAATCAAATGTGAGTCAATGTACTCAAAGATACTCAAAACCCAGAGTATTAGTTGGTGACTTAAAACCGCTGAAATCTTAGGAAAGATAAACCAGTACAAGTTGAAACAGTCTTGTTAACTATGGGACAGAACCCTGATGGTAAAGATTGAGCAATGGTAGAAGTCTACGAAAGCCAAGTAGCAAAAAATATATTAGGAAAGGAAAAAGCTATTTAGATGAAACCTGTATCTAATCAATAGAAAGGAATTTACAGGTATGTACCGATGACTAAGTCGGGAATTTACGACTGTGAAGTATACAAGAACTTGTGAGTAGCGTATTGTTTACAATCGCCAAAGCATACACGTTGAAACAGTAACTGCAAGTCGTGAGACCGCAGCAAATCATCTAGCATATACACATTTGTATATGTTTTTAGTAGCAGAATATTAGGATGGAAAAACAGATAAATGATACACACAACTATCCGAAATGCCATGGTTGTCCATACTATTTTGGTGAGATAGACAGCTGCATGTTTGGCGAAGATGATGTGCCAGATAATTTGGAAAAGAAGTGTCACAATGAAACAGAAAAAGATATAGAGATAGGAGGAAATAAATAATGTCTATAAAAGTAGCTAATCTGACTGGTTATATTACAGATTGTGATGGTGGTGAGGGATTTGCCGCTGACAGTGAGCGTATGAGAAATATATCTTTTGATACAAAGATCTTTGGTAAAAATAAGAAAGTAACAATGCAACCGGGACTCTATGTATTAAGAGGCGCCCCAGCAGCAGGAAAAACCGCATTTATGCTTCAGATGTGCAATGATTTTGCGAGGAATGTTGGGAAACACATTGCTTATTATACATTCAAAGAATCAATGCGTGAACTGATGACAAGATCGTTAGCATGCGCACCGGCGGTAAATCAGTCGAACAAGCAGAAATTCAGGAAGATTTCAGACTGTGAATATTTTATTGGAGGTTCTATTCAGTCAGTATTCTGCGATTATGGCTACCGCATTTATTTTGCAGAGTGCAGTTCCAACCTGAAAGTTCATGAACTTGAAGCGAGTATAGAAAATAATGACATTGGTAATGTCATATTTATTGACGGGTTACAGGATTTAGCGTTAACAGATTCTTTTGCTGATATGCTCAAACAGCTTAAGATTTTTCAGAAAGAGCATAATCTGGTTGTAATTGCTTCGTTTTTGGATGCATACGCAGATAATGCTGACAAAAGGGCTATTATGAACTATGCAGATGTTGTATGGGATTTGGAAGCAGATGAAGTGAATGATGATGACGGCAATAAAGCCAACATTCGTCTAACTTGGACCAAGAATAGATTTGATTTTGTGCCTGATACTGTCTACTCATATTATCCTGAATATAACATTTTCTTATAACATGGAGGCTTATTATGAACTATAAATATGGTAAATGGCTTCAAAAAGAGATGGTACTGTTCCCTCATCAGCTTGACGTTGATCCTGAGGGAATGGTTGTGCTTCAATGCGCTTTGGAAGTTTCAGCAGAGCACTCTGACAGCTATATTTCGTTTGAAGACTTTTCGGTAACAACTGCTGACAATAACGTACAGAGTTATATAGAATTCATCAAAAACACTCTTGATGAGGAATACAAAAGAAGTTTTGCAGGTGTTATGACTGAAGTAATAACTCGAAACATCAAAGGTGCTGACAAGAATCCGGAAGAAAATATATTGGTATTCAATGCTCAGAGCGGCATCAATTTTGATACGGGTTCGTTCATGGACTTTTCGTTTGGCGTTCCTGTCTGGGGTGATATTGATACATTAAACAGCATCATAGCATTCGATGTTAACTATAAGATTGGCAACAAGCATGTTTGTCTGCATATTCCTGTTCAGGTCAATCTTACAGAAGAAAAGTCTGTCACGGTGTTGTCCATTACATATAATCCTGTGAACAGTGTCGGCGGATGCGCAGCATATACTACAAAGGATGTTCCTGCTGTTAGTATTATTTCTGACTATGAAGAATACAAGCAGGTTGAAGCTGATGCGTTGAATTACGACTATAAAAAACGGGCAGAAAAAGATTTCAATATGAAATTTGGCATGAAGTTCAAAAATAAAAAACGTCCGGTGCGAACAAAACCGCTGTTTACAAGGAATTTCAGCATAAAGACAGCCGGGACCGATTATGTATATTTTTTGAATGTGCCGGAAGAATATGGCTACAGACTACCGCTGTATGGAGTGCTTGATGAGGAGCTGTCAATTGTATAAGGAGGGATTATGCGTATAATAATTGCAGGAGACAGGGAATTTACTGACCAGTACAGACTTACCAAAGTCTGTAACTGGATATCTGCTTATAAGAAAATTGCATACGGTGATATGGAAATAATAGGAAAGAAAAATATATGATAAAGAAATTTTATGATTGGCTTACTTATAATCCCGCCAATATACCAATTACAAACTTGATAAGACCAATTGCTTTTGAATTAATAATTATTGTTATTATTATGTGTGTATTTTGTTATGTACTTTCTGAAAAAGTATCGTTTAAAACTATTATAGGTTGTTTTTTATTATCGCCT
>ERZ1034882.106-NODE-106-length-50919-cov-15.873584_pt1 | contig 50919 bp, 60 predicted proteins | sample MGYA00520606_ERZ1034882 | MGnify/ENA primary metagenome ERZ1034882 (study PRJEB33766, sample SAMN09781726) | gut metagenome | biome: gut microbiome | host: Homo sapiens | place: Madagascar | study: EMG produced TPA metagenomics assembly of the PRJNA485056 data...
ACATTATATATATTAAAATTTCATGCTGCAAAAATAAGAAAAATATTCTATGAGGAAACGCATTTTGCATAAAAAAATCTAATTATGGGATAAGATATTAAAAACTGAAAGATATGTGCGGTTTTAAATACGAAAAGCCCCGGTATCTTGCCTTATCTTGTTAAGGATCAATACCGAGGCTTTGATTTATAGAGTAAATTGCCAATGGAAACGCATTGGATAGGGTGAGCGATTATTCATCGTTTTCGCCGGGCGTAGAGGTTTCATCATTGACAGATGCTACCTGCTTGCTCCGCTTAGATGACTGCTGTGAAGCGGAATTGGTATCGCTCTTGTCAGTTCCGCTTACACTTCCCCCGATGTGCCTGCACCGTTGCAGAGAGAATCCCAGCCACTTTCTGGTGTAGCAATCTCATAACGGCCAAATGTTGTCGGACTGAGGGAACCGCTCAGTGTGACTACACGATCATCTTCTGGTTTTTTGCCCGTGTCTCCTTTAATATTACCAGAGTCATACTTGAAGTCGTGCTGTTTGTCGTAAATGATGATTGATTTATCACCATCCTCGATGATGTAACCACACTTGAGGTTATTGAGACCACGAGCCACAAAAGCAGAGTTTGCGTTTACGCTCTCAAGAACGTAGTCCAAGGTCTGCTTAAAGCCCTTTCGATAGCCCAAGTTTTCCCAGGTATGACCCTGACCGCCATCCTGACACTCGAACTTGAAAAGACCCTTACCTTTCTTGAATGACGCAGCAGTTAGTGCTGCATAGGTATTCTTGCCTGCCTCTGGCTCAAGAGGGGCAGCAAGGTCACTCTTGATAAAGGCATATACGTTTACGCCAAGACCACCGAAGTTCTCCAAGCACTCATTCTCGGAGAGAATATCTTTGATCTCTGGGCATGTTACTGTTGCTCCCATAATTGTATCTTTTTTGATGATTAAACGAAATGGCGACGGAAGCCATATTCCGCCAGATCAGGCGACCGCCGCCGAGGATTTATAGAGGACTTCCTTTTTGCCTGTTGGACCAGCGATGGAATCGCTGGGAACAGAGGCGAGAGGGGGTTAACCCTTCTTGAAGAAGGCGGTGATACCCATGCTCATACCGGTAGCGGCGAACTGGATCTTCTTCTCCTTGCTACCAGTGCTCCAGTGAGAGAATACATCAGTAGTGCTCTCTGCCTCCAGGGTAATAACCTGGTTAGGGGTTGTGGCTACTGGCTTAGTGTACTCCTCGCCGTTTACCTTCACCTTACCATCGGTAACAGGAGAAGCATCCTCCATTGCGGTTGTTACCACGAGGTTAGAGTTTGTATAGTCACCAGCCACATACTCTGCTGTAGCAAGGTTGCCGTCTGACATCGCAAAGGCGTATTTGAACGGATTGCGAGGTGCCAACGCTCCCTGAATTGACTGAATCTGGAACTGCACGTCACGCATATCTGTGTCAGTGCCGACCTTAACACCGACGTAAGTCTGGTTGCTAAGTGTATCAACGCCATAAACGAAGTTCTTCTCGATGGTAGCGTACATACGATCGCCCTCACCGAAGTCTGCGATAGGGCAGAGGGTTACACGAGAGAGACCTGGGAGTTTGAAGTTACCGCCTACCTCATAGTCAACCTTGAAGTTGCCATGGAACTTGTTAGCGTAACCTGCAGCGATGTACTGGGCTGTCTGCTCGCTCATATAAACGAGTGTATTCTGCTTGCGCAGACGGGCATCCCACTTCATGTGCCATGCCAGGAAGTTGTCGTATGGGGTAGAGTCGTTGTTGTCAGAAGGCTCTGCGATTGACTCACAAGGAATAAAGTTGCCGTTAGCCTCGCTGATGATGCCAGCCTCGATGTCGTGCTTGATACACGTATGGAAGCCGTCATACAAAGCCAAAGCCTGCTCTGAAGCAGGAGTGCTCTCGTCACCCTTATCAAGACTGATGTCGCCATTCCACAAGCAAGCGGTAAGGTTGTCGGCGTAGTTACGGAGAATTGCGGTAGCAGCCTCGGTTGCGAGAGGGTACTGACCCTGTGCGTCTGTACCGAATACTGTTTCGCAGTACTTGTCGATGTTATCGGTATAATGGTCCCAAGCAAGCTTGCAGACGATTGTACGTTCTTTCAAAAATCCCGCCTCGCTGTTCACCTTAGTGTGAACGTCCTTACGACGGGTAGTACCGCCCTTACGGAGCAGGATGTGAGTTGTACGCTTGAACTGAACACCAGTGATGATGTCAATCTTCAAGCGGTCCATCTCCTCTGCATCGGTGTAACCTGGACCCATAAGGATTTCCTTAGTTACCTGCTCGGCTACGTGCTGCAAGGCAGTAGTGCCGATAAAATCTTTAGGAAGTGTTGCCATAATTTTCAACTAATAATTAAAAAATGAATAAGAATGTTTTAACCTGAATACTTTATGTTATCCTGATGATGGAGTGATTACTCCTCGCCACGAGTAAAACGCTCGAAAGCTGCCTTGCGCTCGGCATTGGTCTTATACTTCGATGGGTCAAACTCACGGAGGTTCTGAGCCTTTGCACCCTCACCGTTGTTCTGAGGTGCAGCACCCTGTGCTGGCTCCTCACCTGGGTTCTCGTTCAACTCAGCAATCTGAGCGTCCTTGTCGGCGATAGTCTGCTGGGCAGTAGCGAGCGAAGCCTGGGCAGTCTTCAGCTCTTCATCAGCCTTTGCCTTAGCGTCGTTGAGGGCTTTGATGTCCTCATCTGCCTTAGCCTTTGCCTCTTTCAGGTTCTTGATTTCCTCGTCCTTCTGGGCGATGGTCTCAGCGAGTGCGTCGTGCTTTGCCTGGAGATCGGCAAGACTCTGCTCTGCTGTAGTGGCTTTCTGCTTTGCATCAGCCACAGCCTGCTCCTGCGATGTAAGATGAGCTTCGAGGGTGTCGAGTAATGGTGCATTCATGAATGCGCCTTCCTCCTTCACCTCAATCTGCTGACCATCCTGCATACCGCAAGCGGCATTGATCTTTGGATAATTTGCCATATTGATTGATTTTTGATGAATAGTATGTTGATGATTCTTTTTCTTTGCTGAAGAAGCCTGGTCTGGCTCCAACTGAGGGTCGTGTGCCGGATGGTCGGATGGCTCGTTAAAACTGCCTTTCGTTTCATCTTCGTCATCAGATGACTCTCTGCTGATAGGCTGCGCCACACCATTATAAAGGTCGAAGCAGCGCTGGACACAAGAGAGGAAGTCGCTCTGATCGTCCATCAGAATACCCTTCACGTCTTCGGCATTGAATACCTTGCCGTGCAGATGTTCATCCTTTGCGTTAGGACAGGCTTTCTTTACGTCAGCTCTGAACTCCACACCCAACTCAGCAAGTTCTTTTACCATCTTCTCGCTATCGCCATCATTGGCAACATCACGGAACTCACGGTTCTTGTCGAAACTCTCAGGGTCGTACAACTCGTGATAAGTTTCATCGGTAAACTGGTTTTTGCTGCCATCAGCCTGCGTGTAGAAGGATGCCATCACACCGATACAACCGATTTGGTCTTTCGGGTGCATATAATATCGCTCAGTGCAGAAAGAAGCGAGATAGACACCCGCAGAATAGCAGCCACCATCGACGAAGGCAATGACTGGCTGACCTAATGAATTGGCATAATTGATAGCCTGCTCGTAATCGTTCTTTGCCCAAGCCGAACCGCCAGGAGTATTGATAATGAAGATGTGACCTCGACAAAGGGGATGATTGGCTGCTCGGATCATCATATTGCGATGGTCGATAGAACCATAGGAGCAACCGCCACCATTTCGGGTGATAGGTCCGTCAACGGTAAGCACCGAGACGAACGGAAAGTTCTGTTTTTTCTCATCCTCCAAACTCCACTGACCTCTCACCTGCTTGCCATCCTCGGAAATCTGATATTCCTCTGGGTAAAAGATTGAGCCATCGGCAGTCTTCACGGTCACGAAACCGCAGGTAGGTGCAGGGCGTTCATACAAGGTGTGGGCATTCAGGTTTTGCTCCAACGCCTTGCGGATGCCGTGAACAAAGTCAGGCGAAACCATCCACTTTTTCTCAGTCAGAATTTCATAAAGACCTTTCATGTGGGTAATAGAATTTTAAAAATTAATGTATGTTATCCTGAAAACAAATCTCCTTACCTTTATTTCAAAAAGAAGACCTTTCAATATTTTCTGAGGGCAAAGGTAATGAGAAAACGTGAGCAGATAGGGACAAAATAAGCCTATGTGCCGAAATGACTATAGCCATACAAAAACAAAAAAGCCTGCTATCCTAACGGACGGCAGGGCTAAAAAAATAAACAACATTATGACTATCTGTTTTCAAAACTAGAAGTATTAAAAACAGATTCTTCGGTAACTGATTATGAAATCGTTATCGGAATAAACTCCGACATCGCCTTACAGGTAGCTGTAACGCTTGCGGTTTCTCCGTCTTTCTGTACGGTTACGGACGAGGTGATGCCGAAGGTACCAGGCAGCGTATAGCAGAGATAAAGCGAATCATCCTGCTTGCGCAAGACTATATAATAGTCCTTGCCACGCATTTTTGAGATAATTTCGGGCAGATTCTCTTTTCCTAAGTCGATGTTTGCGGTAAGTTCGAAGCTGAAAACGGTACCATTGCCAGCCACCGATGAGGTCTGCTTGGCGGTAATACTGTCGGCAGTTACGTAATTATCGCCTTCTATGGTGGCGATATGTAGTGCTTCGCCAGCAAATCGGCATCCGTTCATCTGCAGGAGTCCGGCTATACTAAAAGGGATAGGCAGGGTGCTGTCACGCACGGCATACAGATAGGCATCGGTTACTCCTCTCAGGAATAACTCTCTGCAATTTTCGGGCTTTTTCATATCCTTTCCTTGATTTATTTATTATTTAACATTTATTATCTTACCATTTAACATCTATTATATAAGGCGTAAAATCACAGCCACTGCACTTCATCGATGCGATTAGGCTTATCGCGACTATCCTTATACTGCATATCCATGCAGGAATAGGATTTGAAGTAGCAATGCTCCGTGCGGAACCATCTGCCGATGATGCGACGCAATACGTCTTTCTCTTCCTCGCTGGCTTCTATGTCGTATCGCATTAAGTACCGCTCTAACATAGCGTTATGAGACCGGGCGATAACCCTGCCTTTGGAGGTACAGAAGTCAAAGGTGGAGAGTGCCCATTCTACCAAACTGCGCTTGAAATCGTTGTTGAGAGATAATACCAGGGCACGAATGCCGTAGGTGTCGATGGTAAAGGTAGGCTTTACGGAGTAAACCGTATCGACAATCTCTACTTCGCTAGGCAGTCGGATGCAGAGATAATCATCATTGGCTCCCTTGCCATCGGTCAAACGACCATTGAGCTGCTGAACCTCCCGGAAGGTGAGCCAGCTTCCGGCATCACGGCGCATCATAATCTTGCCTCCGGCAGGATGCCTGCCCGTGAGCATATTGCACCATTGCTGCTGGGAGAAACAGCCGAGGTCGATGCGGTTGCTGCGGGCTGGGGCATTGATGAGGGAGTTGCGCATGATGAAGTGCTCATGCGAGTAGTTACTGAACACTACTGGCTCATCCTTTGCCAGGGTGAGCTTGGGATCGCGGTGCCGGAAAAACTGGCAGCGGGAGGTGGGGAGACGAAGATAGATATTTGGCATTTTTTTACTTTTTACCTTTTTATTTTTTTAAAGCGATACCTTTCTCTTGGGCATAATAGAGCATGAGGGCATCGGTGATGTTGAGGAAATATTTCTGCATGCTGTTGCCTTCCTTCGGGCGTGGCACCAGCTTATCGAGCTTGGCTGTCTGTTCCTCGTTGAGGTTGGCAATGAGTTTCATACCATCGATATAACAGCCGCCCGATTCCGTCTTGGCGATGAAACTCTCATTGAACATCTTATTTTCTCCGAAGAAAAGATTGAGGGCTTCTATCATCTGATCCTGCATGAAACCAGGAAGCTGAGGATGCAGCTTACGATGCTTGACCGAATAGGTCTGCATACGCTTATCCATATAGGCATTGATGCTGTCGGCATACTCGCGGTAGAGGTCATTATCCTTGCTGTCAATATTTTTGGTTCGGGCGAAATTGAAGAAGCCCTGCATCTGCTTCAATACCTGCAACACGCTATCAAACTGATTAAACTCTATATTTCCATCGAAGATCTCTTTCATTAATAACTTCACATTTGTTACGATACTCTCCAGTGTATCGGTGAGGAATGTAACCTTATCGAGATTCATGTTTAGCTGATTCACCTTTTCCTGCATACCCGGCTTGCTGTAATCTACGTAATAACGTATCAACTGACTGAAATTCAAGAAGTCGTAACTTACCTCGCTGCGCAGGTTTACCTGTACTAGCAAGGAGTACATATTCATCGCCAACTTCTTATCCTTCTCCTGGATGGCTCGGATGAGCGATGCCATCTGTGGCGAGTTCTGCGGAATGCGGTTGGCGGCACGGACCAGTTCGTTGCGGTTGCGCACGGCTTCAGCGAAATCAGGGTTAGAGAAAAGGAGATTCAAAGCCTCAGTATATTTCTCTGATGGCACATCCTTGAAATTAAAGGTGTAGATGGTGGGGAGGTTTCTGATTTGAGCCTCACGCTTGACCATCGCCTGCTGCTGTTTTTTCTTGTTTATATTTCCCATTGTTATTTTCTTCTATTTACCATAATCACCGTTATCGAGCAAATATATACTGATGAAAATCTGATAGCTTTTAGCGTTTATCGCCATCGCCATCAATCACATGACGCTGCTTGCGGCTTGCTAGCTTTGCCAAGTTCTCCTCGGCTACTTCTTCAAGGCTGACACCCATCACATGGGCGAGTCCTGCGGTCTGCCAGAGAATATCGCCGATTTCAGAAAGCATCAGTTTGCGCTCCTCCTCGGTTACGTTCCAGATTTGGGTGTGACAGATTTTGCCATCCTCGTCTCGCTCGGTGGTGGTAATGTGGAGTTTGCCCTTGCGCATGTGCTTGCCGGCTTTGCTTGCAAATTCGCCTACCTCGCCGCAGAGGTTGGCGAGCATATAAAAGAGATTATCACTCTCAGGAAGGCAGGTTGTCATTGCCTTCTGCTGATATTCGTTTAATGTCATTTTTGCCATTTTCTTTCTTCTTTATTTTTTACTTTTTACCTTTTTAACTTTAATAGCCTCCATTCTTTCGCTGATGATACAGTTGATCTCGAAACCTATCTCTTTGGCATTAGGATGCGCCTTGCCGGTAGTTTCTCTGAAGCGGAGGTCGAGGATATGCTGCCACTCGGTGATGGTATAGGTATAGGCTACCACCGTATAGGTATCGAGAGGAAGAATACCGCGGGCATCCTGCGGCTTCATGCCCGATTTCAGCAAACGGCGATAGAGCCAGTCGGAAATCTTGCAGCCGGCAAGATAGAGGAATTTCTGCCAGCGAGTGCCCTCATACAACAACCAGTGGGGACGGGCAATCTGCACGCCACCTTTCTTTTCGAGATTCACGTAGCGGGTGCTCTGCTCGCTGATGCTATTAGGTGATGTGCGGTTCAACTCACGGCTGGTACTGATCTGTGTGGTGACGACCAGCGTCATGCGGAGGATATTGAGTGCTTCTATGAAATCATATTTCTGCGCCTTTTCGATAAACTCATCTTCCTTTACATTGAATGGAGATAGGATTTCGAGTATGTTGCCATGCTCGCAGAGAAACTGCATATTGCTGCTAATCCAGACCTTCTTTTCCTGCACCGCATAATTGATGTAAGGCGATGCAACAAGAAAAGACCAAAGATGCTTAGGCAGTTTACTGTCGTTCTTGACGAAGAAATAGAGAGTGCCATGGCGATACATGGAGCGATGACCGCTCTCCCAGAAACGATTAGCCAACTTTACGGCCTGTTCTTCCAAGAACGCCTCTTTCTTGTCTTCAGAAAGATTTTCGTCAGGCTGTTTACCCTTGCTCTTGTAGCAAATTCTGCCTACACGGGCAATCTGTTGTGCGGCGGTCTTCTGAGGCCACCACTCAACACCAGGAATTATCATTTTCATATTGTTTCTTATTTGATGTTTGTATATTAAAAATCTATTACACCATCCCGATACTGCTTGGAGACAAAGGCAAAGATATTACTTATCTTATGCTGCACCCTATATCGTGCGAGCATTCTCTGATAGGCTTCCGTACCCTTACCGCCCACATACTTGGGATCAACGGTACTGGATATTCATTTGTAACTTACTTCAACAGCATAGTTGGGAATACCCAGTTCCTGCTCTCTTATCTTCTTGGCTACGTAAGCAACGTAATCCCAAAGATGGAACATCGAGCGGTTGTTTGGTATCACATAGTCATAACTGTTGAAATCAATCTTCACACGATACTGGTCTCTGTCGGTACGTTCCTCAGAGATACCTCGCTTTTTCAGAGTTTCCGGCTTTGCCGAAACATAGACGGTGATGATCTGAGCTTTCGGGCAGCGCTCCATCAGCTCCATCAGTCCTTTCTCGTCGATGACGTAAATGGCGGCACCATTTATCTGTTTCTTCTCTGTCCAATACTCATAATTTCCGTATCGGGTATGAGCCAGCATTTCGCTTTTCGGAACATTACATTCCTTGACAAAATGATGCTCCTTACCGTCAACTTCACCCTCACGCATCGGACGGGTGGTATAAGAACAGAGCACTTCATATCCCAGGATGGCAGACAGCATGAGTGCCACCGTATCCTTGCCAGCCCCAGAGGGACCAATAATCGTTATCAATTTCATAATCTTATCATTTTATTTTGTGAGTTGTCATCATCATGCGAAAATCTCCATATCTCGCCAGCGACGGGTATTTCTGCAACACGATATTTCGCAGATTACCATAATCTCCCATATTAACAACATATTTCTTCAGTCCGAAATCGAAGTTGCAGGGGAAGTCCATACTGATCTGACGGATGAACTTTTCATCCCCCCCCCACGAAACCGGACATTACATCGAAGAATATCTTCATCCATCGCTGACCTTTCTGGTCAAGCCATGACCCCTTCGGGATTTTTACATTTTTCTTTGCCATAATCTTATAATCTTTAATATGTATTTAAAATTCTTTTTTGCTTGCGGACCATCGATAGAATCGCTAGGAACGGGGGCGAGATTATGGAATTAACCTCGCTCTGCCCATACTTGCCGCAGGATAGAATGATATTCTCCTTCGCCCAAATTCACCTTGCAGGCGTGAATGAGGTAATTGTAACTCACGGTGGTGCTTCTGCCTAGCTGCCGCCACTTCTGTGAAGCCTGGGCTGCGTTGTACTTTCTGCTGCAGGCTGAAAGCTCGTGAAACAGACGTTCACCATAGGGATGCGCCTTCAATGCCCAACCTGCCTTGGTCCACTCATCATAGCTTTCCGTGATGTTGATGTTTCGGCTCACCAAAGCTTTTACGATGAGTTCGATGATGCGGTCTTGCGTGCGAGGATCATTCCAAAAGGCTTTATTGTCATAGCCATTGCCGTAAGCGCTAGAGGCGTTACTCGGAGATTGCGAACTGCGCTGCTGATACATCGGCCTCGCCTGCGGTATCACCTGTGGTTCTTCCATCTGCAAGCCTTGGTATGGCTGAACATTATTATTAATATAGATGTGGTCGGCATCATCCCATGAGGCGAAGCGCACACGACCGATATTGCCACACTGCTTATCGAGCACAATGCCCAGGGCGGCATATTCCTTGAGGATAGCCTTGAACTGCTCCTTGTGCCTGTCGGGATAAGCCAAGCGAACCAGTCCGAAATATCCGGTACCCGAACAGGAACGCATCAGCAAACCTATCTCTGGACGGAAGCGAGCCACCATGCGGATATTCTCGAAGTTGGTAAGCTGCTGATTGTCCTGAAGGTCGATGTCGATAGCCAGCCATCCGGTATGCTGATAAAGATGTGTTTCTCTTCTCGATACCATTACGCGCTGGCCGGGATGGGTCAAACTATCATCTTCATAAAGACTGAAGAGACCACTCAGTGTAGCACCGGGAATCCTTTTTTTCGTTTCGATATATTCCGGCATCTTCTTAGCTCCGCTGCCATACTGTTGCCGCATGGCTCTCAGCTTCTCTACATACGGCTTCCATCTGTCCGTAAGACAGAACTCACGGATAGACATCTGCGTGATGCACTCACCCGTCTCCATATCAATGAAGTCACCGTGGGCATCGGTGGCAGACTTGTAGATGGAACATATCTCCTCAAACATACCTTACATATATTATTTATTCAATTTCTGCTGCAAAGATACAAAAATAAATCGAAAAAAGTATAGGTAAGATATATTATATTTGAAATAAGTTATATTTTTAACATTTAATATAGGTTTGAGAGGGGGAACCAGCGATGGAATCGCTGGGAATGGGGGTGAAGAGGATGTCTTTTCAAAAATGAGACCAAGATGCGAAATCTAGTCTCATTTTACCGATTCTGGTCTCATTTTATTTTTGAAGGACGAAATGTTAAAGTCCCCTAATAATGGAAATGGGGGATTTTGCCCCACTGCTGACCCACCATTGTCCCACTGCTAGCCCACTACGATTTTTCGCTATTTGCTTTATTTTCAGCGATTTGCTTTATTTTGGTCTCATTTTTTTATTAATTTCTATAAACCAATGTACGCAGGAATGCAAAAATATTCTTAGAATATGTAGAAATATGTATAAAATCCTGCATTTCTCTCGCTAGTTGCCACTCTCTCATATCCTCACAACCACCTTATTGTCTGAAGTTTACGGCAAAGCCGTTAATGCTACTAACTTCTAGTTTGAGGTTAGGGGATTTTGTTTTTAGGGAAAAGCACAAATACACGGAAAATTTTACATATAGTAGTGTATTTCGGGGAAAAATGAGACCAAGATATGCGTTTGAAACCAAAAAGCCCACTAAATCAGCGTTTTACAGAAAGCCCACTAAAATATAGGCTTGGTCGCAAAATGGGACCAAAATAAATTTCAAGAAAAAGGCTGCCTCGCTTCGCAGCGAAACAGCCTCGAAAAACAACAACTAATAAACTTAAAAACTAACAATTATATATCAACAAAAAACCTTTCTTCTATTTATTCTTCATAAACCGGTTAGCCTTATCCAGGCTATCATACAGTCCATCACGACCATACATGTTAACCTTGGCGTTGATAGGCTCATTCAGACGCTGAATGAGCGCATTCACAGCTTGCAGGAGCGCTGCATTGCTTGCTGCATTGGCTGCAATCAGTCCGTCTGCCGCTGACGCGCCAGACGAAAGATTACCATTGCCTGCTTGCGTACCTGCTGCAAGAACATCACCCACATTGCCATCATCAAATGCCCTTCTTGCTGAGTTTCTGCCTGAATAATTGCGGTCGTAGTTCACGAGAGCTTTCAGCAAGCCTGGGTTATTCATCATCATAGCGTGGGTGGTTTCTCGACCAATGACAATCTCTGGTCCTCTCTCGGCTACGAGAGACGGCTGCCCGTTCACGGTGGTGGCGGTTGGAGACGTAAGCATCTTCACACCCTGCATCTGCTTGCCATCATCATCCTTCGCCCAATATACCTCACCGTTATCAGCCACAAATGGCTTCAAATCCTGCACGTTACCGCTATCATAGGTAAGCATACCAGTTACAAGCTTGGTATTGGTGGAATTTGTATTGTTCTTTTTCTTGCCGCCGCTGAAGGCTGAATTGAGTGCCCACTGGAGCAAGCCCATGAGAGTAGCCATCACACCTGCGGCTGCGATAGGACCAGCGATAGGACCCAGGAAGTCGAAGCACTTACCGATGGCACCAGCAATAGAGAAGGTCATTCCTGCTTGTGTGCGTTCCGCATCTGATTGAGTTATCGCCTCATTGTTTTCCTGCGTCATATTAAGGTTCTCAGTGAGCGCAGTCTGGGTCATAGCCATACCTGTATTCAAAGCTATCTTTGTACCCTCGGTCTGCTCCTTGTTTCCGGCATCGGTTACATCTGTGATGTTCTTCACACCCTGGGTGGTAGCCTTCTCACGATCCTTATTGCCCTTCTTTACCTCTTTGCTCAGTTCCTTCTGGTGCTTCTTCTCCTTCTTCAACTGCTCGGCTTTCTCCTTATCCTCCTTTGATTTGCCGCCGCCAGTCTTGAACTCGGTATTCATTACGCCACCGATAAAGGAACCAGTAATGCCAGCTGCGGCATCCATGAAGGAACCGCCACCTGCGATAGCATCGGCTGCTGCCGCACCAGTTTGCGTGGCTGCATCATTATAGAACGCATCAGCATTGTCTCTGTTGCGGTGTGCCCACGCATGAGGAGCACCATTGTCCTCTGCTTGCTTATTCGCCTGTTCGGGGGTTGCAGGGGGCGCGTATGGAGGCACAATAGCCGGACTGTTAGGATTGATAGGTGTGCCATCAGGATTCCAACCGAGAGCCGGCTGCTGAGAAGGCAGATTTTCGAAGTTAGACTGCGGCTGCGGAGTAAGATAAGATGCGCCCTCATCCACCAGTCGCACATACATCGGATTCGCCTTTGTACCGAGATTCGAGAAATCTTCCTTCACGGCACTGGCATCAGCGTGGGCTCTCGCTGCATCAATACCAGGCTGCGCTTTCTTCTTAGCTCGCTTGGCACCTGCATCGTTGATAGCCTTCCACATCTGTGTATTCACGTCGTTGAGTGCCATATTAGCCCATAACTCAAGCATAGACTTCAGAGCGTTCTTGATAGCTTCTTGTGCGCTGCTTACGTCGTTACGCATTTCGGCAAATGCTTTACCCACTTCTGAGCCGAAGGTTTCGATAGGCTGCACGAGCTGCTGCATCTGTGAGAGTCGGTTCTTCATCGCCGTTGCCATTTGGTTGACATAGGCAAGTTCTGCCTCCTGCCGAGCCTTGTCTGCTTCATCGAGGAGCTGCTTATTTCGTGAGTTTTTGAAAACGAAAGCATAATAATCTTCTGCCATCTGCATCTTCATCTTCATCAGCTCCACCTCTGGGTCGGCGGTGAGGTCGCCAAGACCGAGATTTGACCACATATTGGTTCGCTTGCCGAAGAGCGCACTTTCCTGCTGCATCTTGCGAAGGGCTTCCTGGTTGGCAAGGTTGCGCTGGTTGACCTTCCACATCTGCTCGGCAATCTTTTTTGCCTGGTCGTAGGTCTTCTTCTGAGCCTCAGTATATTCATCGGAATACTGGATGAGCTTGTTATAGAATACCCGCCAGTCTTCTGCATTATCGCCCAGCACGTTCTGAATGCGGGCACCCAGCGAATAAGGATCATCGCCAAAGAGTACCTGCATCAGCAATCCCCTACCCTCTTTATTGCTGACATCAACTGTATAAAGGTTGGCAATTTGCCTTCTTGCCTGCTCGTACATGGCAATGATGTGCTTCTTGCGTCTTTCAAATGATTCCTTATCCGCTAACTCAAAATCGGTCGGGTTAGCGAAACCCATCTGATTGAAGTCATCGTACATGTTCTGCTGCACGGTTCCCGCATAATTGTTTTCCTGGGCTATCTTTCGTCGGGCTTCTGCCTGTTTCGCCTCCAGCGTTATATTATTCTGCTGATTCTTGGTAGCCTTGGCATAGATTTCAGCCGTGATGGAGTTCATCGGACGGTTCAGGCTATTACCCAACTGAGCCATCTTCTCACGCAGGGCTTCGATGTTATTCTTTATAATGGAAGCAAGGAGGTCCTTGGAAAGATTTACTCCGGTCTCATCGGTTTTCTCGATAAGATCATTAGTCATCGTCTTCTTGAACTCCTCCCAGTAGTTAGCCTGACCAGCAATAGCAAGGCGCACCTGGGCAAGAGCTTCCTCCATACGTCTCTTTACCGGCTCTACAAACAAATCCTGCTCCGTCTTATCCATTCCGAGGCTTACCGCCTGGGATAATTTCTCATTAATCTGACGCTCATAGAAGTTACGAACGTTATCCATAATTGCACTCGCCTCGTCCTGCTTCTGCTTCAGTTCATCACGCCAGGAACGCTGCTGGTCGCGCAACGCCTGCTTCGCAGCAGTGATGGCATCCTTATCTGGTGCGTTATTTTCAAGAGTACCAGGACTTTCTTCCGGATAAGGAGTATATCCTTCTGGAACGAAATTTTCGTAAGCCTTATCTATCTCCTTTTCCTTATTGCCTCTACGATGCGTAGCGTTTGTGTACCAACGAGACGCAGAAAGCAAATCGCGAAGCTTGAATGATATTAGCGGGTCACTGGAAGATGGAGAAATTTTACTGCCGTCATAACGCTCGCGATAGACAAAGCCCTTATTATCAATTTTCCAATTTTCGCCGCTAATCAAACCCGACTTATTTTTCGGCAATGTTTTAGCTAAGTACCAAAATACAGAGGTACCGCTTGCGCCTTTGCTGACCCATCGGTCTATATCCTGAAAAGACACCCCAAGCTTATCCAAGCCTAAACCGCGAACCTTTGCCATCAGATTGTTTGCGGCATAGTTTCTGTCGGAATCAAATTTCGGCAAAGCCTGCTGCTTGGCTTCCTCACGCATACGGTAATAAGTTGCCCTCTGCGCTTCCTGTGCCAACTCGGAATAATGGTTACGAAGGTCTTTTACATTCTTTATCTCTATGCCGAGATTAGAAATATAAGAGCGGAAATCTCGATTAAATCTGGATATGAGACTTTGGCGTTCTTTCTGTGAAAGGTTCGCCTCATTCATCATTCGCTTATAATTATCGAGTTTCTTGTTAAGGTTACTCGTTTCTACTGCCGCCTCGCCAAGAGTCTTTCTCCAGGCATTAGCCTTGCGTTCTGCCTCTGCTTCCGCAGCAGCAGCTTCTCTATCCGCTTCCACAAAAGACCACACTACACCTACGGCGGTAATAATCGCACTTGCAATAGCTACATAAGGATTTACCTTAGCTGCTGAATTAAACAACGTTTGTGCAGCTGCCGCAGCTTTTAGCGCCTTGCCTAATTCCCAAAGAAACGAAACGGCTTTATAAATACCCAGAGCGGCCACATAATTGGCGATAAGAGGAAGAAGGGTTATAAATACCTTGCAAGCAGTAATCACACTCCACAAGGCTGCCTGAAGGGTATTCTTGAACACCGGGCTTTGCAAGATCATCTGTGACATATCGTACCAAGCCTGCGCCATAGCCTTTACGCTTTCTACGCCATCAGGGTTGATAAATGCCTTCTCCCAAAGGTTATTGGCCCTATCCAAAATACCCGCAGCAGACTGCTGCTGCATCTTATACTCATTGGTTACAGCGCTTGCCTCCTCGAACGCTTCCTTAGACTCGTAAAGATGCTCCTTCAGTACATCCACGTTCTTAGACATAGTTACCATAGAAGTAATAAGTCTTTGTCCGTCAGAACCAACGTCTTTAAAGATGTCACCAAGAGCATTCATATTACCCTTGGCACGCATCTTCTCCAACACAAGAACGATGGCATCCATGGCATGACCTGCGGCATACATATTCTTGATGGTACCCTGCTGAATACCCAAATCCTTCTCGATAAGGTTATGGTTCTTCTGCAAGGCTACGATGAACTTAGACATCGCCGTAGCGCTCACTTCCGGCATAAGGAAGAGAGAATCAGATGCAGAACCGAGAGCCAACAACTGGTCGGTAGTGATACCTGCAGTACGGCTCACACCGGTTAATCGCTTGGCAAACTCTACGATATTAGTAGATGTAGATGTAGAGGTAGAAGACAGTTTGAACATAGCCGAACCCGTAGCAAGCATCGCTTTTTCGATACCCATCTTCGGGATAAGACCCATCGTCTCCACCATCTTAGAAAGAGCTGGCAGCGCTTCCTCGCCCATCTCTTCACCGATGGCCACATTGATTTGGTCGGCAGCAGCTACGAACTGCTTCATACCTTCCACACCATACTTACCCATACCGAGTTTTGCTCCCTGGTAGGCAAGTTGAGCCAAACCGTCAACAGAAGTACGAGTATCAATCTTAGCCAATTCCTCAGATAACTTATTGACATCCTGCATCGTGAGTCCGGACACCTTGCGAATATCCGTCAAAGACGAAGAATACTCAAAATTCTTCTTGATAGCAGAAGTAACAGTATCTTTGATAGCATTGAATACCTGGAATAAGCCCACGTATGCCGTAAGGTTCTTCACTGCCGTCTGCCAGGATTTACTTTGCTGGCTTATTGCCCCGGTAGCATTGTCGATATTCTTCTTTAAATCCTTCAGTTCTTTCTGTTTCTCGTTAAACTCCTTGCTTTTGGTGTTTAACTGATTCAACTCTTCAGAAAGCTGATTGTAAGCCTGTTTTAACTCGCTGATAGAAGCCTTTCCTTTCTTTCCTCTCTCGATAATATCATTGAGCTGAGTATGCGAAAGATATGCACCTTTCAGAGCTTTTTCCAACATGGCATACTGCTGACGGAGTTTTGCCACCTCCTGTGAACCCACAGGCAACTTCTGAATCTGCTTCTGAATAACGTCCATTGCCTGCTTAATATCTTCCGCAGGATGCCCATTAGGGTTACTCAGAATTTTGAAGAGTTGAATAGAATCCATGGAAGCCTTCTGCGCTTTACCCGAAACCGCCTCTAGGCGTTTTTCGATGGTAGCAAGGTATTCATTATAGGAATTAATCTTCTTCTCATCTGATAAATCAGTATTATCCCTGGCTTCCGTAAGGGTCGTCTTGGCTCTACGCAAATCAGATGCCGATGCGTGCTTTCTGTTAGCGATACCAGTAGCCTCCCAAACACTCATCTTGCCCTTACGTCTATCCTCCTCCGCCTCCAGTTGCTTTAAGGTATCGAGATTAGACTGATAGCTGGCATCGGTTTTTTTCAAAGAGGAAACAAGTTCTCTCTGCTGAATTAAAGCCTTACTGAGCCATTGGTCGGATTGCTCATCAACATCCTTCAATCCTTCTTTAATCTTCACATACTTACCTTCCAGCAATCGCACTTCATCGCCTACTTCCTTCATCAGCGAACGGATATGCTTTGCCTCTTCCTCCTCTGCCTCGGAAAGACCTTCCAGCTTGCGCTTGCCCTCACCCAATGCACGGCGAAGTTGACGGAGCGAAGTATTACTGAGGTCGTTAACCACAGCTTCCAGTCGCTCAGTAGTCTTGATGGTCTGAACCTGGGCAGACTGCAGGGCTTTTACTTTCGCCTCTGCCTCTTTGTATTCCTCTGTGCCAGGCTTCATCTGCTTCATCTGATCGGTAAGTTCCTTTGCCTTATCGAGGAGGAGTTGCAGCACTTTGATAGGCTGCTTGCCGTCCATCGTAATGATGGATTCTATTTTACCTGCCATAATCTTTTTCTTTTAAAATGTTATTCTCTTTTGGTTCCATCATCCTCCAGTGCCTTTGCTATCTGCAAGATACCCTGCCAACCGTAGTAATCGGCAAGATGGTTCTCGTATCTCGTTTTTAGTCTGCGGATGGTTCGCATAATAGCCGGACGATGAGATTTTCCTTCCCGTCTATCCCACTTTCGGATATATCGGGTATTGTACTTCGCCTTCCTTGCTCGGTCCACCTTGTCAGCCGTGATATGAGCTTCTGGGTCGTGAGGATTTCCGGTCAGACCAACACCAATATCCACAAACTTCAGATAGTCGTTGTAGCGAATACCTACGGTGAGTTCGCCCGTTTCCTCGTTAGCCTGATATACAGTACCCTCGAAGGATTTTGCGCCATCGCCTCTTGACCACCACATGTGGTGCTTTCTCCGGTATTGGTTCACCTTCTCGTAGCCACGATATACCTCTGTAGGGTAGATGCGCTGCTTCTGAAAGTTCAACTCAATATCGAGCAAAGCCTGCTTGAGATAGATTCCTGCTACATCTTTTAAAGGTGCAAAAGGCGATTGGATGGGTTTAGTCTTGATTCCCATAAGCCGTTTCCTTTCTATTTAGTTGATGCAGGAATGATATATTTCTGCTCTTTTTCACATTGGAAATTATAGAGCGGACGGATGGTCTGCCAATAACAATCGGCAAGGAGCCAGCTCGGACCACGGAAAAGAGGGTTTACACCATAGGCAAAACTCTCTATATCGACGGATGATAATTCTATGCCCAATTTAGGTTCTTCCGTCTTGAAGTTTCTGCCCGTGATAGGACAGATACCCGTGCGGCGAAGTTGAGTGAGATAGGATGCGAGGTCTTCGCAATACTCCATCAAATCATCCGATGCAGCCTGCAATTTGCCGCCATCATATCTGCCCAATGTAGCAGAGGAATCTTTCAGTCGGGTAAGAAAACAGACCTGATAAGTAATCAGGGCTTGCTTATCCGATTTCAACTCTCCGGAGTTAACTACACGATAGAGCATACAGGGAGAGTGAATGATATTGGCGTTGCGGGAAAAGATATTTTCCTCGTCAATATCACGAATGCGGAAGAAACTCTGGTCCTCCAGCTTCTTGCTTGTCGGGTCGTGGGACAAAGGCTTATATATCGTAGCCCAATGTTCCAAAACATCTGATATTGTCATAATTCAAAGAGATTTTAACACATTATTAACTGATAGCGTACAGAAATTAAGAGATATTGGCACAGAGTGCTTTTTCTCTCATCATATATTCATGCCCGCTTATTGATAAATAGATACCAGCTCTTGCTAGAATACTCATCGCCTTTACTACCTCGGGTTTTTCGTTGGCTATCCAGTTACATTCATTAAACTCGAAGGGTTCGGGGGAGGAATGAAACTTTGCACCTACTAGTTCTTGAGATAAAAAGCGTTTGGCTTTAAAGATTTCCTTCAACGGAGGACGTTTATTGCTCGTTTTCTTTACCATCGCTTGCTTCCTCTTCTTCCTTTTCTTCTTTCGGAGTAACTTCTTCCTTGTTATCCTCCTCTTCTGTTGCTTCCTTCATCAAGTCTTTCAGCTTCACATTGAAATGTCTTTCGGTTTTATCGGCTACAATCTTCTGCATCACTCTTGCCCAGGGTGCCCCATTACAGGTGCTCTCGTTTTCGAGGATGCTTACGAGCTGCACACCACAATAGATAGCGGCAAGATAGTTAGCGAGATGGAGAGGATTCTGAAAATCGAGTATGACGGTATCTACCATCGTGGCCAAGAATATCGCAAGGATGAGGACGGAGAAATCCTTCACCATCTTTGCCATTTTCTTAGATTTCAGTTTCCCGTCGATTTTGCATCGGGGGTCTTTCTTGATAGCCTCACGATAGCGAGAATAGATGCGGCAGTTGCAGCGCCAAGCCGTGTAGCAGTCGCAGACAAGGGCGAAGAAGCATACGGCAATGTAGTTAAGAGATGGTTCCAGTGTGCACCACACTAAGCCGATAATGGCTGCAAGAAACCTTGTAAGAGTTGGAATTAAACTTTGCATTTCTTTTTTCTTTTTAATGTTATCCTATGTTTTTTATTCAAGGCAAAGGTAGCGGTTTTTTATTGAGAGATGGGGACAAAGAAAATTCTTGTCCCAACCATTTAGGGGAGATTTCGTAATTTTGTGGGCAGATATAGAAATTTAAAAGGCGCAAAATGATAAACGAGCAATTACAGAAAAAGATAGAGCAGTCTATTCGTCTCCTGCAAAGCGTACAGAAAAGGTACGATGGAGAGATAGAACTGGCTTATTCGGGCGGCAAGGATAGTGATGTGATCCTTCAACTTGCCAAGGAAGCTGGTATCAAGTATCGGGCGATATACAAGAACACCACCATCGACCCACCGGGCACTATCGCCCACGTGAAGGAGATGGGTGTGGAAATTCTCAGACCCAAAGAGAATTTCTTTCAGCTTATCGCCAAGAAGGGATTTCCTTCTCGCTTCTCCCGTTTCTGCTGTGAGGCTCTGAAAGAATATAAGGTACTCGATAAAACCATTATCGGTGTGCGCAAAGCGGAAAGCAGAGCGCGAAAGGAAAGATATAACGAGCCTACCGAGTGCCGATATTTTGGTGCCAAGAAAGAAGAGAACCATGTGGAGCAGATTTATCCTATCTTAGAGTGGACTGATGAGGACGTAAGGGATTTTATTCTTGATAGAGGCTTGAAGCTGGCTCCACTCTACTATGATACGGGGGGGCAAATCGACGTTACCCGAAGACTCGGCTGCATGTGCTGCCCCCTTGCTTCAAGACGCAAGCGCCTTATCGAGTTTCAAAAGCATCCCCGCATAGCGAAAGCTTACCTGCGTGCCGGACAGAAGTACTTAGATACGCATCCTAACTGCACGGCGCTGAAAAGATATGATAGCGTTTATGAATGGTTCACACGTGATGTGTTCTATTCTAATAATAAGGAGTGGGATAAGGTGAACGGACCGCTATTCGGTAAGCCCGATTACAAGAAGTTCCTGGAAGGACAGTTTGGTATCGATTTAACATTGTAACATATAACATTTTAAATAATGAGTCAACTTACGCAGAATACCCTGCAAAGGATAGACAAGTGGCTGAGCAATGGACTGAGCATTGACACGATGTTTCCGAAACTGGAACAGAAGTATCGGATGCAGCTCTGCTACGAGTTCTATAAACGCTGGGTACAGAACAACGACATAGACCCCAAGACTACCTGCCGCAACATAGCAAGGCGCGACTATGCGCTGTTTGTGGAACAGGCGGGCAGAGGGGTGAAGAAAGCACGGGAAATGGTGATGGCGCTGCATATTGATATTGACGAAGAAGGCAATATCAGACCTCGTACCATTACCGAGCTGACAAATGATGTGGCGGTCTGCAACCACATCATCCGCTTCTTTATGACCGATGAAAGCCCACGCCACAAGGCGATGTATCTTAATTCTGCTGAGTGGCTTATCCGAACAGGCAAGCAGCAGAACAACGACCGTGCGGTGGATAAGGGTATGCAGGCATTGGCTACCGTTTATGGCAACTTCCTCGAAGAGAAGGATGCTACCGAGGAAATGCCGGATATGAGCCGCATTGCCATTACGCAAGATGTGAGCATCGTGAAGCGTGACAGGGTGAACTATACTGATGAGTACAAGAAAAAAATGGCTCGCAAGTATGGTCTTACGGCAAAGGATATGCAGGATATTGCCGAGGAGGAAAGTCTGCATGAGCATAATGAAAAGGTACCTGATTATATGGAATATATGGAAGAGGTGCTGGATGAGCGTGCTGAGAAAAAGGAAGGTGAAATGGAAGTTCCGGAAGAGGAAGAGAAGACTGAAAAGGAAGGAGGCAATGATGAGTAAGCGCAAAGGTGATCATCATTATCACAATAAGGTTCCTCCATTCACACCGGACCCTGAGCATTACACCCGAAAGCAGCATACCTGGAAGGCGAAGGTGGCATACGAAACAGAAGATGCTGCCTGGGAGTTCCTGAACCAAAGACCGGAACTGAAGGCGCAAGGGTATGTGGCGTATCAGTGCAAGACGTGCCAGAAATGGCATGTGGGGGAATTAAGAGTTAAAAATTAATAGTTTATAAACTTTATGGCAAAAGACTGGGTAGGCGGCAAAGCTGCCGTATTTAAAACGTTAGGCGCAAGCAACCATAAAAACGGCGAGCGACAGCGTGAAGACTACTATGCCACAGAACCCGCAGCTACCGAATGGCTCTGTAAGATAGAGCAGTTTACGGGGGTAATTTTGGAACCTTCTTGTGGCGAAGGGCATATTAGCGAAGTATTGAAGGCTCATGGCTACGATGTAGTCAGTCGTGATTTGATAGATAGAGGTTATGGCGAGGTTGCAGATTTTCTTTCCATCGATAACTTAGAATGGAACGGAGATATTGTTACCAATCCACCCTACCGATTTGCGTTGGAGTTCGTGGAAAAGGCTTTGCAGATTATTCCGAAAGGAAGAAAGGTTGCTATGTTCCTAAAACTTACTTTTCTTGAAGGAAAAGGAAGAAGACATCTGTTTAGAACGCAGCCACCATGCAGGGTATGGGTAAGCAGTTCACGACTGAAATGCGCAGCCAATGGCGACTTCGATGCCCTGGCAGGGAGCGCCCAAGCCTATGCCTGGTTTATCTGGGAAAAAGGATATAAAGGAGAAACTATTCTAAAATGGTTTAATTGATAAAAATAGATTTATAGAGGATGGAATTAAATAAGATATATAATGAGGATTGCCTGGTAGGAATGAAAAAGATTCCGGACGCAAGCGTGGATTGCATTATCTGCGATTTGCCTTATGGCGTTCTCAACAAACAGAGTGAAGGTGGTGGCTGGGATAGCATTATCCCGCTTGAGCCATTATGGAAGGAATATCTGCGCATAACCAAACCCAATGCAGCAATCATTCTTTTCTGCCAGGGCATGTTTACCGCACAACTTATGATGTCGCAGCCGAAACTCTGGAAATATAACCTTATTTGGAGCAAACAGCGGGTAACAGGCTTTCTGAATGCCTACAAAATGCCTCTGCGCTCACATGAGGATATTGCAGTATTCTATCGGAAACAACCTATCTACAATCCTCAGATGGTAAAATGCGCGCCAAACCAACGGAATCATCGAAGGGGCGATGGTTCTCATAGTTTGAAGCGAGGTTGTTATGGCGATCATAAAGAAGTGCCTACTATCGTATCAGATGAGAAATTCCCAAGGAGCATTATATGCTTTGATAAAGAGCATTCTACCGATACCTTCCACCCTACGCAAAAGCCAGTCGCCCTTATCCAGTATCTTATATGTACTTATACCAATGTGGGGGGGTGCGTTCTCGACAACTGCATGGGCAGCGGTACTACCGCCATCGCCTGCATCCGTGAAAAGCGCAACTTTATCGGCTTTGAGCTAAACAAAGAATATTACGACAAGGCTTGCAAGCGCATCAAGTTAGAAATGATGCAGCCAAGCCTATTTTAAATCTGCGAAATTATGGCAAAACTTATTTATTTCGGAACCAATGGGTGTTCCGGGCACTACCCTATCGGTATTGATATGACACTAACAGGAGAAGAATACAATAAATGGTATGAGTGTGATAATGAAGACTGGATAGAAAACATCCGGAAAAGCCCAGGTCGCCACCTGATTCAACACAACGGCGAAACCTATACCAACTACGGGGTGCCTTTCTCTGTAGATGAAGACAGGGTCGGAGACCATACCGAACTCTTCTGGGAGGGAGTACACTCGGAAAAAGAAATAATAGAACTCATAAAGAGCAACCCGTTCTTGAAACGACAATTTAAAATGTAAGCAATAATGATAGTAATAAAAATCAAAACATGGAAAGACTGGAAACAGGACTTTCTAAAATGGGTGCAAACACCTCAGCGCAGTACTTGCAAGGAGTACGTAGATTATATGGAGGCTTTACAAAATCAGGTTCTCTACAAAATAATAAACGACACTTGCGACAAATACGGCAATATGCGTGAAGATCAAATTCAAGACATCACCGAGGCAGTCGAGAGATGCGTGGCTGAGTGTGCCAAAGAAACACGCAAGTTAATCGATGATTGCCAGCCCGCAAAATTTCTCTAAGACTGTAAAAAACCTGGCATGTCTGCGGATTTCAAATCCGCAGGAACGCCTAACGGACGCAAGGACGCGGCTAAATCAACATACATTCAAGATAACATTTTTATTTTTATGCAGCAACCACATCAGATATATTTAACACGATTTCAGCAGCAATCATTATATATGGGTGCCCGAGACGAGAGGGATATTGCAGCTCGACGCACGGGTAAGACCGATGGTCTCGTGGCACCCTATGTATGGATGACCAGCAATTCCATGCCTGGTATGCTGGGCGCATGGGTAGCCGTATCACGACAGCAGGGCTTCTCGAAAACCATACCGGGTACCATGGCTGCCATGGAGCGAATGTTCGGTTTTCAGATAGGCATTCACATGGGTTGGGGGCGACCACCAAAGCATGTGCGCCCTTCCATCTTCAAACCGAAAAACTACGAAAATATTATCTGGTTTGCCAATGGTGCCCAATGGGCATTGATTTCCCTGTCGCAGACGGCTTCAGCAAACTCATATACGTTTAGCGCATGTGTTGGCGATGAGTGCCGTTTCTTCCCTAAAAAGAAGGTGGATGAAGAGTTAATGCCGGCATTATCAGGACAGACACACCCGTTGGGTGACATCAACTTTTCTGACTATAATCCACTCTATCGTTCTACCCGATTCGTGAGTGATGCCTCGCTTACGGCAAAAGGCTCATGGCTGGAACGTGAGGACGAGAAACTGGACTTGGAGATAGAGACGGGTAGGTTTAAGGGCAAGACCTACCGATGGGTACAGAACGAACTGGAAGAGTATGCCGACAAGGTTATCAGATATAACGACCTGCTCTATAATGCCAAGAAGACGGGGCACTCGCTTCGTGTGGTATCAGTAGAGGAAAAGACGATGATCCGTGCCGTTGCTCTGAAAATGCTGAAGCATGAAGGTATGTTCCGTATTCTGCCGAACCATGGTAAGAAAATTACCAAGAACATGGTGGATATGGCAATAAACTACAAGTTGGTTACTGCCAGGAATGCCGAACTTATCTATGATTACGAATATCTGATTACACCGGATGAGGATTTCGAGATGCAGATGTTCCTGCGCTCGAAGAAATTTCAGGATGACTATCTCAGAGAACTGCGGCGCTCGGCTTTCGTGGTGCGCAGGGCATCTACCCTCGAAAACGTGGACGTTCTGGGTGAGGAGTATATCCGACAGATGAAGCGAGATCTTCCACCCTATACCTTCATGGTCTCGATACTGAACGTGAAAATCAAGAAATCGAACGATGGTTTCTATTCTAACCTGGATATAGATCATGTTCACGGTTATATCCCCGATGAGATTGACCCGCTTTCTCAAGCTAATTTCCGCACAGAGAAGGCTACCGGCATCATCGGCGGCAAGAAGATTACATCAGAAAGTTATCAGCCCGACTTGAAAGAACTGTCCGAGAGAAACGACTGCCGTATGGATAGCGACTGCGTGAACGACCTTCCTCTTTATCTCGCATTTGACTATAACGCCAATATCAATACCCTGGTGGTAGGTCAGGTATATCAGCGTGACGGAGTAGAGACAGTGAATGTTATCAAGAGTTTCTACGTGAAGAACGAGCGCAAGCTGAGAGAGTTGGTAGATGATTTCTCGCATTACTATGCTCCGAAGAGAGCCGTCAACAGAGATGTGGTTTACTACTATGATTCTACCGCAAAGCAAGGTGCATCGTATGCCTTGACCGATGAGCGATTCTACCAGGCAGTGATTAAGGAGTTGGAGCGCAATGGCTGGAATGTTACGGCAATAGATATGGGCGTGCCGGAGAAGCATGAGGTGAAGCATCGCATCATCAATAATGGTCTTGCCGGCATAGAATATCCCGCCATCCGCATCAATCAGCCAAACAACCCAGACCTGATTATAGCCTTGCAGCTTTGTGAAGTGAGCATCGGCTATCAGGGATTCCGAAAGGATAAGAGTCAGGAGAAAAAGCCGGAAACGGAAGAAAATCTGCCGTTGCAGCAGCGTACCGACTTCACCGATGCCTTCGACTCGCTATATCTGGGATGCAAATTCTGGCGAGGAAATATCGGCTGGTTCGTACTGCCGGACGGAAGGAATGTTTAAAAACAAAGGGGCGGATGACATCACGACACCCGCCCCTCTTCCTCTAAAATAATGAAATTGGTATTATCTATCGGTATATTTCAATACATGAGAACTTATGAAGAAAAACAAAGATTCCTGCGTTTCACAGTGAAGGAGTTCTTTAGATTCTGTTTAACCATAAAATTAAAACTACTATAAATAAAAACATTAAGTAGATATTGATAAAACACTACAAGACTATTTTTTCTTTTCAGCCTGTTCGCTGAGATACTTTTCCTGAAAATTCCGAAAGATAGTCTCATGCAACTTCATATCTCCCGGACTTAACTTTCTCCACTTCTCGCACCACTTTACCTTTTTGTAACTGTGGGATATGCGAGAAACGGAGGAAATAGGGAAACTGGTTAATGTTTGCCCCATATCAGGATCATCATAACTGACGCTAACCATTGGAACATAAACTTCATAAGTACATGTTCCCAAACCTCCCATCGAAAGGAAACGTTGTCCGTTCTCGTCTGGAATTAGCTGAATATCGTCACCACAATATTTATTATTGATAAGTGACTCAAAACTACGGTTATGCAGTTGGATATACTTTCCATCAGTAAAATAGATTTCCACTACAACTTCTCGATAATTACTACATCCCTGGTCGAGATTTACAATCTCTTCCCATAGGGTATTATTTGCAAAGTTCATCTTACCGGCAGAGCCTTTCATAAACGAGTAAAACTCATTCATCAGTTGCAGCATCATCTGCTTTTCAGTTTCATTCATATTCTTATTTTTTGTTTACAAAGTTAATAATTCAATTTTAAATGGTGAGGACAAAGAAAGAAGCTTTAAAAGTACTTCGCACAGATAAAATTCTTTCTCGGCGAGAAGTCTTTGAAATCCATTTTGCAGAATATCATACGCTTGTTGCACCATGCTGCCATATCTTTCTGCCATTGCGGTATGACATGGTGGGGATTCGTCGGGTCTCTGTAGGGTTGCGCATAGGCATATACGGGGCATCCGATATGATTATGGCGAAAATCCTGCAAACGCTTCCACCAATAATGAATACGATGATAGCATTCTGCAAAATCATTCTTGCCTCCTATCATCGTGTATAGGAAATACTCACCATGGAAACCAGCTTCATTGATAAGCTGCATAGCCCGCTCGCAGGAAGCTATCTGAGCCGTGGTATCACAACCGAAGCGGATGCGCCTGTTTATCCAATGTACCTTGGCTAAAAGTTCGGCATATTCGGGAGTTACCAACCGTGCATCCATTGCCTGATTGAAATCTACATATAGATGAAGGCCAATAATCTTCCTGAGCTGTTGTCTGGCATAATCACCAGCGGCAAGGATGTTGTTATCCATCAGCACTACATGATTTCTCCCCTCAATAGCGATTTCTTCTATATCCATATAGGAGCGAATATGTCCTTCCTTCTTAGGCACCACACACCATAGGCATTTGTTAGGGCAGCCGCGGGTAAGAAAACCGTATGCCGTATTGCTTGGTATATCCGGAAACAACTCGTAGTAGGGTTGCAACCTATCTATCTCATTGGGCAAACTGCAGCCTATATCATATCCTGTACCTCCCTTCTCCAACTTATCGTAAGAGTACTGGGAGAAATCTACATCAGGAGAGAAGTTGAATACCTTACTGGCATAGAGAATGTCATAATGGCGCTGCTCAAAGAGATTGATAGGTTGCGCCCACTCCACACTATCGCCCTGCATCAGATGCCAGCGAGCCAGTTTACCCAAAGCGATATTTGGGTAAACCGTAGCTCCGAACTTCTTCTTCTTATGATGCCCATCAACATCTATCAAACCTATATTCATATCATTTTCTTATTTGCGAAACCGACAACAAAAAAGCCTCCAAAAGCAAGACTGCCTCTTTTTAACTTTTTACTTTTTTACATTTTTACCTTTCAGAGTTCCTTTACCAGCAACAGAGGACCGCCTATGCCACAAGCCGTCACCACGTAGCCAAGGCGCTGGTACCACTGAAGAACGAAAGACTCGCTTTCCTTATCATATTCCAACTGCACAGACTTGCATCCCAATTTCTTGGCTTCCTTCTCCGCAGTCTCCATCAGAAGGCGTGCCACACCCTGCTTGCGATATTTTTCATCCACCCAAAGGTTGTAGATGGCGCAATCGGCATGCTGATAATATTTATCCTTATACTCTCCAGGCTTCGGTATCTCCACCTGCACGGTGCCATGGTTGATTTCATCCACGACCACGATTTTCTTGTCACATTTCCAATCTTGAATCTGTATCATAAATCTTTTAATCATTAAAATGCGTCTTTAGTATCACAATCTTTTCTAAGATTGTCATAAAAATCCTTTGGACACATGCAGTCCCAGAAGTTATCTGTTGGCTCATTGTATCTGTTGCCAAAGAAATCACAGGCGCAGTTTACGCTTGTCTGGTTGAAAGCGATCGCCTCTATATCATTTATGCTGTGAATCTTAATAAAGGCACTCAGTTCCTTGTATTGTTGTGGATATATACCTCCACACTCATCAGCGACAACCTTTAAGCAATCAAGGTAAACTGGTATATCTTCGCCTAGAACCTTTGCAAAATCAAAGGTAGATCTGAATACCATCATTTCCTCATAAGTTAAGCGGAAATCTTTCTGTAGGTCCTCGATCTCCTTTCTGGATGAAGCATAGATCAATCGGCTTACATATTCACCTTTTGCCTGTTTTTCCTTCACCCCATCCAGTTCCAGCGGTTTCCCATCAGCTCCTACCGGTACGTAAGATGGAAGATATTTCTTTTCCAGATACATCCAGAGGTGAGGCATTCCGCCCCAAGCGTTGGGAACCTCTATAGCAAGCTTCCAGCACCTTTTTCTCTTCATTTTAACGTATATCTCAAACATAATTTATTACTTTAAAATGCGTCCTTAACATCACACCCGGCTACTGCTTTATATTCAGCCTTGAGAAAAGCAATCTCATCTTTCAGACGCTTGATGTCTACGGAAGACTGATGACGTTCCATAGCCAGCTTCCAGTTGCGGTAGGCATAATAGAACTTATCGCACAGCTTCAGTTCCTCATCGGTATACTTATGCAGATGCAGGCAGTGTGCCTGTTTTATCTCATTCAGCTTACCATCCGCTTTAAGTACAATCAGCCCGGCATAATCAGGAAGGAGAGGATATACTTTCGCACTAAGGTACCAAGGTACGCAATAGTAAAAGAAATTCGGGCGGCGACGCTTCTCATCCCCATTCTTCAGCAATTCATGCTTCTGCCACTTATGGGTGAAATCGTTCTTGAAATCAGCGAAGGAGATTTTACATTCCACCTCATACCAATATCCGCTTCGGGTTTTGATGAGCATATCGCTCTCCCAGCCGAATACATAGAGATTTTCTATGATAAACTTAGGGTTCGATTTCCAGCCGCGCAAATGCTGCTGAAGAAGCTGCTCTGTTATCTGTTCCTTAGTAAGGAGTAATGTTTGTTTACGTTTTGTTCCCATCTATCTTTTTCTTTTTTCCATAACTATTTTTCATTACTTTTTTCACTTCTCCATGAGATAGTTGAAACATATTACCAATGCACATTTTTCTGGTATTCATCTCGTTCAAATTTATGCGAAGTTTTATTCCATCTGTACCACTGGTAATCTGTACGATAATTGTAATTGTCTTTCTTGGTATAGAAAGACGTTACCACGCATAACCTTTTCATACAAAAATCGGGATGAGCCTTCGCAAAAGATAGAGCTTGAGCTATAGCTGCATCCGCATCGGCAACAAAAAGGAACTGCTTCATGTGTTCAGGAATAGAGCGCATAAAGAATGCCTTACCTTCACATGTCGATGGATTTGTGTAATAAAGATTAGCATGATACCTCTTGTAATCACTTGGTCGTGCTGCCATAATATTCTATGCTTTATAGCCCTTATTTATAAATACGGATGAGACTATGGATGCAGCAATCGTAAGTTTTATACCCTGGTTCCACGTAGCTGACTTCGGGATTTGTATCACGCATAGCATTTATATCATTCAAAGAGTAAGGACCTACGTAGCACGAAGGAAAGCCTATATAAAGGATAGAACCTTCATTGTCATAACCAGCAAGACGGCCGAGAAAATTTCCCTTCGCCTTACCAGCCGTAATCAGAACTTGACGACCGTGATAGAGATGATAAATCTCTTTAACCGTCAATCCGGAAATATCCTCAAACTCGGAATCGCCAAGCGCAGGCGTATTCTTCTGCTCCGTCCTCTCCTCGATAGGCTCTACCTCCATCTTGATATGCAGCAGTTCACGTTCCTCACGTTCCTCTCGTTCTTTCCTGCTTTTTAGAACGAATAGCTTTGCCTTTCTCCAGCTATCAGCCCAGGCAAGGAGCCAGAAACCTACGAAGAAACCAGCCAGCACTACGATGGTTGCCTCTAGGCAGCAATCATATATCTCCTGTGACAGAACGCAAGGGTGGGAACAGATGTTCTTCAACTTGCCGAAGCCATAAATAAGAACAACGGCAAGAACGGGTACCAAAAATGCCAACAGGTTAACACCGATAACCTGGGCGTAATACTTCAATTTACTTTTCATGATTTTCTTCTTTACTTTTTGTTGCATAAATTTCTCTTATCTCATCGAGTTTTGCGATACACAAATCTCTATAAGCACCTTCAAAAGTTTCAGCCTGCTTATACATACTATCCTTTACCATGAAACGGCAATTTAGACCACGTGCCAGGGTTTTAACAGCGATAACGAAACCGACAAACTCGTTCGGATCATATCTGTCCTTCTTGATAGGCGACTGGACCCCGATGCGTATCTCATCCGTAATCTGATATGTTTTCTTGATTACTTCCGATGCGGTATGAATACTCGTTATTGGCTCCAAAGACACAAAGGTCTTAACCATGTATTTATCGTGCAGCTCACGCAAGGCTTCGATACGCTCCTCAGTAGAAGGAGCACCAGGCTCCAACTTATCTTTGCCGGCGATAGTAAAACCAATGGTGAGGTGGCGGGCTATATCCTTATAATCTGTTGTAAGGTCTCGAAGTGTACTCTTCCACAAGCCCGTCTGCATCCAATTTACGTTTTTTGTTAATATCGTGACTGGAATACGATCAAATAGCAAATGTAAAACTACCTGCTGCAGGATAAACATATCTGCCTCTATATCGAATGGGTCGCAAGTGAAGGAGAAAAAGATGCCGCCATCCTGACGTATTCTATCTATTCCTATCTTCTCTAAATCCTTCGAGATAAGGTCAAGGGCAGCAATGAGACCTTTATGGTCTACAACACCTTTCTTAATAGCATCATGCGCGGTCATATTGTTTTTCTTCAGATATTCATTGAGCAGCTTATCTCGCCGCCTGATGATAGGTGCTACCAGCTCCGGCTTATCACCGAAAACATGGCTCAACACCCCTCTGCGGTTATAACAATACGTGCAGCCATTAGAGCAACCATGGTATAGATTGATTGCCCACTTGGCATATTCACCAGCCGCACCCTGCGGCTGGTAAATCAATGCCCCCTTTACAGGAGTTTCTTTCGTTTCTGTTTTCATACGCTACTCTTTTTTATCTTCAGGCTTTTCTATCAAAAATCCGATACCAGCGTGGATATTGCCCAGTTTATACCACTTCTGGCTGAGAGTCATCACATAGCTGCTGAAGGCATTATCTTCAATATCCAACTCGAAGGCTTCGTCAGTATCAGGCTCACCGTGTCTGATATAACCTTTACCTGGGGTATAAATGAGACGATAGTAAACGCCATCTTTACAGAGATACAGACCGCTGTTCTCGCAATCAGAACTCCACCATTTCGGCTTACTCACATAGCAAAGCATTACATCGCCATCGTAGATCGGAATATATGATTTCTTGCCCTTATTCTCGCCTACGTAATCTTTGGCATCAACATTATCTACCTGGCGGGCAGTAGCCGTTAGCGTATAGCCGTTCTTTATCATTTCGGCTATATCAAGATATGCAACCTGCCATTGCAAATTAAACTCCTGCTGAAAACGCTCAACACCTCTTTTAAAGAATGCAAGGATATTTGGCTTTCTATCCTCGCAATTAGCTGCGGTATCTTCGATGAGAGAGTTGAAGACTTGAATCTTGCTAGCTTCCAACGCCATGTTTATCATGGAATAAAGATACCCGTCCTCCTTATCTTTAATACTCCAATACTGACCCGAAGCTATCTTACGCAGATCACCGTACATATCCATCGCTTCACGCTTATAAATATTATGCAGATGACAGACAAACTTGTATTGGTCGGGATGAACGCATTCAACCATATTACTAAACTTTAGCATATTCTTGATGATGCTTACATATTCTTCTGTTTTCATACGCTATTTTTGTTTATTTTCTAAATCCTCACTCTGTTCAAAGTTCTCGTTCCAACAGATGATGGTACCTTTTTCAGGTATTCTACATACGAAACCTGGGCAGCACCAGCATTCAGTGGAATCTGTTCTGACAGGGCAATCGTTTACTTCATCCTTTTCTCCGTGAGGGCACGGGATGTTCTTAGGGTACTCCGTGGCTACGACTTTCACCGCATCATAAATAGAGCGAAGTCTGTAGTTTAAAACGCTGATCTTTTCATGCAGCTTACTATTCACTTTTTCTAAATCGCTGTTGCGTTTATATATACTATAAGCGGCATTACCCGTCAATCGTTCGTACTGCTTACGAAAGCGATGGTTGGTATACTTACGGAAGAATTTAGACTTACTGCCCGATTCTATGATAAGGTCAAAGATAAAGCCTGCAATCTTCTCCTTCACCTGATTCATATTTATCTTCATACGCTACCCTTCTTTATCATCATTAACAAGATCCTCATACTCACCAATCGTGATTTCCTTGAAATCAGGATTTTTCTTCTCGGCTCGAATGCTATCATCGAAGAAGGCAAAGTAACGGTCATTGCAGCGGAGAAGCTGAGTGATGGAGAAAGCACCCACTTCGCCGATGCTTACACCAAGTTCCTTCAATATATCGAAATGGCTGGTGACAGCCTTGTAGGAGGCAAGAACGGCAGCGATAGCCTTACCCAGCTTGCAACGCTTGTTTGGCTTTATTGCTACGTAATGACCATCCTCAAACATTCGGCTATCTATCTTTCTCCATGCCTTTTCATCCAATGTGTCGAAACGCTCAGATGGTACCCAGATGGCGGTTATCAGATACTCTCGCAGCAGACTGCGGTTAGGCTGATAGCCTTGCCATTTCTCAAACTCGAAGCCTACAGCTTCTTCCACTCTTTTCATGTAGGCTTGATACTCTTTTTCTTCAGCTTCAAGAATATCCTTAATGTATTCGGAAGCCTTTGTTCCTTGTTTTGCTTCGTATAACATACGCTATTTCTCCTTTTCTTCCTGTTTGGTTTCTTCTTTCTTATCCTCCACATACTTCTTACCACAGAAAGGGCAATACTCGGGGAGGATATTTACCTGGTTCCACTTTTCACAGAAGGAACCATCCTTTTTCTGCTTATGGAATAAACCATAAACATTCACCATCGCAATGCCTGATGGGACACCGATACTTGTATCAAGGCAACCACTCTCGTTGGTCTTCGCCTTAACCATTTTCTCAACTCTGCTAATACAATTACATGCCATAATCTTTAATGTTTCTATTATTTTAACCTCGCAGCCAAGGCTACACGTTCTACTTCTTTCATACGCTTGATAATTAAGATACATGCACGACAATATACCCCTTTTTCAGAAGTCGATTATAGGTGACTAGATATTCCGTTTCAGAAATACGTCCCAATACTTCATATACAAGGTGGTTGTCTATAATACCTTTTTTCGTTTCTATTCGCCCTTTTATTAGCCCTTTTCAAAATTAATATAAGTGGCTGAATACAAATAGTTTATTTTTTAAAAATTACAAAACGAACAGTTTTTCTACTTTTTATTCACCCTTCTATCCGCCCTTTCTATTTCAATTATGCTTTTCCTTTATAATCTATACCTTTCTTTTTAAGAAACTCTTTGGCTGCATCAAAGCTGTCAAACTTCATGGGGCGAGTAAAACGGTCATTCAGGTATCTATATCTCTGCCACCAATGTTTTTTATACTTGATGAAGTACTTTACCTCATCCGTAAAGTTTGGAAGTCTCTCCCCATTAAAGAATCTGGGAAGACGAACTGAAATGATTTTTATCTTCATACTACTATCTTCTTTTTAAAAATAAATATACTCTGCTATCTGCTCCATCAATATGATAAAAAATATTGCGGAACGAACTTTTTTGCTTCTTCTCTTGTCATAATTCATTCTAACTTAAAAGATTAAACTCGTAAACGAAAACGTATGGATTGCTTGCCCATATATGTTTGCCGTAAAGCTTTTCGATAAGCACAGCGTATGCCTCTTTTGCCGTATCATAGATATAGGGATCATCATCGAAGCAGTTAAAGAAACGGGGCTGATCGAATCCAAAGAAACCTCCGATACCTTCTGCAAGGCAATCCTCTTCGCTGATGTCCTGCAGTCGTTCTAGCCTTACCTTGTTGATACGAATATGGTTAGGCATGGCATCTGCACTGACGAACATCTTGTTCTTCCATCCGGCTTTGTCTTTTCTCAGGAGTGTTTTAACCCAATCTGCCTTGTGAGTTATTGTTTCATAACTCTGAGCGATGGCCACCTTTTCGCCAACCTTATAGGTTGAGTGCGACAACGCATAGTCCAGCATGCGTTTCAACTCTTCACCCTCGGCTTGATAGAGACGTTCCGTACAGGATTTCTTCCAGTCAGAAATAGCTTCTTTCGTATAGCCCTCGAAAGTCTTCAGACGCTCGAAAAGCATCGGCGGATTCAGGATACGTCTTGTCTGCGTCTTGCGTCCTTCAAGTACGGATTTTGTGAGTCCGTACTTGTCATTAAACATGATTTTCTTCATATTCTCTTCTTTTTACATTCTCCCTGCTAACCAGCGATGGAATCGCTGGGGACGGGGAGGTATTCATAATTGCCAAACTCTTGCGCTGTTTCTAGCCTTTCAAACAACTGCTCTTCTTCAGATTTCTCAGAAAAGGAATGAGAGAAGAGATTTCTCATTGCCGCATAAAAGAAGTTATGACGGTTGCGATACAGCGTTGTGTAGCCATCAGCCAATCGAAATGGAAGGTGAGGGGGAGTTACGGGAAACAGCGACTTACCGAATACCGGCAGTAAGCAGACTACCAACATCTGAGCATTATAACGTTCCTCCTGCTTATCTACTATAGTGAAAGAACACCGGAAACTTCTTCTTGGTTCTTCTGCCTGGGTTATCGTATCACTGGTAAGGTCAACCGGAATGAAATGAGACTTGTCAGCCACAAAAATACTTTTCTCGACAAGAGAATGCTGATTAGAATATTCTTTTATATCTTCCTTTTTAATGAAGAAGCACTTATCAGATAAACCTGCCAAGCGATCTAAACCGTCTTCACCAAGTTTTTCTTTCAACATATTTATTTTTTCATCCATACGCTATTATTTCTTTTTGCTATAATCAACTATTTTATCATAGAAACCGACAAGACGTTTAACGTCCTCCTCGGTCATTAATTCCAAATCATCGTTATTTTCATCATCTTTGATAACCAAATCATCGGTAAAGACGAAATAATACTTACCCTCATGGGTGATAAGCTGGGTGGGACGAAAAGAACAACAGGAAGCGATGGCCCGCAAACCTAACTTATACAGAATATTATCGTGACTGGTAACTGGATGATATGAAGACATCACTTCCTTTATGGCCCTACCTTCTTCATTATTCAGGTTAGGAGCTACAAAGAACTGATTATCGTCACCATAAGTCCTGCTCCAGACTTCCTTATCCAATGTTTCGTACTCCTCAGGAGTAACAACAAACTCGTAGATTTCCAACTTTCGGGAAAAGGTGGAGTTTGGGTAAGAGGCGAAGACTTGGGTTAGCTGGAAGGGTATCGCCTTGCAGATGCGATCGCAATACTCTACCCTTTGCTTTCGCTCCTTATCTATCACGCCCTTCACCCAATCGTAGGACTTAGTGCCTTCTTTTAATTTAAATATGAGCATAGTGCTATTACTTTAAATGATTTTTCTCGCAACAGAGATATACGTTTTTGATAATCTCACGGAAGACGGAACTCATCTCGCAGTTGCGATAGAGGATTTCTGCGATATTTGCCTTCTCATCAGAAGAGGCTTCACCTTCCAGAATATTGGTGAGGCAATGACCGATATGTTGTTTACCACGGGTGTCTTTCGATATATGATCACCTTCGATATGATAAATACCAAGAGTGGTAAGCTGTAGAGGATGCTGCTTCTGAAAAGCCTTTATCTTATCACCGATTTCCTTCATGAGTTGGTCGAAATCCTCGGTAAGATGGTTTAAGCCTTTGGTGTAGGCGATGAAATCATCCAGGGTTTCACGGTTATCCAACTGCGCTTTCAGTTCCTCTTTCGAGAGAACTAGATCGGGTTTCTGACGGAGCAGAGCTTCTATCTGCTCGTCGATATATTTTCTATCTTTCTGGCTCATATCTTATTACTTTTTAGGACCAGCGATTGAATCGCTGGGGGTGGTGCTCTTTTGCTTCTTGGCTTGACAGGGGCAAGATGCCGAGTGAATGCAGCAGGTGGAGCCTCTGTCGGTTTCAAAGATGATGTACTCGTGACCTTTTGAAGTTACGGTAATGCTACTACCTTTTATGCGGTTGTCGTCTCCTTTCACATCGGTGATGAGCGCGTGAATAAACATATAGAGCATACCCAGCATAAATACTGTAAATATTATATCCCAGGTTGTTACTTTAAACTCATAAAAGAGTTTCTTTAACTTTGTTTTATCCATATCATTTTGCTTTATTTAATCTTCTAATAGAGACTGAGGAATCTTCAGTTCCTCGCAACCGCAAAGACGGAGAAAATGCTGCAGGTCGTGAATGCTGATTACCTGCATGACTCCTGCTACCAAATCCACGCTACCAGGAATAAAACGTACAATTTGTGCAACCGTAGCCTTACCCTGCGACTCTTTGATGCAAGTAAAGAAGCTTAAGCCTTCTCTTACTAAGTGTTGATATTCTTCCTCATCTTCGTAATGCAGTTCGTAGGCCACCATATAATAATCGCAGTAGAATCGCTTGTCAGCAAACTTATACTGATAGGCAAAACGAAGACCGTTTTCCTGCTGCACTATATCATCGCTAGGAGTGAACACCTGCGGATTCTCCTTCAGCCAATCCTCGGTTATCGGCACGAGACAAAGATCATCGTATGTTCTACCATTCACTTGATCAGTTGACACAAAAACAAGGGTACAACCTTCACCAAATTGATCTAAAATATATGCCAACTGATTCCCCTGCGATGGATCATCAAGAGATACCGGAGTATAGACGTAATCGCCCAACTGGAAATCGTGCGGTCCGTACTTAATGGGTTCGGAACCGCTTATCTTTATTTTATTTGCCATTGTCTTTATCTTTACTTTATTTGCCATATTTCCGCTCTAAATTCTCAAGACTCTCCTCTACGATTTTCTTTATCAGCTCTTCGGGGAAGTCTTCAATATTCACGTCCTTATTGAGTACATATCGGTTGAGAACATCGTGATAAAAATCCTTAATCTCATCACGCTCGAAGTCCTCATACGCAATAAAATCAATATTCTCAACGGCAAGCAAATTACCATCCTTAAAAACGCATCTGGTGACATTGATACCGCCAGGATAAGTCATTAAAGAATAATTGCCGCAAATCATCATCTTACTTGCATTGACAAAAGTCATGGCTAGTTCTTGCGCTATCTGTAATTCAGTAAGACGCTTATATCCCCATATCGACGGAAGATAAGCTTTCTGGAAATTAGGATGAAAACGAACCCTCGAACGATGAAACGCCCAATAACCGTTTTTTGCCTTAACCAACATATCAGACTCTACCCTACCATCACTATAATGATATACCACGGCATAAACGCAGCCATTCTCATTACGGTTAACGAACTCTACGTCTGCTTCGTTATAGGCTACTTCTCTAGGCTCTGACATACGCTTAATGGCGTTATTGAATTTCAGATATGCCGTACTATCCGAATATTCTTCGCCGTAAAAAGTAGGTGCCAATTCGATAGGGTCCTTATCGTTTCTTTTCGGAAGAGGCAGTTGTATGTCGATTATTCTATGATTCATACGCTATACCTCCTATTTGTTGTAATCTACCACGATATTATACTTAGCAAGGACGGGTACCAAGCCAGTCATTACACCCTTACCCAAGAGTGGAACGGCATCCAGTACGCTATATGGGATGACCTTCTTCTTAGGAAGTTGCTCACGGTTGGCTTCCTCTTCGAGAAGTTTCTTATAGGTTTCCAACTCCTTGTCGGCATCATCGCGCTCATCGAGAGCCTTCTTGTATTTGGCATTCAACTCATCGTACTGTTTCTGGGCTTCCTGTGCTTTCTGACGCAGATTGGAGATGTAATTACTTGCCTTTTGCATGGTGGCATTGGCTTCGGCGGCTTGCTTCTGCAGGACTATCAATTCTTCCTGATGCTGGGCTTTCTGAGTTTCTAGCTGATGTTGCTGATCGGATAGCTTCTGACGAAGGGCATCTGTATCGGTGGCGGTGTGGATGAAATCAAACAGGCGCTCTATGTTCTGCTTTAACTGAGTGCAGGCTTCTGAAGTGGTACCGATAAGAGTTACGGCATCTTCGGCAGTAAGAGCATAGCCTGGAGTAACTTCTTTTTGGCCAGCGATGGAATCGCTGGGAACGGGGGCGAAAGAAGAGCAAGCGGGGGCATCGCCTTTTTCTGAGGTGGTTTCTTCTGAGGCGGCTTTCTTCTCCTCAGCTTTTTTCTCCTCGGCTTGCTGTTCCTGGACCATGGCGATAGCGGAAGGCATATCTCCCAGCTTATCGTAATAATTATCTTCCTGTGCATCGAGCGCCAGGCGACCCTCATATACTTCCCATAGGCCGTTGTCGATGAGATAGTAGATGGCAGAGAGCACGATACGCTCGCCGTATTCCTCGATGTAGGCATTGAGCGGTTTCACCCAGGCTTTTTCTACTACGTCTTTTAACCATTCCTTATAGACGATGCCCATCAGCTTCTCTTTATCCCCTTCCACAGCATAGCAAGAAGCGATGCGAGGAATGATATAGAGAGGTTCTGTTTTCTGCAGGAAGTTCTCGAAGTTGATTCCGAGCGCCTGACGGACCATATTACTCACGCTCTTGAACTTGTATTTCTTCAGTAGTGAGCGAAGAATATTCTGTTGTTTCGTATTCATGTTTCTTGTTGTTTATTGTTTGTTATTACTTGCCGTAGCTATTGCTACTGTTGCTCGTTTGATATTTCGGAAACACCATCCTCACCCTCGATAATTTCAAAGCCATGTCTTCGGGCGGTTGCCTCGCTGCGCTCCGAACGGTTGGTCTCGCTATCATAGGCTATCCACCATGTGTGACCGGGAACGGCGAAGTAGTTGCGTTTATGAATCAACATGTATTTGAACGATGCGGCAGAGCAGGTAATCGGTCGCTGTGAAAGGTTCAGCTTGGTTTTGCGTTTCAAGCCATACTCTTCACGCAAACGCTCTTTTCGGATGAGTTCCTTGCGGTCTTCTGCCCTGCGACGGAGTACATTCTTGTATCTACGTGGATGTTTCTCTTTGAGTACCTTCATCGGGTGGAAACCGGATTCACGCAATCGGCGGCAACCTTCCTGGCAGGCTTCACTCAGCGGTTTTCCGCGGAGGGAGTCATAATAGCCGTTCTCCTCACAGATTTTCTTGACATCCATTGCCAGTTGGTGGCGGATGGCCTTCATATCTTTCTTCAATCCGAGTTCTGCCTTGAGACGACGGAGGGTAGCAAAGGATATGCCGAACCATTCCATCATCCTGCGGTTGGAGTTCTTAGGGAAGAGTTTGATGAACTTCTCCTTCAGTTCGCCTTCGAGCACATAGGCTTTCACTCCATTGCTCTCAGGCGTTGCCCTCATCGGTATCTGATACTTTGCTTTACCGGTAGGTTTGAGCGGGGTTTTTGTATTTCTGAAACTCATGCTTCAACCTCTTGTGCCGGATCTGCTGGCCAGCCATCCTCCTGATGGCACAAATTATGTTCTTCGGCTGACATCTCACGGCGGTTGTCGTAACATACAGGCTGCTCACCTGCGGCTACTCGCTCCTTGTTGTACTCAGCAAAGGCTATGGCTAACTTATCCATATACTCCTCATTGGCACGGCGTTTAGCAATCTTGTAGTCGTGGACAGCTTTTTGATACTGAGCATGAGCATCGATACGCTCGGCATCCCGCAGGACGAAGAATGATTTCTTTTCCATGGTCTGCTTGGCAAGAAACTCTTTCAGGCAGGATTTCTGATGCTCCGTGAACTTCCCTTCTTTCTCCACGAGTTCCTTCTTACGCTTCGCAAAGGCACCCCCCCATCGGTCTTGATTTTCAAAGCTGCCGCATACTTGTCGTCTCTCTCCTTGCGCAAAGGCGCAAGAACTTCTTTCTGGAATTGTTCTAATATTCTCATTGTCTCTATAAATCTTTAATTATATGTATTAAAAAAACTATTCTTATTCAAAGAACGAAGGTTCCTGCGCCCGCTGCTGCTCTTTTTTCTCGCCTTCACCGCAAGAAGAAAATGCAGCCGCGTGCACTGCATCAGAAAGTATTTTCTTCAGTTCCTTGCGATTGGCTAGAATATTATCTTTCACGATGGAAATAAACTTTTCTCTGCCCAACTTCTTGTAGAGTGGAATAAATTCCTTATCTACCAGGTCGGCAGGCATCTCGGGCGACAAGGTACCACAAAAAGGCTTACCCTTTCCGTCCACTATCAGATAATGACGTTTGCCGTCTTCTTTGTCTGATATATCAATGCCGCCATAACGTATTGCTATACTGAGGTGACTACTTAGCCAAAACTCTTAAGTAAACATAATCGTTTTCATAGGCCATACATTATAAATTATGAAGCGCTATAGCGGATATGCCTACTGCAAATCGAGCTTAATATCATCCCACATAGCCATTTCCACCTTCTTGCCGTCGTAGTGCCCCACGGCTACCAACTGACCACCTTCCTCGGTAGCTTCAGCAGACGATATAGCATTGCTGCGGATAATCATAATATCAAACTCATAGATAGCATCCATGAGGCTCTGCATATCGATGTGCTGCATTTTCTCACGTGCATTCTGACGGATGCGCTGAATATCAATATCAGTGAGCTTTACCTGAGTCTGCTCCTGTGCATTGCGCACGGCTGCCGTCTCCAAGTCTAGACGCTGCTGCTCGTAGGCATTACCTACCAGTTCTGCATTCTTAAACTGCGCCAAGAGGTTGAGAAACTTTCTAAAAACTTCTTCTCCCAGCGACATCACGGAGATTGCAAGGCTCTGCTCTATCAAGAGAGTCTTACCCTTCACCTGCCAATGGAACAAACCTGAACGTTCCCACTCTTTGAATAAAGCTAAAAGAGCACTCAGATTATTCAGAGTTGCCTTTGTCTGCTTCGCTTTATTTTTTCTAAAAGGATTCCACATAACTTATATCTTGTTTAAAAAATGAATACTCTAGTTAAGAAAAAGCGCCCTATTCTCACGAACCGAGGAGGTGCAGGAGACATAGTAAGATCCTGCATTGCTTTTTGTATTTACACAATAAATACTACCTTGTTTTGCTGCCTTTCGCCAAAGGCTTCATTTCTAATATTTCCACCTAAAAAAGATGAACAGCTTAGAGTTTAAAAAATCTATTCTAAATCTTAAAACATGAAGATACTTCTTTAATGAGTGATCAATCTGATGCCGTCCACTTCAATCACCAGAATATCATTTACCACACGAATTTCTCCGCTCTTGACGAACTGCACTTTTCTTTGGTGGCGCATAACATCCACCTTCAGACAGACGCATTCGCCTTCATCTACGTGTCCGGTCTTGGTGAGGAATTTAATGTAGAACGGCTTGCGCTCTACCTTTCTCGCTGTCTGCGGATGCACATATCCAGTTACCTGCTGACCGCTGCGTGGGTCTATCCACTGCCACTTTTCGCAGAACTGGCGGAGATTCTGATAAGACTGATGATATTTTGCCATAAGACATTTTATTTACCGATTAATAAACCCTACATCATCCCACCGAAATCGTGATAGTCACGATGACTTTCCTGCTCCTTGTCTTCCGGATAAGGCGGCAAGTGCGCATGCAGGAATCGGTCGAGGATCATGCTCTTTACTTCCCGCTTGCTCTTGGCTACCCGCTGCCGGTGTCGCAATATATCGGGCAAACAGATATTCTTGAGCGGGTTCGACCAGTCTGAAGCATTGCTGCAAGCCGAATAGTCGGGATAGAGCACCATCGCATAATGCGATAGCTTACTGTTGGGGGTATCAAGCATCGGCCCCGCCAGGGTGAAAGCTTTCTCCTCGTTATAAAGAACCATGTGCGAAGTCTGTACGGTTACATCCCTATGGTTCATATAAAGGATTCTGTCTTTGTACTCCTGCAGATGAATATCCAGCCAGTCTTCTACATTTTTATCAGTAGAGAGTATCAGGTGAGTAATCCATCCTCGCTCGAAGCAGGTGCGTAGATACTGGACCATATATCCAGTGGCAGACGTTCTGCTTACGGTCATCGCCAGCACCATTACGCAGAAATGCTTCTTCGCTGGGCGATTGGAAGTCGTATCAGCCAAATATCCGATGGCGTGGAAGAATTTATCTACCAGCACATCGCCGTGAGTATAGAAACTCAATGCACGCCGTGGAGCCTGCATCACTGCCTTGGGCAGCTTCTTATCTACACAGCAGGGAGGAATAAAGAGCAAAGTATCATCCATAATCTAATCAGTTTTTTCTGAGAATATATTATTCGTTCAAAATCATCGGCATGAGCAGGGTCAATGCTCGGGGTGAAGACTCATTGGCAGTGATTACTCCTGCACGACTTGGATCGCCCAGGTTGAGGGTAACGGTATCATCTGGGATAGGTGCCAGGACATCGAGCAGACTGCTTGCCTTGAAACCGATGCGATGACCTTCCGGACAAGTGCCGTCGGTGATAAGCACCTGGTCGTTGGCCGACATATTGAAGTCTAAGTCCTGGGCGGAAATATCGAGGAACATGCCATCCTTCTTCAGAACAACCATGTTACTCTTCTCGCTGGAGAAGAGTGCCACACGCTTCACTACGCTTGCCAACTCCCGCTTATCTACTGTAACCTTATAAGGGTTGTTGCGAGGAATCACGGAGTCGTAATTAGGGTACTGGCCCTCTGCCTTCTTGCAGACGAAGGTAATATCATCTCCTGATGTAAAGCGTACCACCTTCTCGTTTGCCTCAATATCAATATCCTCGCAGTCATCGAAAACGGAAAGGGTCTTGAAGAAGGAGCTATATACGAGAATCTTTCCCGGTGTTCCGCTACGGAAGAAGTTGCTGCCTCCCGTTTCCGGATTGTTGGTATGGATCAGTTTAATGAGGACGTGGCCGTTGGATGCCACAAAGATAACCTCACTTCTATCCTCGGCTACATCGATGCAGAGGCATCTCATCACTGGGCGAAGCTCGGAATCAGATACAAACTTGCCGGCATGAGAGAGCACATTGCTGAAGGTTGACATAGGCAGAGAGATGTGAAGACTAGCATTATCAGGCTGCGCTGCACGAGGGAATGATTCTGCGCTGAAATATACCAGACTGACGTTACCCTTCTTGACGTTATCGCCATTCTGAGTGCAGTACTCGATATTCATTGAGCGATTCTTATCCTCAGAGAGGTCCATGGTGACTACGCAGTCAGCAGGGAGAGTAGAGAGGAGCGATAACAGAGACGTGATAGGAAGAACGACATTTTCTTTAAAGCTGCCTTCTACGATGCTGAGAGGGGCAGGGATGGTGAGTTCGGAATCAGTGGTAGCTGATACGAAGAAGAACTTACCGTCTTCCTTGCGCTGGGTTAAGAGCACGTTGCTCAAGATAGCAATTGTTGACTTACTATCAATACACTTCGCAGCCTTCTGCAAGGCTTGACGAAGCAAGAGAGATGATTGCGCTTGTATTTTCATTTTGCTTTTATTTTTTATAGAAATTCAATTTCCTTGTTTACAAATTTAAGATATGTTTTGAAGAACTGCGTTACCTGCTCGCAGGCTCCGCTACCGGTATAGGTGCATCTGCCCGTGCAGTTGGTTCTGGTACCGTCTGGATTCTCACAATACTCACCTGGGCCTGTACCGCCCCGATGCTGCGGGCAGAGATACACAAAGGTATCTACCCAGGCTTGGCGATTGGCCATCCTTATGCCTATCTTCTTTGTTTCTTCTTTCTTTGCCATTTTTGCTTATAACTTAAAGATGACCAGCGATAGAATCGCTGGGAACGGAGACGTAAAGGGAGTAAGGTTCTTTTTACCTTTTTACCCTTTTACCTTTTTACCTTTAAAAAGGCAGGTCGCTCTTATCTATTTCCTCTACGGTAGCTGCGGCATTGTTGCCATCGCTAGCGTTCGGTATAGCTTGCCTTCTGCCCTGCTTGCGGGAGGTGAAAGCCTTCCATCGTTCTTCCTCTTCTGGGGTGAGAATAACAATGTTGCCATCGTCATCACGGTATGGTAATGGGTCGGAACCTTCAACGTATTCCTTCGCTATCCGCTTTAACTCGTCGTAGCTTTCCGGAATATGATCCTTTCCGCTACGGAAGAAGAAATAGACGTGCTTACTCGTCTTTACTCTGCGGATATGCTTCGGCTCCACACTATCATCGTTCTCCCATTCACGCCCTACGAAGTATTCCTCCGTTACCCAGGCTCGAAGCTTGAAACAGCCATGGCGCTTATTGTCCTCACCTATCAGGAGATGATCAGGATTGCAGATGATATTCATATTCTTGCAATACTTCTTGATTTTCTTCTTGAAGGTGGCTCGGCTATATTCCTTACTTTTACCCTCGCTGGCATCAGCCCAATCACGCATAAACTCGCAGAACATTTCGTCTGCACAGATAGGTGCTGAATAGACTTCATTACGACTGAAGAACCACTCGAAGTAGTTCACCGTGTTCTCGGTCAGCTCTCTTACCATCAATCTTCGCTGAACGTTCTTTTGAGGAGCAATCACGAAGGTATGGTAGCGCATGATAAATTGCACGGCTAAGGCACAGATGTATATCGCCTGATTGCGGTCTCGCTCATTCAGATTCTCCGGTTCCTTAACGAGGTTCTTCATCACTTCCTTGGGGGAACGTGCCAACTTATGCTGCATCGGATTTTCGCGACAGAACCTATCCGAGAAAGATACCAAAGGAAAACGGCCGATGGTAGACTCATCATCATCACTCAACTGCGAGTTGCTGGAAATTACGTTCGTTGGCGATTCTTCCAACTTGAAGACGATAGGATCACCAAACTTTCGTTCTACCTTGGCTCCCGCCGTTACCTTATTATAAAAGTACTTCATCGGGAAACCCGAAGGTTTATCTTCCCAGTGTACTACCCTATATTTACCCGGAGAAATCAGCAGGTCGGAAAGACTGAACTTTGCATCGGCAATCGTCAGGAAATCCTTCATATCGACGCGCAGTACATTGACTGCTGAACCTACCACAAGTTCTATCATCAGTGATTTACCCGAACCGCCACTTGCCTGCTTCTCGTCCTCCACCTCATCTTCGAGAAGATAAGGACAGATACTCTGCATGTCAGCCCATGAGCGATAACAGATTCTTCCCAAACAGGAAATCATGTTAGCAAAATGGGAATCGATGTCGGCGATAGCTTCGGCAGGCATGGGCTCTTTGTTACGGATGCAATCCTGCTCCAGTCGCCACTGCATATTGCAACAACCGCGTATAACTCTCAGGATAGGCCAAAGCTCTTTCTCCTGCTTACCTTTCCAATCCACCTGCCAACGGAAGGTTTGCGCCCAATCTTTAAGCTCGGATTTCTTTTGGTCAATTTCGGCTCTTGTGAAGACTGGCGAACCGTCTTCGTTGGTCTGAGCTTCCTGCTGGGCGATGACTGCCACCCTATCCTTGTATTCCTGGCTCTCGCTGATAACAAACGGAGGATTGAACACCCTCATCGTAAAATCATACGGTCTTTTAGCCAGGGCAGGGATAAAGAAGTTCAAGCGGTCATAGCTGACTGGCATGATGGCTTCTGGCGTAATCTTCAACGCTACATTGCGGAAGAAGAAATATTCCGTATGGGCATCGAAACTTTCGGTGAAGTCTATCACCATGCCCTGCAAGCCGCCAGCCGATTTCTCACTGAAATTTTTATCTATCAGGTTGGCACAATCTGACATCATCTTGCGCTCCTGATCATTGTGCCGCCAACTCTGCTCCGTAAACTGCAGAAGTTGGGTTTTTGTCGCCTGGATGATACTTTTCTGGTCGATGTATTCTACAAAACATCTATCCAGATGGATATACTGACCTACAAGGTCGGTACTCTCAGGGTCTATCATTCTATAATAGCCATGGCAGGTCATAAAGAGCCACACCTTGGTAGGCGATACCTTGCAGGTAGGCGGTTTCAGCTTGCCGCTTCTCGGATCACGAGGATATTCTATCTCGAACGGGTCCGTATTGTTGGCACCCCGCAACCTCGAATATAGCGGCAACCTTATATCATGGTCGAACTTGAAGTTGTCGGCATCATCCATGTGGTAGCACATCAGATAATCTCTCACGCTTCTTGGTGAGCAACCATACAACCAGTTCCACCTTTGATTATATCTACTTCTGAAGCCATCGGGCAGCGTGGCATAACAAATATCGCAATACTTAGTTGCGATAGCTCCACAATCCCTTTGGCTGGCGATGTCGTTAGGGTAAATCATAATGACCCTCTCGGCAAATCGCTTCATCTTCTGATACTGAACGGCATTGAAGTCGAGTTTTTCTTGTCTCCACTGCCCACGCTCGATATACCAGAAGTTTCTTCTGCCCAGCGAAAAGGCTACGTGATACCAGCAGTATTTCTGAAAATGATTATCCTGCGCCTTATCCTGGCGCAGGGAACGCATGGCATAATAAATGCTCAATGCGTCTTCGGGTGTTCTACAGAACACGATGTTCTGAGCCTTGATGTCGCCCACTTCTATGGATTTCTCTTCACTATGATAAGTACCTTTCGGCGCTCCTTCCTTCGTTTCATTCTCCACCCATATCTCCTTAGTCTCTGTATAAGGCTCATCGGGTTGCAGCTTTTCTATTGCCGAGTGAACGGCAGTAGAGTTGTTACTCCGATGGTCCATCGCATAGGTGAAAACCTTATCACCCATCAGCCACTTACTCACCTTTCTCACGCTGTGATCCTCGCAGGTGGAGAAGACTATCGGGTCTTGCTGCATGGCTGGACGGAAGAAACATCCGCAGCTCCCTTGCGGAGCTATTACGTCTGTAGCGAAGCAGACGAATAGCGGGTTCCAGGGTGTTCCATAAATCACTTCGCTTACCAGTTGCCCGTTTCTCACCACATTAGGCAGCGTTACCTGGTCCACGGCATAGATGCGGAAATCTTCATTCAACATTCTTGTGTTGAAGTCCTTACCGAAGCCGTACTGCGGAATGCCTTTAACAGATGTGACTTCGCACCCCAGGGCTGCAAGCTCCTGGGGGTTGAAATCAGTTTTTGGCATAAATGAGAAAGTTTCTATCGTCTGTGCGGCAATAGTTCGATAGTCCATCTTAGCAAAGAGCATAGGCCATTTGGCTCTCGTCTTCTCGTTGTCGCCATATACCCTCACGATGAGGTCATGGCACAGACGCAGCAGACTGACTCCGTGCATCGGAAGTTTGCGCATGGCAGCATAGAGTTCCAAGGCTCCGTAGCCATACTTGCCGGTCTTGGTACACATCCAGCGCAGGGCACCATGCTCTGCCTTGGAATTGTCTTCCACCCCTACACCGTTATACATGCCGCCCCGCTCATTATTATATATAATGAGGTGAGGAGTCTGCTTTGCTTTGCCCTGCTCGCCATCGTCTGCCTCTTCCTTCTGGCAGAACGGACAGAAACAGGCTGTCTGTCCCTCGATGCGCTGCTCATTGGCAGGGGGTACGAGGAATGCCATGTCGAGATTGGCAAGCTGGTTCAATATGGGATGGAATAACATATCTTATATCAAGAATATTTATATAGTTAAAAGAGAAAGGGAAGGCATCACTCTTTGCCATTGACCAGCGATGGAATCGCTGGGAACGGGGGAATGAGGATAGGCCAAACTTCAAGAATATACACCTTGCCGGCTTATATTCCAGAGCGAGCTGTCGGAGCATTTGAAAATCTGTGGAACTCGCCCGCTGAATATTCCTAGCGCCAAGACGCGGCATAACGCTAATCACGTCTCTCCTTAGCACCGGCAAAAATGCAGTTAAACGTAGTCGTAGGGCATTACTGACTCCTACTATCCTTCGTTATCCGAGGTAGCCTCACCTATTCTCTTTATATCAATATTTTCAAAGAAAGAAGACCTTCCGGGTGACTGGCCATTTTCGAGGATGTCGCAGCTACCGTCCGATGGGGTTTCTCAGGCTTTTTAATCAGACTTTCCCCTTCTTTTTGAAGCTGCGGGTATTGAGATATGTGATGAATGTTTCCAAGTTCACCTATCGCCCGTCCGGTCTTCCTGCCATTTAACCGATGGCTCGGTTGTCTAATAAAATAAAGTCGGATCGAGTGTATCGTACCGAAGTTTGCATGATGTCATGCAGAATATCTTTTATTTCTTCATATCTTCACGTTTTTATAAATTCAAGAATGTTTCCAGGCGATAATGCCTTATCTTGCAGTTGCAGATGGTTTCCATACGATGTACTATCATCTGCGAGAGACTTTCCATCGTGAGAAAATCGGTATTTAAACCGATGATCTGCACATCCTGCCTCCAATAGATTTTACCGTTCTTGCGGCGGCAACTATGCGAAGGCGTGATGATTATATCTTCCACGCTGCCTGCCATCATCCTGCAAAGATACTCGCAGGTATCTTTCAATAGGGCGAAGGGAGCATAGAAGAGAAAAGTTGGAATGTCATCCCTCAGTCCGCTCATCGTCTCGGTATAGGCGAAGCGATGGAGCATCTTATATCGGGATAGATTTCTGTGCCTCTGCTGTATGCCCGTCCGGTTGGGGATATAGGGCAAATCAAATAGCCTAGGCATAGGCTTCTCTTATCTTCTTCATCATCTGCCAGGTACTGTAGATACTTCGCTTGCAGTCGAAGAGCGGGTCATGTGCTGCACCTTCACCATCAGCGATGTCCTTATAGTCCGCAGTCAGGGCGTAAGCCTTGTCGAGGGTGAAAGATTCCTCGTTAGGTTCAGCTGCATCCCATACGATTCTTGCCATTTCCAGGTAGAATGTGCGGTGATCTCTCAACTGGGTATGCTTAACCTTGAACTTCATGCCCATCTTGTAGCAGATATATCTCAGAATAGCCACATCGAAGTCGGTACCCTGTGCCCAAAGGCAAAGGTCTTCATCACCGAGTTTCTTCTTGATGTCTTCCATCCATGAGAGGAAATCGTTTACCACCACATCTATAGGCTGGCAGGGTGACTCGTCACTGTCATTGTCGAGCAAGGCAGCCTTTGCCTCGTCACTCTGCTTTGCCCACCAGTCTGCCGTCGATTGATCAAAGGCGAACCCATTCAGGAACATGCTTCGCAGGTCAACGTGGGCAGAGAATGTGGAATTTCTCAATACTCCGTCGCCTTCATCAAAGAAAGGCGACACTTTGTCGTAGCGCTTCCACGCCACCGCGCCGATGCTCATCACGGCAGCGGTGGGAGAAAGCGAACAGGTTTCCAAATCAACAGTTACATCTATCATTTGTAGTTATGAATGTTTCATTAAAGACCAGCGATAGAATCGCTGGGAACGGGGCGAGAGGGAGGTGACAGCTTAGGCTACTCTTGCCAGCAAGAGTGCTCTGATACCTTCCTGCTCCCACGGTTTCCAATCGTCAACCGTAAAGCGCTTGATGATGGTGGTGCGGCTCATACCCCGCTCCTCCATAAAGGCAAAGAACTTCATGCAGAGGCCGTTGTTAGCCTTCTTCAGACAGGTGTAGAACACACCCGGTTCCTCGCTCTTAGCAGCCTCTACCAGATAGCCTTTCTTTCCAATCTCGTTACCCAGGGCATCGGTCTCCACATACTCAGATAATAGGTTAGCTACTTCCGGTATAGCTAAGAACTGCTTTTTGCAGTTTTTGATACCTAGGATTTCCCAAGCATCAAAACCCTTCTGAAAGAAACGAAGGTAGAAAGTCGATATAGTGAAGCCTTTGGCTGATAAAAACTCAGCTAAGTTCTTCTTTTCGTCAGCAGAAATATCATTTACCTCTAACGGAGTATTATTCTGCGTAACTTTTTCTATAATTTCCTTTGTCATTTCAATTTTATTTCTTAATTTTGGTGCAAATTTAAAGAATAAAATCAAAACTGCCAAATGTTACCTATATTTTCTTTCAGAAATTAGGGGAATTTAACATAGGTAAGATATATTAATAGATTTTCAGATGAACAGAATAGAGTTATTCACCTTATAAATATAGTTGAGATATGAAGTACTTTTATAACTACAGCTTCCTCAACAAATGGATGGAAGCAAACAGCAAAATTACCAATAAGCAAATTATGAAGGCTATGGGTACTACGAGTAATGCCTGCCTGGATAGTTGGGTGCGAATGAAATCGCCACTGCCTACCATCGCCCTGCTGCGCTTCTGCAATGCGTTTCATGTGCCACTATCGGCATTCATCGTAAATGCTTATTCTCAGATCGAAGAAACCTGCGAGAACATGGAATACGTTCGTCCAGACGCTAACGACCAGTTCGAGCCTGATGGTGGCTACATAGATAATGATGAGAGGCGCAAACTGGGTACGCGTGCGCTGCGCAATCCGCTCGATGTGGAGAGGATGAAATCGGTGGTGCCTGGGTGGACCAGCGTTGGAAACGCAGGGAACGGAGGCGCAAAAGGGGCAAGACTCGGACGCAAGGAAGAGCACAAGGGAGAGGCTGCTGCTGCGCCTATGAACGAGGCTACCCTTACCCCGATAGCAGTGCCAGCTACAAACGCAGAACCGGACATCAGCATGACTACCCTTAACCGCATGCTCGATATTATAGCCGAACAGCAAAAGCAGATTGGCGATCAGCAGAAGCTCATCAGCGAACTCACTCGCCGCCTGGAATCCCAGCAATCTAGTTACGGCATAGTGGCAGAAGAGATTCATCGTGAGAAGGAATAAATAAAAAGCAGCCAGCTATCCATCCCGGACGGCTGGCTGCGAATGTTTCAGCTTTAAATTACTTTTTACTTACAAC
>ERZ1034882.107-NODE-107-length-50651-cov-7.325797_pt1 | contig 50651 bp, 39 predicted proteins | sample MGYA00520606_ERZ1034882 | MGnify/ENA primary metagenome ERZ1034882 (study PRJEB33766, sample SAMN09781726) | gut metagenome | biome: gut microbiome | host: Homo sapiens | place: Madagascar | study: EMG produced TPA metagenomics assembly of the PRJNA485056 data set...
TTTGCTGTCAACAGCGGTTTCATAACCGACATTGGCGTATTCAGCAACAGAACAGACTTCGGCACGCTGATTCCGTTTTTGACCTATTTATGGCATAAGCACGGAAAATCCTATCGCAATGTCGTGGCTGATTCCGGCTATGAAAGTCTGGCCAATTACCGCTGGCTCTTTGAAAATGGCCAGACCGCATTTATTAAGCCCGCCAACTATGAATCGGGGAAAAAGCGTTCTTCAAAGTCACAGGTTGGCAGAATGGAAACCATGGGCTATTACGAACCGGATGACTGCTTTATCTGCAAGAACGGCAGACATCTGGATCTCAGTTCTCACTATACCTCTCATGCGAAGGACGGTACAGAGCGCAAAATCTCTGTTTACCGCTGCGAGGACTGCTCCGACTGCCCTTACCGTGCAGCCTGCTGCAAGGCTAAAGACAGCGAAAAGCGCAAGAAAATTTTTGTCTGCTGGGAATTTCAGAATCTGCGCAATAATTCGTATCACAACATTACCACCGAGGAGGGAAAGCTGCTGCGCTGCAACCGTTCTATTCAGGCAGAGGGTGCCTTCGGACAGCTAAAGCACAATCGGAATTTCAAGCGTTTCCTTACCGGCGGCAAGGTCAAAGTTCTGGCTGAGCTTCTGTTCTTGGGGCTTTCCCAAAACATTGCTCATCTGCTGGCAAAGTGCAACAGTGGACTGCAAAATCTGCATTTGATTCAGCCTAAAGCATACCTGAATTTCTGATTTTTGAAGAATTGGAAAACAGGCTCCTCTGGAAAACAATCGTTATTCAGAAGGGCCTGTTTGAGTTATCTCTTTTTGGAAAATCAGGGGGCCTATGGCGAGCGTTTTGGTGCTTTTGGAACCGTTTAACCGTAAAGGGGCTGCTGCACTTGGAATTTTTCCTTGTGCAACAGCCCCTTTTCTATTATCGATTCACATCAAAAATTTCAATGCAGCGTACAAACAGCACGCACTGTTCTTGGTATAAATCCTCGTCAAATACACCGTTTACTACGGAATATTTTCGCAAAAGATTTTTGTACCTCGCAAACAGTTCTTCAAAGGCCGATGTACTTCCCAATTTAGCTGAGAGTAACAGTTCCATAAAAGTCATTTTACATCCCCCATTTCGGCTCTCAGCTTTTTAATGCTTCTATAATAGGCAGATGCCACTCCTTTTTCTTTGAGTCCTGTTTCTTGAGCAATTTCCTTAAAGGGCTTTCCTTTCAGGACATACTCTGTGACAACAAACCTCTCTTTGAGACTTAATTGCTGCATAGCAGCCATCAGTTTTTCATTTTGCGGCTCCATTCTGCTCCACATATCATACCCGGCGGTTCTAAATTCGGATTGTTCTGCCTCCTTTTTAGTTCTGGTTTCTTTTTCATGCTCTCTCTGTTTCTTCTTTATGTAAGATTGGCGTTTTCGTTTTACTGCCAAAACCACATAAGCAGTGAATTGGTTTTGGCATATATCATCTTTGGATATGCCATCGTTCTTTTTTATCATTTCTGTACTCCCATCATTTTTTCTTCGATGGGAATACTGGTGGTGAACGACAGCGACAAAGAATCTTGTCGAATTGAAAATTGACACACGCAAATTCTTCAGTATATGTCCACCTGTGTGGAGCATGTACCGTCAGGATTCGCATATGGCAGTGGTAACTCCATTTCGTTTTTCGCGTGGAATTGCCAGAGTTATTCATTCGACAAACTCATAATGCGGTTCTCCGTATAGAGAAAAAGCCTATTAAGTTATAGGCAATGGCTTATAACCGCACTTTGAGAAAAGAGGCCTCAAGGTACTTTTTATCTTTTGAATTTGTTGTATACCTCCAAATGAAAAAAACAAGGAGAGGCTTCCAAGGAAACCTCTCCTTAACTGGTATTAAGGGCTATGTCAAAATCTTTCCGGCAGAATATTTACGACAGGTAACTTACCGATACAGCGGCCCATACTGCTTGCACGCAGCATAATCCGCAGCCTGCTGATCCTGTGTGCCGAAACTGGCCCATGCGTGGGGGCGATAGACCTTCTCGGCAGGGACATTGTGCATCGTAACAGGGATGCGCAACATGCTGGCCAGTGTAATGAGGTCAGCACCCACATGGCCGTAAACGGTCACACCATGGTTGGCACCCCAGTTTGCCATAACGCTGTACACATCGGTGAACGCACCCTGTCCGGTCAGGCGCGGGCAGAACCACGTGGTCGGCCAGGTCGGGTCGGTGCGCTTGTCGATGGTGTTGTGGATCTCGTCGGGCAGATTAGCCGTCCAACCCTCGGCAATTTGCAGGACGGGGCCAATGCCCTCCACAATGTTGAAACGCAGCATCGTAACAGGCATCTCTGCCTTGCAGCGGAAGTGGCTGGAATATCCACCGCCGCGGAAGTACTCATAGTCCGCACGGCACCAATCGGTGGCGTTCAGGCACGCCTTGATGTCCGCATCGGTCATCTCCCAGAACGGTTTCATCACATGATTACCCTTGGCATCTACGCAGGCACCGGAACCGTCCAGGGCCGTTGCGCCGGAATTGATGAGGTGAATAAAGCCGTTGGCGGCAACGCCGTCAGGCTTCTGCCCGGTCACACGCTCGCAGGCTTCGGGGCTCCAGTAGGTACGCACATCATGGAAGCACGGTGCAGAACCGGAGACAAGGCTGCCCAGCATCATGGCAATGCCGTTGCAGGTGTCGTTCTCAGTGGCGAACGGAGTCGGGGCCTTCGGGCCGTTCCAGTCAAAGGTAGAAGCCATAATGGCCTCGGTGAAGTCAGCATTCGGCAGCCAGTCCGTCCACTGGCGCTGGCCCTGGAAGCCGCCGACCACGGCGTTGCGGCCCAGTGCTTCTTCATGCCAGCCCATCTCGTCCAGACGCGGATTGCCGTACAGAATGTCGCGGATGATCAGGGTCATCTTGACGATAAACTCCCAATCCTTGTCAGCCGGAACGATCTTCGACTTCGTGATGACGGGCGGCAGGTTCTTACCGAGGTTCTTATCAAAGCCCTCTTTGCAGTTCTCGCGCACCCATGCCAGCGCCTTTTCATATTCATCGTGGTCATAGATACCGATGGAAATGCGGCGCAGGATCTCGACCTCGTCCACCCACTCAGCGCGGATGCCGAAATATTTTTGCAGAACACCCGCATCGCAGAAGCTGCCCGCAATGCCCATCGTCACAGCGCCAATATTGACGTAGGCTTTGTTCTTCATCCAGCCTGCGGCAACAGCACCGCGGGCGAAACGCAGAATTTTCTCGGCCACGTCATCGGGAATCGTATCATCGTTGGCTTCCTGCACGTCATGGCCGTAAATGGAGAAAGCAGGCAGACCGCGCTGGGCGTGTGCGGCCAGAACCGCAGCCAGATACACCGCGCCGGGGCGCTCGGTGCCGTTGAAGCCCCAAACTGCCTTGATGGTGTTGGGGTCCATGTCGAACGTCTCGGTGCCGTAGCACCAGCAGGGCGTCACGGACAGCGTTGCCGTAACATTCTGGGTAGAGAACTGTTCTGCCACACGGGCCGCCTCGGCACCGCCGCCAATCGTCGTACAGCCGATCACGCACTGCACCGGCGTACCATCGGGGTACTTAAGGTTCTCCGAAATCAGTTTGGCGGCATTTTCTGCCATGCGCATCGTCTGATTTTCCAGGCTTTCACGGACACCGCCCCAGCGTCCATCGATGACAGGGCGAATACCAATTTTAGGATACAGCATAGTTGCACCTTCCTTATTATAGTAGGGTTTTGAAACGATCATAAGCGGCGTTCCATTCCGCATCGTTCTGTGTGCTTGGGGTATATGTTTTAATGACCTCTGTTTCCGCAATCAGTCGGCGTCCCTGTGTGATGGAGTCCAGCAACCCCAAGGCCTTCAGCTGGATCATGATGTTGCCGAGCGCCGTAGCTTCCACCGGGCCTGCCTTTACCGTAAGGCCGCAGCAGTCTGCTGTCATCTGGCAAAGCAGGCGGTCTTTCGTACCGCCGCCCAAAACGTGCAGGGTCGTAAATGCTCGACCTGTTACAGCGGAGAGCTGCTCTATCGCATAGCGATATTTCAGAGCAAGGCTCTCATAAATGCAGCGCATTACGGCTCCCACCGTTTCCGGGATGGGCTGGCCGGTTCTGCGGCAAAATTCCTGTATTCTGCCCGGCAGGTCGCCGGGCGCAACAAATTCCGGGGCATCCGGGTCAATAAAGCTGCGCAGCGGTTCAGCGGCAAGCGCCTGTTGTTCCAACTCTGCAAAAGAATATGCCTGCCCGCGGCGCTTGTACTCACGGCGGCTTTCCTGAATCAGCCAAAGACCGATGATATTTTTCAGGTAGTTGATTTTTCCGTTTGCTCCGAGTTCGTTGGACAGCCCGCTTTGGCAGCTGTCCGCCGTCAGAATCGGGGTGTCCAATTCCGTTCCCAGCAGGCTCCACGTGCCGCAGGAGAGAAATGCCGTATGTTCGACATCTTCCTCGGCACACGGCATAGCAGCCGAGGCGCATTGTGTATCATGCCCTGCCACCGCAATGATTTTCGCGCCGGTTGTAAGTGTACCCGTCACCGTACCGCTGGCGACAAGGGGCGCGAAGTGGTTTTCCTTCAGGCTATAGGCGGTCAGCACTTCCCTGCTCCACTGCCCTGTGCGGGGGTCAAGCATCTGGCTGGTGGAAGCAATGCTGCGCTCGCAGACCGGCTCGGCCCCCAACAGAGCCGCAAACAAATCCGGCATAAAAAGGATCTGCTCGGCCTTTTGCAGCAGTTCCGGGTCCTGCTCCCGCAGAGCCAGCAGCTGGAACAAGGTATTGATTGCCATGATTTGGTTGCCGGTATGGGCATACAATTCTTCTGCGGGCATACAGGCAGCGGCCTGTTCCGGTTTGCCATTCGTTCGGGCATCGCGGTAATGAACAGGGTTTGCCAGCAGATGGCCGTCCGCATCCAGTAAGCCGAAATCCACGCCCCATGTATCAAATCCTAAGCTGTCAAATGTACCAGCCTTTTGAATGGCTGTGTGGATTTCCTTCAGCAGTGTTTCCACATCCCAGCAGAGATGACCGTCCTTTTCGATGGGGACATTTTCAAAACGATGGATCTCCTCGTAGGTGAGGTTTTGGCCATCGTACACGGCCCGAATCGCACGTCCACTGGAAGCGCCAAAATCGAAGGCCAGCACAGTTGCTGTGTTACTCATTGAACCACGCCCTTCTTCAAAAGTACATTGGCATAGATTGCGCTTTCCCCGGTGGCGATAATCGCATAGGCATGGCGTGCGCGCTCATAAAACGCAAAGCGCTCCACCATTTCAATTTTAGCCGGGTCATTGCCGCTCTCGTTCAACTTCTGTTTATAGCTATCCCAGATAATCGGCTTGCACGGATCGCCATCTACCACTTTCATCAGTGCGACAGGCTTTTCGACATACTGATCCAACGGCAGAAATTGCAGGATGGCCTCCAGCAGTTCTACGGTTCCGTGCCCGTCTGCACGAATCACAATGGCATCTTTGCCGATGCTTTCAGCCGGGAAATTTCCGTCTGCGAGAATGATTTCGTCGCCATGACCCATCTCGCAGAGGACTTTCAGAAGTTCCGGGCTAAGGATAGGCGGAATGTTCTTCAGCATACGGGGTCTCCTTATTTGTCCGTCGGCTCGCCTTTTTCGCGGCGCTCAAATTTGCGATAGCCGGGGTGTTTGCCGGTAATTTTGTAGTAGGAGCGGAGATTGATGAGCTTATCAATATTCTTGCGGTCAATATCGTAGCTGCCGCCGAGAATGATTGCGTTGATTGTGATTTTTGCCCACAGTTCCAGACTCTCCATGCGGTAATAGGCAGTGATGACATCGCTGCCCACCGTCAGCGCACCGTGGTTTTCCAGCAACATAACGTCGTGGTCGTTGAGATACGGCTCGATTGCGTCCGGCACCTCCGTCGTGCTGGGAGTTCCATACGGAGTCAGCGGCACAGCACCGATGGCTGCCACATCCTCAATCATGTTGTACATATCCATCGGGCGATGTGCCACGGCAAAGCCGGTGGCTGCCGGCGGATGGGCATGGACAACAGCATTTACATCGGCGCGCTTTTCGTAGCAGCGCAGGTGCATCTTGATTTCGCTGGACGGGCGCAGGCCCTCTGCCCCTTCCAGCACATTGCCCTTTGCATCAATACGCAGCAGCTTGTCCGGCGTGATGAAGCTCTTGCTCATGCCCGTAGGCGTTGCAAGGAAAGTTCCGTCCTCCAACCGAACCGAGACATTACCATCATTGGCAGCGACCCAGCCAAGCTGCCACATTTTATGGCAGACATCGCAGATTTGGTCTTTGATTTCTTCGATTTGCACAGTTTGTACCTCCTAAAGTGGATTTTGTCCTTTACTTGTATTATACTGTTGCAATTTGCCCTCGTCTTTGCGTATAATGATATTGTATTGGACGATATTGATATTTTAGGAGATGCCTGCCATGAAGTTTCTGGCTTCCCATGAAAGCAGTACGCGCGGCACTTTTGACTTTCCCATTGAGCTTTATTATGTAGATAAAATGCACCCGCGCTATGAAATGCCGTTTCACTGGCACATGGAATTTGAACTTATGCTGGTTCTGAGCGGGGAGTTTTCTCTGCTGATTGATGGACGCTCTTACCTTTTACACAAGGGAGATGCCGCCATCATTTCAGCCGGGGCCGTTCACGGCGGAACCCCCAACGACTGCGTTTACGAGTGTGTTGTCTTTGATATGAACCGCTTCCTCGGCAGCGGCTCCGTATGTCAGGCAAAATACAATGCGCTTTTTGAACGCGGCGCACAAATCGAGCCGTATCAACCGGCCGGCTCCGTAACCTGCCAACTGATTGACCGGCTCTTTGAGGCAATGGAAAAGGAGCCGGAGGGATATGAATTTGTGACGATTGGTCTGATGTGGCAGCTGTTCGGTCAAATCCTTTTGCAGCATTCGTACACAGTTTCCACTCCCGGAAATAAGCGAAATGACCGCAGCACAGCCCAAATGAAAGCGGCCTTAGAGCGCATCCGAAAGAATTACGCCAGCCGCATCACCTTGGAAGATCTCGCCTCCACAGCAGAAATGACCCCCGAACACTTTTGCAGGGTCTTTCACAGCATAACCGGGCGCTCCCCTATTGACTATTTGAATTACTACCGGGTAGAATGTGCCGCTGAGCTATTATGCTCCACCGAAGATCCCATCACGGAGATCGCATATAGCTGCGGCTTCAGTGATTCCAGCTACTTTAACCGGATGTTCCGCCGCTATAAGGCCGAGGCTCCGGGCAAATATCGAAAACTCCACAGCATATAAAATCGCGCCGACAGTGCATTGTCGGCGCGATTTTAGTCAATAATTCGCATTTAGTATCAACCGTACTGAGTTTCCAATATCAAAAAAATCAATTGCAATGTATGGCCTTATTAGCCTCACTGTGGACATACAACTTGCTGTATCACGGAAAACTCCCGCGCTTGTTAAGCGCGGGAGTTAAGGAAGGAGAAAACACGATTTTGCATGATGCACTCTACTGCACTATGCAAACCGAAAAATGAAAAAGCAGATTAGTGGTATCAGCAGTATTTTTCAATTACTTTTTGCATGGCATCCCAGTTTCGTTCCATATCGGCAGTTAACTTGAACTGGGTGCGGGCGCGGTTGAGGTTTTGGGTTTCGTAGTTAATGTGGAAGTAGTGATCTCCCTCCAGATAATCAGCGAGGAAGCGCATACCACATTCCATCGTCATCAGCTTGGCACCCCACGGCAGGGTCTGCTTTTCCAGCGGGGTGAACGCTTCTCCTGCTGCCTGCAAGAAGCCCTTGGTGTAAATTTCAAACAGTTCCATGCTGAAATTGACTTTCGAGAGGTCAGCTTCGTCCTCGGCGCAGTGGTTGGCACCGAAGCGGATGGAATCACCGAAATCGTTGGCGGCCAAGCCCGGCATGACGGTATCAAGGTCGATAACGCAAAGGCCCTCGCCGGTTGTTTTGTCGAACAGGATATTGTTCAGCTTGGTGTCGTTGTGAGTGACGCGCAGCGGCAGTTTACCCGCCGCCAGCAGGTCCACCATGACATGATAATCTGCTTCGCGGGCGCGGACAAACTCGATCTCGCGCTGTACCTGTGCGGCACGGCCCATGCGATCCTCGGCCACGGCGCGCTGGAAATCGGCGAAGCGCTTGGGCGTGTCATGAAAGTGCGGAATCGTCTCATTCAGGGTATGAGCCGGATACTCAGCCAGCTGATGTTGGAAGTTACCGAATGCTATAGCGCTCTGGTAAAAATCCTCGGCAGACTGTACCTGCTGCAAACAGACAGTGTTCTCTACAAATTCATAGATACGCCAGCAGCTACCATCAGCAGCCTGATAATAGGGCTTTTCCTCTTTGGTAGGCACCACATGGAGCGTAGCACGCGCCGGGTCAGCCCCGCGCTGCTTAGCCTTTTCGCGCAAAAAATCTGTAACACCGCAGACGTTTTCCATCAAACCGGCCGGGTCTTTGAATGTATTGGTATTGATTTTTTGCAGGATGTAGCGTTTTGCCCCCTGCCCCGACGTTACCGTGATGGCATACGTCTGGTTAATATGTCCTTCGCCATAAGGAACCGGCTCTGACACTGAGCCATTCCATTTCCATGCAGTTAAAATATCATTCATTTGTATATACATCCTCTCAGGTTTCATTTATATCGCGATGCCGTACAGCGCGATACCAGCTACGGCGGCACTCGCCATGACCTTAATGGGACTGGGCTTCCACTTGCGCAGAATGAAGAAGTCCACGAGAAAAATTGCCAGTGCGGTCAAATCCATGCTGCCCAAATCTGCCGGGAACATGCGCTGGCCGTACAAGGCCATGCACAGCAAGGAGATACCGGCGGAGGCAATCATCGCAATGACGGCGGGGCGCAGCCCGGCCAAAATGCCCTGCATGACACTGAGGCCTCGAAATCGGTAATACACGTAGGCCAGCGCCATGACGATGACGCAGGACGGGAAAATACAGCCGATGGTGGCAATCAGTGCCCCCGGCAGCCCTGCCACCTGAATGCCAACGAACGTTGCGGCGTTTACGGCAATGGGGCCGGGCGTCATCTCGGCAATGGCCATAATATCCGCGAAGCCCGTCATTGTCAGCCACGGGTGAATATCCACGACTTGGTCTTGAATCAAAGACATTGCTGCATACCCGCCTCCAATGCTGAACAGGCCGACTTGAAAGAAACTCCAGAACAGTTCCAGATAGATCATTCCTCGGCCTCCTTCTTTTGCAGATACAGCATATCCAGCGCGCCGATCACGCCACAGACGAGAATAATCAAGATGATGTTCACGGCGAAAAAGCGGGTCGCCACGAAAGCCGCCAGCATGACCGCGATGGGCAGAAGGCGTTTCTTTTTCAGGATGGGTCGCGCCATGTTGATGACCACATCAAAGATGACCGCCGCCACACCGGCCAGCATACCGGCCATTGCCATGCTTACATATCTGTTGGAGCGGAACGCCTGATAGAGCACGGAGATGACAGAAATGATGATCAGCGGCGGCAATGCTGCGCCCACCACGGTAATCAATGCACCGGGGATGCCCGCCACATGGTAGCCCACCAGAATTGAGGCATTGATAGCGATAGAGCCGGGGCTGGACTGGGCGATGGCCGTCAGGTCCAGCATTTCTTCTTCCTCTATCCAGTGCAGTTCTTTCACAAAACGTTCCCGCATCAAAGGGATAATGACAAACCCACCGCCGAAGGTGCAGGCACTCAATTTAAAGGTCGATAGAAACAGCTGCCAGTATTTATTTTTCTTGTGCAATAGAATCGGTCTCCTTTTTCAGCGATACATCTGCACGGCGCGGGCCATCTCGCACAGGCGCAGTTCCGCATAGGCGAAAAACTTTTGCAGGGCTTTGCAGTAGTAGCTGCGCTGCGCTTTGTCGGCGGGATCACAGTCACGCTTGCAGCCGCCGCGGCACAGGTGTACCCATCTGCATGGCTGACATTCTGCGGGGATCTGCCAGCCGTCCGCGATAAACACCCGCATTTTTTCATTGGCAAGCAGCGATTGCAGGGTGTCGGCTTGCACGGTTCCGAGTTTGTAGGCATCCAGGCAGAAAAAGTCGCACGGGTACACCACACCGCTGCCCTCCACGACCATATAGCCGCCGCAGCGGCCGGTCGTGGAACAGGTCACCGCCGGGCCACCCATGAGCAAATGGATATAATCCTCAAACAGACGGACGCTGACATAGGTGCTAGTTTTCCAGTCTCGATACCAGGCATCAAACAGGGCGCACAGGAACCGCGCGTACAGCTCTGGCGTGAGGGAGTAGTTCTGCTGCCCCTGCGGCATGCCCAGCGGGTCCAGACAAGGAATGAACTGCAAATAGCGCACCCCTGTAGCCTTCATGGACTTATACACGCGCTCCGCTTTTTTTGCCAGCTGTTTGGTGACGACACACAAAAGATTGCACTCCACGCCGTATCGGCGCAGCAATTCAATCGTCTGCGTAATTCTATTCCATGTTCCGTTTCCCTGTGTATCCGGGCGCAGGGCATCATGCACATCCGGGGTGCCGTCCAAGCTGATGCCTACGAGAAAGTGTTCTTTGCTGAAAAATTCAGCCCATTCCTCGGTAACTGCAAGGCCATTTGTCTGAATGGCATACTGCACCGTGACACGCTTTTGGTTGTACTTTTGCACGGTCTGCGTAAAGAAACGGAAGAAATCCAGCCCAGCCAAGGTCGGTTCCCCACCCTGAAAGGCAAACGAGATATAACCGCCTTGTTCGATTTCCGCAAAACAGCGTTGAATCAGCGTTTCCGCAGTAGTGAACGACATGATGCAGTCATCAGGGTTCACGCGATTCTGCTGCTCATCTCGATAAAAGCAATATTGGCAGCGCATGTTGCAGTAGCCCGCTGCGGGCTTAATCAGGAATTGAAGCTGCTTCATAGCACCTCGGTATGCTGCAATACGGTCACGGGGGTTTTGCCCACAAGCAGGGTGTGCCCATCGGTGTAACCCTCTTCACGATTTTTTAGAGCATCAATCAGCAGAGCGCGTAGCTCCGCCACGCGCTTCTGGTTTTCCTCCAGCACGTTTTTTGTCTCGTGCGGGTCGTCGCGCAGATTGAAGTACAGTTCTCGCCCGGTCTGAGAGTACCAGATATATTTATCCTCTTTTGTCAGGATAAAGTGCATGGAATCTTCACCCAGCGTGTGTTCCCCATGCAGGTATTCGCGGTCTACCGGGTGCAACAGGCTGGTGCCGTCCACCGTTTCGGGAATCGGTGCTCCTGCCAGTTCCAACAGCGTGGGCATAACATCCCGCAGTTCAGCCAAGTCCGTGCGAACCGTGCCGCGCTTTCCGATGTAACGCTCCGGTCCGGAGATAAACAGTGGTACATGGATACTGCCTTGGAACGGCTTTGCCTTCTGGAACATCAAATGGTCGCCCAGCATTTCACCGTGATCGGAGACAAACAAAATCACGGTGTTATCCATGATTTGCTCCTCCACCAGCGCGGAAATCAAGCGTCCAATTTGATGATCCATATGGGTGATGGCAGCATAATAGCCCGCCCGCAGCTGCTGAATATAGCTTTCATCCGAGGGTGCCGTCTGGGCATGGTAGCTGTGGCCGTCACGTTCCCAGCGGACGCAGTCATTCCAATCACCGCGCCAAGGCTCGGCCAGCGACTCATCTTTGTACAAATTCAAGTAATATTCCGGGGCATCCAGCGGAGGGTGTGGCCGCACAAAGCTGGCCATCAGGAAGAATGGTTTCGAGCGGTCACGGCGGCGCAGAAAGTCTCGGCACTCGCTGGCGACCCAGTTTGTGGGGTGATACTTTTCCTCGTAGATCCAGGGGCGCACAACCCAACTATTGCAGTCAAGGCCAGTGTCCACCGGGTCTGCATCCACGCCAAGCTGCTGTTTGAGCCACCAATAATAGTCATCGGCCACACGCTGATCCTCATAACTGGGCGTGGTGGGGCGGCGGTAGGCATGGAGATAGCCATCATGCAGCCGTACATCATGGAAACCCAGGTTGCTGCGCAGCGGATGAACATGCATTTTGCCGACACACTGGGTATAGTACCCGGCCTTGCTCAACTCCCCGGCCAGTGTGTGGGGATAATCCCACGGCACAAGATCCTCGTACCCGACGCGGCCGGTGTGCTCCTGAGACATGCCGGTATACAGCGTAGCCCGCGCGGGAACACAGGTCGGACAGGCAGAATAGGCATTTTCATACCGCACGCCCTCGGCGGCCAGTGCATCGAGGAACGGCGTTTTTACATCCGGGTGACCGGCAATACCAAGGCAGTCGCCGCGCATCTGGTCTGCCATAAGCAGGATAATATTAGGACGTTTATCCATAACAAACCTCGTATCAATGTTTTTGCAGCCAAAGGCGTGCCGCACAGCACGGCACGCCTCTTTCGCCTACATCCTCACTGATAGACTTCCAGCAGCCGCAGAGTTGGCTCCGTGCGTGAAGCTGTAATCTTTATGGTAAGCGTCTGCACATCCACGGGGGCGAAGCGGCAGATACGCTTATGTCCAACTACCGTAAATTCGGCAGCCTTGCTTCCGTCTGCCCAAATCTCGCCGCTTTCTATGCGCTGCCCTGTCGGCAGATGCTCCCCCAGAACAACACAGGAAACCTTCTGCGGCTTCGGGAAGTTCAAAGTAATCGTATCGGATTCTTGTCCGTAGGCAGCCTGCCAATAGGTATTTGCCATACCGTCCACAGCCTGTGTGATGGGATGCTGCGCAATCGCAGAATCAGCTGTGATTGCCGCCTTTTCTGTTACGTTGCTGGCAAAAATCTGCTGGATTTTAGTACCCAGCTCTGTAAGGCTGGCGCAGTCCGGTGCAGCAATACGGCCATGCGTATCGGGTGGAATGTTCAGCAGCAGGCTGGCATTCGCACCGATGGCATCCAGATAGATGTCCAGCAATTCGTCTGCCGTACGCACATCAGTGTCCTCCTCCGGGTGGTAAAACCAACCTGTTCGGATGGAGGTATCCACCTCGGACGGATACCAGACAAGTTCTCTTGCATTGCGGATGACCGCTCTGCTGCCGATGTCCTCGTCCTGAGAGTCGATTTTGCGGGAAAATTCTCCGTCATCTGCCTGCTGCGATTTCGATGCCGTGCGTTCTGCATCCCGCAGCTCTGCGGGAACCACGCTCCACTCTGCTTTCCGGCAATGCCCGGCCTCGTTGCCGCACCAGCGCACATCGGGACCGCAGACATTCAAAACCGCATTCGGCTGCAATTTGCGCAGTACTGCATAGTAGCGTTCCCAATCGTAAATTTGCTTTTTGCCGTTTTTGCCCTCGCCACAGGCACCGTCAAACCAGAAGCAGAAAATATCTCCGTAGTTTGTTGCAAGCTCGGTCAGCTGGGAAACGAAATAATCATCATACAGTTTCCCCTGCCCATAGCGTGCATCGTGACGATCCCACGGGGAGAGATAGACACCAAACTTGATACCGCCGCGTCGGCAGGCATCCGAGACCTCGCGCACAACATCACCCTTACCGTCTTTCCACGGGCTGTTTTTTACACTGTGCTCGGTATAGGCGCTCGGCCACAGGCAGAAGCCGTCATGGTGCTTGCAGGTCAGAATCAGTGCCTTCATGCCGGCACTTTTGACTGCGGCAACCCACTGGTCGGCATCCAGCGCATCGGGGTTGAACAGCGCCGGGCTTTCGGTGCCGTCGCCCCACTCGCGGTTCGTGAAGGTATTCATGCCGAAATGGGTAAAGGCGTAAAATTCAAGCTGCTGCCATGCCAGCTGGCGCGGGCTGGGCGTGATAGAGGCCGCATAGCGGATCTGTTCTTCGGGTGTTCTCATTCTATTACCCCTCAATGCTGTACCACTTGATCTCATTGGTATCCAGATGCAGATCGAAGCAGCTGCCGTCGCCGGTGTAAACGGTCGTGTCCTGCGGTTCGTAGGTGTTGTTGACCACGCAGTACTTGCCGTTCTTAACGTAGGCATGGACTTCCACATTGTAGTTCGTGCTGAACCATTTGTGCAGGTCGGCTTCATCGTGGGCAGCCCACAGGATGGCGCGGTACAGCACGCGGTTGTTCACAAAGCTGTACGGCAGACCGCTGATATACACACCACGCCCCTTGCCGTACTCATGCGCAGCCATCTGGACTTCCTTGTCGCGCTGAATGAGAATCTCGGTGCCTTCCAGTGCGAAGATGCTCTTCTTGCCCTCGCCAAAGTCAACATCGTGGTCGGGACAGTCGGCCAGAATAAAGTGGTCGCGGTGCTCGTCCCAGTTGTACTTGTCGTAGTTCAGGGTGAAGCCGGTTTCCTTCTCCACGCCAAGCGGCGCGGCCAGCTGCAAATACCGGCCCTGATACTGGTGGCCGCCCGGTTCGCCGACACCGATCAGGCCGCCGCCGCGATGGACAAAGCCCTTGACGGCAGCGGAAACATCGGGGTCCTCCCAGACCTTGCCGCCGGTGTGGGCGGTGTCGCCGTCACCGACGTTGATAAGGACGTCAATGCTGTCCAGCACCTTCGGGTCAGCCTTGATGTCGTCAAAGCTGATAAACTTCACATCAAACGGCGCACCGGACAACGCTTCGATAACGCCCGCATAGCTGTAATTCTGCTTCTGGTACAGCGCATGGTGAACCATGTGGCAGCCCCACGCGCGCTGCTGCCCCCAGCTGTTCAGCACAGCCACGGTCTTGACGCAGTAGGGCGTGGTACCCTTGATGTTCTCGTACAGTTCGCGGAACTCGTTGCAGACGCTCTCGACATAGTCGAGGAATTCCGGGAACTCGCAGGCCAGCTTGAGATAGCCGCCGTAGCCGATGCGGTCAATGGGCTTGCGCAGGATGGCGCGGCGTGCGGTGACCCAGTTCTCCTTGGCCTCGCGCACAGGGTCGCCGCCCTCGTGGAAGGTATCGGGGAAGAAGTAGGGCAGGAAGCGTCCCTCGGTGTACTTGACGCCGGGGATGTCGGAAATCAGGCGCAGCGTGCTGCCGTTGCCGACGCTGCCGACAATGGCATCCACGCCGGACTGCTGGAACTCGGGCATGAAAGGCTCACAGCCGATCCAGTGGTCACCCAAAAACATCATGGCTTCCTTGCCGTAGGCGTGGACGATGTCGGTCATTTCCTTCATCAGCCCGGCGACCTCGCGGCGCTGGAATGCCTGAAAATCCTTGTATTCCTTGGTGGGCACGCGGTACTGGTTGTTGTAGTAGCCCTGGTCGATGATGAACTCCGGACGGAACTTGTAGCCGACCTCTTTCTCGAACTGGTCGAGAATGTAGGGAGAAACGGAGGCAGAATAGCCGTACCAGTCCACATATTTCTCGCGGCGCAGCTCGTCAAACACCAGCGTGAACAGGTGGAAGAAGGTCGTAAAGCGCACGACATTGACATAGGGGTGGCTTTCGAGATATTCGCGCAGGCGGCGCATCGTGTAGGCGTGGGTCTTGGGCTGGCGCACATCGAACGGGATCTGGTGTTCGACATCCTTCCAGTCGTTGATGACCGAGTTGTACATGTGGACGGGGTCCCAGATCAGGTAGGCCAAAAAGCTGACCGTGTACTCGTGGTAAGCGGCGGGGGCGTCGATGACAACGCTTTCGCTGGCGGCATCATAGTGCCAGTCGGCGGTGGGGACAGGCTCACCCGTCGTGCGGTCGATGACCTCCCACCAGCGGGCAATATCGTCGTGGTCGTTGACCTTCATCAGCTCGCGGCTGATGCCCGTCATCAGGGGAATACTCAGCGCACCGTCCTCGGCGGTGTAGAACGGCGTCATAATGTAGCACTGCTGGGTTTCATCGGGGTTCGCCTTGGCCCAGGCGTTGTCCTTGCGGGTGGTGTAGTAGGTGGCGTAGATCTTGGCGCCGGTGTCCTTCAATTCCTGCGGAAACTCGGTGCCGTCGCAGTCGCGGATGGCATCGGCGCCCCAGCGTTTGAGCAGGTCGAGGGTTTCGGGTACTGCGTCCATATCAGTGGGGATCGTTACACGACCTTTTGTGTTCATTTCTTTTCTTCCTCCATCCATTGGTAAGATTGAGTTTGTCCGGTCTGCAAGGTGACCCAGCAATGCGTGTTGCAAAGATACCAGCTTCCGTCCTGTGTTGCTTTTACGGTAAGGCTGTGCCTTCCGTCTGCTGTCCGCTGATAAGAAATCAGCAGGCCATTTTCTGCCCGCAGATTCTGAAATGCAACCGTTTCATTTTTCCAGCCCTGCGGGCAGGCCGGTAAAACCTCGATATGATTCTTTTCGGAACGCAACAGCATTTTTTGTACTGCGTGTGCCGCGAGGAAATCTGCTTCCAGCGTAAAGGGGCGATAGTGAAAATCACAAACGCCGCTGTTTTTGTAGTCGCCGTTCAAATGGAATCCGTTCGGACTCAGGAAATGCTCTGCGAAGCGATGCAGCTCATACAAAGCACCCTTTCCATTGTTGCGGGTAATCTGCAAAAGTGCCATCCAACCGAAGGAAAACCCTACCCACTGCCCACTGCCGAGGTGTACAAGGTGATCTACCGTTGCATCTATTACACTGCGATCCTGCGGATTTTCATAGCGCAGCATACACAGCGGCTCGATTGCCATAGCGTGGGAAAAATGGCGGTGCGTTTCCTGTAAGGTTTCATCGGGCGAAAGCATCAAACCGGTTTTTGCGTCTACACTCAACGGAGCAAGTTTAGCATCCATCGTATGCCAGTGGCTGCGGGACTTGCCAAGCTGGTACTCAATCTGCACCAAGGTCTGGAACAGATAGTGCAGCAGCGCCAGATCGTAGTTGCTGTTGGGGGTCAGCCATGAGGCTGCCTCATCATCGTGAATCTCCGGTGAGGACGAGACAGGTAAAACCAGCTTTCCGTCCGGGTCTTCTTGGAGAAGTTCTTCCAGGCAGGCTGCCGTGGCGGTAAAGTAAGGCTCCACGCGGGTACGCAGAAACTCTTTGTCCCCCGTCAGGCGGTAGTATTCATAAAACATCTGGCAGAGCCAGATTTGATTGGTCGGCGACAGAGAGTACATCGGCCAGCCGCCGAGCGCACCGCCGTCAATGTCCATGACACTGGGCAGGCACTCCCCTGCTGTGCCGTAAAATGCACGGGCAAACTTTGCTGCCTGCGGGCGCAGCGACCAGAGATAATCAAGAAACACCTTTCCCTGCTCCGGGTGGTTGGCAGTCAGATAGTGACAATAGGTAAATTGGGTGTTGAGGTCGTTGTGGTAATCGCCTTTCCATGGCGGGAGCCGGTCGTCATCCGCGCACCATACCCCTTGCAGCGGCATCGGGGCATTGTCCGGCTCGGAACCCGCTGCTAAAAAATAGTTGGCGCGGTACCAGAGTTGTTCGAGTGTTTCATCCGGCAGCTGCAAACTGCTTTTGCCCCAGTATTGCTGCCACCAGCGTTTATGCTGTTGCAGCAACTTCTCTGCACCCATATCTTCTGCTGCACATAGTTCCAGCTTCGCCAGTCGGCTTGCTTTTTCTACGTTTTCTGCCTGCACGGCGGTATAATACAGCGTTGTGCCGCTTTTTTTGCAGAGCAGCGTATAGGCAGTTCTATCATCGACCTTTTGAGAAAAGCCAATCATGCCATCTTCTGTTTCGGGGATAGCATCCGGCAGGGCGAGCTGCTGCAAGCTGCCGGGGGACACGCTGTTCCCTGCTTCGATTGCCTGTGTGCCATTGCCGAAAGAGGGACGTTCCACCGTGAGCGTTGCATCCCGGTACGCCTCCGGCAACATCAGTACCCCAACAGGCCGCCCCATGCAGAGGAAGGCGCGCAGAATGGTTGTACCCTTTTGCGAAAAGGATGCCACCGCCGTGCCCAAATCAAGGCTTGCCTGATAGTTGCCCCGCGGCAGTCCATCCAAAAACAAGTGTCCTGCGGGGATTTTTGTAGGCGTTGGGCGGGCATAGGGCGTATCAAAGATACGGCGCGTTTCTGCCACATCGCCTTTCCGTGCAAGCTCTACCAGTTTTGCATAGGTGAATTCTTTATCGAGTTTTTCCTCCGGGCGGCGGCGCAGCCACAGTCCGGCAATGTCCACGGAAATGCGCAGGTGCTCCATCGACCCCCAAAAAAGAGAACCGAGTATGCCGTTCCCCAGTGGAATTGCTTCATCCCAGCGGGGTATTGGGCCGGTTAAATTGATGTTGCAATGTTTTGGGGGCAGCATATCGGTTCTCCTAACCTATTCGATTTTATTTAGCCCTTAACGCCGCCGACGCTCAAGCCCTGCACGAGCTGCTTCTGGCCGACGATGAAGAGGATGACAGTGGGAATCAGTGCCAGCACGAGGGCTGCGAACAGCGCGCCCCAGTCGGTAGCGTAGCGCTGGATCTCATACAGGTTGGCAAGGCCGACAGGCAGCGTAGCCTTGGTCGGATCGGTAACCATAACGAGAGCCACCGGGTACTCGTTCCACGCTGCCATAGCGGAGATCATGCAGACCGTCACGATACCGGGCTTGCACATGGGAATGATAATGCTCGTCAAAATACGGAACGGGCCGCAGCCGTCGATCATGGCTGCCTCCTCATAATCACGCGGGATACTGCGCAGGAAGCCGGTCAGCAGGAAGATAGCAAACGGGAACTGCATCGTTGCATACAGTACCCCCAGCGCCGTCAGGCTGTTGAGCAGGTTCAGCTTGTTCATCTGCAAGAACAGCGGAATCATAATATAAGTAGCCTGAATGAAGATGGCCGCCATGTAGATGTTCAAAATCAACTTCGCACCGGGGAACTTATACCGCACAAGGCAGTAGGAACACGGCACAACGCAGACCACAATAATGACCAGCGTTTCCAGCACGACATAAATCGAGTTGCCGATGTTGGCAGCAAGGTTAGATTTTTCATAAGCGCGGACGTAGTTATCCCATGCAAGTCCCTGCGGCCATGCAAAGGGGTCCGTCAGAAACTCTGTACTGGTTTTGAACGAAGAAACGACGTTCCACGCCAGAGGGTACAGCATGATAATGGCAACCAAAATCAGGAACAGGCGCGTCACCCACTTGATGACCTTTGCTCTGATTTTGCTTTTTTCATTTTGTGTCATATTACTGACCTCCTTCGGAAGCATCGGTCAATTTGCGGGACAGCATGGACAGCGCCACGGAGATGGCGAGCGTAAAGACCGTGATAGCCATGGCATAGCCAAAGTTGCCGTTGACAAAGCCCTGCGTGTACATATATTGCAGCAGAACGCTGGATGCACCGTTAGGACCGCCGCCAGTCATGACCTGCGAAAGCACAAAACTCAGGTTGATGGTGCCGGAAAGTGCCAGAACAAAGGTGATGCCGATAATATCTTTCATCAGAGGCATCGTAATACTGATGAGCTTGCGCCATGCGCTGGCACCGTCCAGCGTTGCGGACTCGTAGATTTCCGGCGAAATGCCGTCCATAGCCGCGATGTGCATGACCATGTAGTAACCGGCAGCCTGCCACAGCAGCGTGAACGCGATGCACCAAAGCGCAGTCTTGCTGTCGCCCAGCCAGGAACGCTGCAAGCTCTCCAGCCCGACAGCACCGAGAATCTTATTGACGATGCCCACATTCGGGTGGAACACAAAACTCCATATAATACCTACAACGGTCAGAGAAACGATGTTCGGGAAATAGAAAAGCGTGCGATACAAGACCATTTCTTTCAGCTTGCACTGGTTCAAAACGAATGCCAGCACCAGACTACAGAAAATTGTGATAACGGGAACAACCGCCATCAGCTTTGCTGTGTTTATAAGTGCTTGAATGAAAGATTTGTCGTGGAACATATAGATATAGTTATCCAGTCCCACAAATTTGTTGTTAAGCCCCAGAGAGGTCGCATTGGTAAAAGAAAGATATAATGCCTGCGCCGTAGGCCAGATCGTGAACATAAGAGTTAGGATCACGGCAGGCAGAACGCTGATGCAGACAAAGAGTACGGGAAGTGGCTGCGCCTTTTTTTGGCGATTTTGGCGGTTTTTCAAACAAGTTTCCCCCTTAAAAAGAACCCTGCCAAGTTCGCATGGCGTTTACTCGGCAGGGCCAATCTTATTTTGGTTAGTGGAAATTCAGCAATTCAGCTTACTTGGAAGCAGCAATCTCCTCGAAAGCAGCCTCGATGCCGTCACGCCACTGCTCGGCAGTCATGTCACCATTCATAACGTCACTGGCAACATTGAAGACGGAATCAGCGATAACGACCTTGCTGGTGTCGGGCATTGCATCCCAACCGAAGACCATGAACGTGCCTTCCTGATAGATGTCGTTCATGTTGTAGACACCATCGGTAACGATGCCCTTGACCATCTCGTTGGCCTTCTTCAGAGCGTAGATGCCGTTGGCTTTTTCTGCGAACAGCTTAACGGAATCCTCAGTGTACAGGAAGCGCAGGAACTCTTTTGCCAGTTCGGGGTTCTTGGCGTTGGCAGGAATCTCAAACTGCTCAACGGAGCTCATAACATAGCGGGTCTCGCCGTCATCCAGAACGGGTGCGCAGGTCAGACCAAACTCAAAGCCGTCAGCACGGGGAGCATCGGCCATTTCGCCTTCCATCCAGTTGCCGTTGGGGATGAACAGAGCCTTGTTCATCATCATGTCAGTCTGGCTCTGGGTATGGTTCAGAGCAACGGTGCCATCCATCAGGTAGCCATCGGTGCCGATCTTTGCCATGTTCTGGAAGACCTTGAGGGCCTCATCAGAGCTGAGGGAGCCGGGCGTGTAGGAGGCGATTGCCTTCATGTTGTCGATGCCGGTGGCAGAAGCCAGCGCGGGCCACAGCATGCTTTCGAGGTAGCCGGGGTAGATGCCCTGATAGGTAAACAGCGCGATACCCTTTTCCTTGGCCTTTTCGCCCAGTTCAAAGAAGTCATCCCAGGTCACAGGCGTTTCCCAGTCATTCTCTTCGAACAGGGTCTTGTTGTAAACCAGACCCATCGGGCTGGCATCAAACGGGGCAATGTAGATCTTGCCATCGCCGTAGGGAGAGCACTTGGCAGAATCCAGCAGACCATCGATAACCTGATCCTTCAGCGGGGTGTCATCATCAATGCCGCCCTCCTCAAAGACATCGGACAGATCCATCAGCGCATGCTCCTTGACCATAGAGGAAATCAGGCCGGTGGAGTCGTTGTCGTTCATCGAGATGAAGTCGGGAACATTGCCTGCCACGATCTGCGGGCGGATGATGTCGCCGATCTTCGGGCTGATCTGCATATTGACAGTGACGCCGGGATAGGCAGCCTCGAAGCGTTTGATGATTTCGTCCCAGTACTCGGAACCGTAGCCGCCCTCGAACACCGCGATGTTCAGTTCATTGTTCTCAAAGGTCTTCGCACCGGTAGAGGCTTCGCTGGTAGCGGCGGACGTTGCTTCGGAAGAAGCGGCCTCACTGGATGCTGCTGCGCTGGAAGATGCTGCGCTGCCGCAGCCTGCCAGACAGGTAGCTGCCATTGCAGTGGCAAGCATCATGCTGATTGCTTTTTTCATGGTTTTCCTCCTAAAAATTATTCCTTCTTTGTTTGGGATGCGGCTCATCTGTCGTTCCCTGATTGCACTCTTATTATATCGGGCAAGCCGGATTTGATAAATGTATTCCCTTTACTTAAAGATGGATTTTATTGACTTTTTCTGTCGTTGCCCTTATAATTCAGGTAATGTATGGATAGATTGTAGTCACTTTGCACAAACGGAGGCCTATATATGTCACTAAATGCACAAAAAACGCGTGAGTTTTTCCCCAATGTGTTGCGACGAATCAAACTTCGCACCCGTCTGTTTGTGACATTTTTGATTATTTCTCTTGTTCCCGTCATCACGATTGGTATTTTTTCTTACCATGCATACACCCAATCCATGAACGAAAAGGTCAAACAGGCTGCCTTACAATCTATCGAACTACTCAATAATAATATGTCTACCCAGCTTGGCATTTATAGCGACTACATAGGTTCCATCTCCGTATCTGATACTGTACAGAATGGTGTCGCATCTGTCAATAATGGGCACCCCCTTACGAGTGATATTGTGAGCGGTATTGGTGAAATGATCGTCACAATACCTTTTCAGAGCACACACCTTAAAAACATCCGCGTCGTTTCCAATGACCGCACAGTCATCTACGATTTAGGCTATGACGATATTACACCCCAGCGTTTTAATGAATTGCTGGATAATATTGAAGCCGCTTCTCCACAGGATAGTCTGCAATACATCCACACTTACCGCGCCAACGATAAAATTGTCATTGGCCGTAAAATCTATGATATGCACCACACCAGCACGCCGCTGGGGTATATCATGCTGTACATTGACGAATCCCAGCTGAGTCGCTACATATTTACCGATGTTTCCTTTGGCGAGGGGTCCAACTTCCTGCTGATTGATGCTGCCGGCAATGTGGTTTCTTCTCAGAACGCGGAACTGCTGGGAGAAGATTTGGCCGATGACCCGATTTTCCAGCAGATCACGGCGCATCGGCAGGCGGGTGAAAACAACTTTTTATGTGAGCTGAACGGCGTAGATACGCTGACGATTTTCAAATACAACACCACCTATAATGTATATCTAGTGGCCACGATTCCGCAGGCATATATTACCAACGGCACAAGAACCATCAATATGATGCTCATCGCGCTGGCCGCAGTGCTGGTCGTTGTCAGCTTGTTCCTGACACTGCTTGTCTATCGTAGCGTTATGCACCCTATTGACAACATGGTTGCAGCCTGCAATGCGAAAAGCGATGAGGAAATCGGGCTGAAAATCAATGATACCAGCCCCGACGAGCTCGGATTTCTGGCGCGCACCATCGACAACATGGTCAACGAAATTGGTCTGCTGGCGCAGCGTTGGAGCGATGATCAGCGCAAAATGCGCGAGTTGGAATTGCAGACCCTGCAATATCAAATCAACCCGCACTTCCTGTTCAATACCCTGAACACCTTAAAGTGGATTGCCACACTTAATCATGTTACCCCGGTCAGCCACGGCATTGATGCCCTCTCTTCCCTGCTGCAAAGCACCCTTATTAAAAAGGATGAACTGATTCCGTTTGATGATGAGCTGCGCAACCTGAAGAACTACTGCGACATCCAGCAGCTGCGTTACGCAGGGCGCTTTGAGATGGAATACCAAATTGAAGATGCTGCCGGATACTGGACAGTACCGCGCTTTATTTTGCAGCCGCTTGTAGAGAACTCCATCCTTCACGGCACAGCAGACGAAGACGATTTTGTCACCATCACCGTCCGTGCCACCGTGAGCGAGAATCTGCTTACCATTCATATCTCCGATACCGGCTGCGGTTTTGACCCCAGTGCCATCAAGGAGAAAAATTCTGAGCGCTTCTCCGGCATTGGATTGAGCAACGTAGATGAGCGTATGCGTCTGCACTACGGAAATGAATACGGTCTTACGATTGAAAGTGCCCCCGGCACCGGCACACAATGTATTCTCCGTATTCCAAATGAAGCCATTCGTTGAGGTAACACAATGTATAATTTATTGCTTGTAGACGACGAGCCACTGATTAAGGTTGCTTTCCAGTCCGCCGTGGAGTGGGGCAAGAACGGATTCCTGCTGGCGGCAACAGCCAGTAATGGGCAGGAAGCGCTGCACATTGTAGAGACACAGCACATTGATGCGGTTATCACGGACTTGAAAATGCCCGGCATGGATGGGCTTGCGCTCATTCATGAATTGAAAAAGCGCAGCTTTATCGGACCGATTCTGGTATTGAGCAACTATTCCGATTTCGATTCCGTGCGCACAGCCCTAACGGACGGCGCTTATGACTACTTCCTGAAAATCAATATGAACGGGGAAAGCATCGGTGAGCATCTGAAAAAGATGGCCGATTTGCTTCGTGTCCAGCAGCAGCGCCAGACGGAGGAGGACCACCGATCCTTTGCCATTGAAGCGCAGAAAAAGGAGAATGCCCTGATTCACTGCGCCCAATGGGTAACGTCCACTGCTGAACCTTCCCCTGCTTCTAATCCGTTTTCCATGCTGCCGGAACCGCTGTCCTTTCCTATCCGGCTGTTTACCGTCACTTTAATTTCCGCAAAAACTCATCCTATGCCCGCGCTGGATGCTGTGACCGACTTAATTACCGAGGTTTTCGATGAAATCAGCGGCAAAGTATTTCTGCACACCCATGAGGATGAAATCTGTGGGCTGATCAGCAATGAAAGCCTTGTAGCCTCCGGGCGTACTCTGGATAAGAAACTTGCCCGCTTGCAACGGCAGGTCACAACATATTTTCTGGATGCCCCGGTCATCATCTACCACGACAAGCCCATTTCACTGGCTGAACTCCGCCAGGGCTACCAGCTGTGTGAGAATTCTAAGGCGCTCGCCTTTTATGTGGGGCGCAGCGCTCCCATAAAGGCAACGGCACACACAGTTACCGCCCAACCCTTCCATGTCTCTCAGGCAGAGCTGTCCAAGGCCACCGCAGCAGCAGCGCAAAATGCCGATGAATTGCAGATGCAGATCGCCGTTCACACCTTCTTTCAGAACTGCGCGGCGCTCTGTATGCCGCCGCAACGCGTCCGTGAAGCCTGCCATCTGTTGCTGGAGCGTCCCGGCGAGAATATGATTCCGCAGGAGACACTGGAGCAGACCTTTAAGGAAATAGAAAAAGCCCCCACTGCGGAGGCTCTTGAACAACTGCTCTGCTTGATTTTGCAGGAGCGCATGGGAGTTAGCAAAATTGCCTTGAGCAAATTCAAAAAAGAGGTGCAGGCCGTCATCATCTATGTAAACGCGCATTACATGGACAAGCTGACGCTGGACGGCATTGCCGACTATGTAGGGCTGAATCGGGAATATCTAAGCCGCCTGTTCTCCAAAGAGACCGGCACCGGTCTGTTCCAGTACATCAACGAGGTGCGCATGAAACGCGCCGGTGAGATGATCCGCAGTAATAAGCAGGCCTATGTCAAGGAAGTAGCTGCCGCCGTAGGTTTTGATGACCCCTACTTCTTCTCGCGGAAGTTCAAGGAATTTTACGGGAAGACACCAAGCGAATATACGGAGGGGTAAAGGTTAAGATGGAACTCATGGAACGATATTAGGGGAACCCTTTTGTGCCGCTTTCAAAAGTAGCTTCTTGCTTTTTCTTTATAACTTCCTACCTTTTTTGTAGCGTAATATATAGATACTAATTCGGATATGGTATGATTAAGGAATAAGCGTTTTAGACATACTATCTATTCTTCTTTTACACAATATAATTTGATGAGGTAAAAATATGCTTTTTGATGAAAAAGACTTGAGCGTCTTTGATAACCCAGATTCTCGCTCTTATTTCAAAGAAATTCTGCAATCATATTATAGTCAAAATTACCGCGCAACAATTGTTTTGTTATACTCTTTTGTTATCTACGATCTGTTTATGAAATTGCAAACCATGGCAAATGAAGGTGATAGCAAAGCTAATAAAAAGCTTACAGACATTAATGCGATGATAGCGGATGACGAAAAGTACTCAAAGGTTGAAAACGAAATCATTCAATTTTTCAAGGATAATTGTCCTTTATATTTTAATAGGTTTATTGAGGATATAGATTATTTGAAAATTTGTAGAAACAAATGTGCTCATCTTAAAGTTGATGATAATACTTTGTATATTCCCAGTGACTATCATGCCAGAATGTTAATATGTTCAATGTATGATCATATTTTATCTGTTAAAGCCCCGTTTATTATGGATCTGTTTTCTATTGCTCAAGCAGATGTAGAGAACTACACAAATTCTATATCGTATATTTCTGATAGCCAGTTTGATGAGTCTATAAAAGCCAACATAGAGAATAAATACCTAAAACGTATGACGTATGATTCACTAAAGAAATCGTACAAAACATTTATACGGCTCCTATTTGTATCCGAAGATGAAAAGTGTATTGAAAACATCTACGGTTTATATGTGTTTGCCTATGTAATGACTGGTTACATACTAAGACACGGTTTTCAGGCTGTATTTAAAGAAGATTCGATACTAGACACTTTTTTGCGAATCCCGGTTAGTTCACTTGAAAACTCTTCCACACGGAAAAATGCATTAATTAAAATTATTATGGATTATCCTATTATAATGGATATTGTAAGAGAAAATCAAAACATCTTTGCATACATAGTAGATCAATTTTTTAGTGTGCCACATCATTTAAAATATTATCATACATTTTATCCAAGAAGCGAAAAATCGGTTTATACATTCTTTAAGGAAGCCCCTGCCATACAACAATCTATAGATTCTGAAATTTTATATAATGCCGTTAAGGACTCTCCTGATTTTGATCTTGGCGAATTCTCTCTTTTGATGGTCAAAAAGATTCCAAATTTTTCTGGTTTTGATTCCGCTGATGGATTTATGAATTTCTTCACCGCACATCTGCAGGGCTTAACTATTTCAGAAATCAATTCTATAATGGCAGTATATTATAGAAACAATCAATGTACCCTTCGCGGAAGACATTCGTCTGATAATCGATTTGTCAAAAAGTATATAGAGACTCATGATCACACAGATGATGCTGAAGAGTCTCTGAATCAAGAAAATGTAAATCCAACGCCTACCTTAGATAAATAAGAAGCCTTCAATCATTTTTATTAGTTTGTCAGATAAGCTCATTTTTGCTATTGCAACCGCATGGTTAGTTGAGTTGTCGATTTTTGCTCTATCTGTGGTCAAACATGCAATTGGTGCGTTCTAATGATAGTTTAATCCTTACTTTGTTTCCCTTGTAAGCAAAGACTCTTAAATCAAAGTTTTCTGTCATGAAATGAGAGTATTTGGCAAATCTGTTGCAAATTCAAACCATCCATCTGCATAATCCATAGCATAGACAGAATGATATTTTGCCAGAGTTGTTTGCACATTCTGTAGGCCATATCCATGAAAAGACGGATTTTCTTTAGTTGTGACTGGGAGTCTATCCGATGATACATCTACCGGTAAGGAGCGATTGCGGACAGCATAGAACAGTTCATTATCATCCAAAACAACTTGTATATAGATTTGCCTGTCTTGCACCGGGAGTTTCTCACACGCCTCAATCGCGTTGTCCAGCGTATTGCTGATGATAACCGTTAAGTCAACCAGATCAATTTTCACAGCAGATAGGTCATTCACCCTAAATTGAACATCGATACTTCTATTTCGTGCGACAAGAGCCTTTTGATTCAAGAGCGCATCTAATGCTGAATGATGTGTATTAACGAGCAAGATACGGCTGGTCTGTGCGGATTGAAGGCTGCGTACATAAGATTTAATTGCATCTATGTCAAATGGTTGCTGCGCCAACATAGCTGACAGTGTATCCAAATGTGCGCGAAAATCGTGCGTCAGTTTCCGTTGCTGGGTATAAGCGGCGCTTAATGCCTCAATACTTTCCCGCTGTGCCGTTGATTTTGTTTGTAGGCTGAGCGCTTCTTCACGAAAATGAGCGGTTTGCTCCATCCAACTGACCAAAAGTAATGCTGCTATTTGCATGCAGGTAATAAAGGATGCACACACGCACAAGGGGAGAATTGATATCCAGTCTTTCTCAAAGCAAGTGCCAAAGAAGAAAATCAGCAAAACACTCACAGTGGAAAGTATTGTCGGTACCGTGTACCAGCTATAGTTAGTCGTTTGATTTTGATTGTGTTTTCGTATAAGTAGTTGCAAATAGCAACTTGCGAGCATTAAGCAGTGCATTAAGAATCCGGAAACAAACGTTTGACTAAAACTAGAACCGTTTTGTATTCCTAATATCAGAACCCAAAAGGCAAACCAAATATTATCTATACAACATATTGTCGCATAGAAAATCACTGCAATATATAAGCTGAATATTCGCTTCCCGACATAAAGCAATCTATGGAGAGAATAATAAACGGCCAAAGCAATCACTATTTTTCCAAAGTTCGCAATATTAGGACTCATTAGATTTAGAAACGTAGCATCTAAAAAAGAAAACCACGCCACGGAAATCCAATGAGCAATTTGGCGTTTCTTCCTTTGGGAGAATGCATCAAACAGTAAAACAGCTGCCACACATTCCATGCCTACCCATAAATAGGTCAATAGATATTCGCTCAAAGTGCGGACCCCCATTGTTTATTTTTCCAACCCAAATACTGAATTTTAATCTGTGCGTAGCGCTTTTGACTGACGGGCAGTTCCTCTCCATTGCTTAGAGCGACTTTATCATAATTCAGCTTTTTTATATGTGCCATATTAACAAGATAGCTCTTCTGGATCCGCAAAAATCCGTCTGGTTCTAACTCATTCTCCAAATCCTCAAGTTTTCCGTAAAAACGATCTCCGCCTTGCAGAGGATTTTCAGTATGCAAAACCACAATGCGCTGTTGACTTTCCAGATAAAGGATGTCCTTATAGGCAACTCGATAAGGTTCAGCGTTTGCGGAAAATCGCAGTTCTTTTTTATCGTGGGGGATTTCAGCCAAAGCATCACGAAAATAAAGTGGTAGCTTCTGCTGCATTTCTTGTTTCAAAAGGTAGCGAAACGCCCGTACTTCATACCCTTCCATAGAAAATTCAGGGTAGTTCGTCACGAAAATGATTATCGTGTCCAGATGCAGTTCACGTACCCGCCGTGCAATGTCCATACCACTTCGTTCATCCATATCAATATCCAGAAACATAATCTGATACTGCGACAACTGTCGATCCGTTATGGCAGACGAGTGCGCACTTTTTGTTACACAGGCCGACATTCCCAGAGGCAACGGTTGACTGGTAACGACTTCTGTTAATCGTTGCAAAAAGTCTTTGTCATCATCACAGAGTAAAATATTTATTTTCATAGTAGTATCCTCTCTTTTAACTTGTCGAAGCAGACGGCCTTCTTTGCAGTCCAACATAAGGTTAAATCTCCTAAAAGTCAAGTTTTTCGGCAAAAATGCACTTATAGTGTAATATTAACTCTCAACTACACCGATTTGCAAGTGAGATCGTATAAAATTGTATTGATATGGAAAAATTGTGCTATTGGATATAAAAACAAACAGGATATCGCTATGAAAGATACAGAACGCCATCATTATATTGGAGAACACATTTGCGCATTGCGAGAAAGCAAGGACTGGACGCAGCAAACACTAGGCAAAAAGCTGGGGAAGAAGACTTCAACTATCAGTGCCTACGAAACCAATGCCAAGCTGCCTTCTGCAGACTGCTTGATTGAAATGACAGAAGTTTTTGGCATTTCTATTGATACGTTGTTTTATGGGGAAACTGCCGATTTGGTTTCTATTCGCACATTGAATCCCACTCAGAAAGCCGTCGTTGCAGAAATTTTACAAGTATTTGGCTCTAATTCGCCCCAAAAGTTAGCCAGTGAACAGCGGCTACGCTTAGTCGGGAATCTTGTTAATTTATTAATTTGATAGCATTTATCTCATTATCGCTTAGAAACAGCTCGGCATTGTTGCCGGGCTATTTTTTATATACTCGTACTTTGTAGCAAAGCACTCTAATTTTATGTCGAATTTGTAGAAATGGTGAATTAACTGTGCTATTTTGATGTCAAGATAACATACAACTTCTGACCGTTTCCTACTCAGTATTAGGCATCGGCGCGCAGATACTGAAATATCGTCCGAACATCAACCCTATTAAATCCATTAGATTGGAGGCTTATGATAGACATTCAAAAGGAAGTTCATACGGGATTTAATTGCCATTAGACCAGCGCAAGTGAAACACTAATGACCTGTCAAAGGCATCGTCTCAAAGCACAGTGCTACACTTGCGCTGGTTTGTTTGCATTTAGCAACTTTTGTAAAGAAAGGTTTTAAGGAAACATGAAATTCATTTATAAGTTGTTGTCTTTAAGTTTGGCTATTGCTTGCCTTAGTGGATGCAGCGCGGCCAACACTGAAATTGCATCCTCGTCAGCCGCTACTGCCACAGTGACCCCTACTACTGACTCTACAGAAGTTCCCGCTTCCAACAATGTTTTTACATCTGCAGGGGACGGTTTATATGTTACCACTGACTCCGGAATCTATGAACTGCAAACAGTGTTTCCGGACTCTGCAAACATATTTTATACTGATGCCAATACAAAGGAACGCATTTTCTTATGCGCGAACCCCAATTGTACACATGCAGATGAAAGCTGCCCCAGTTACATAGCTACACCTTCAGCGATGTTTCCGCCTATGCTTTTGCGTGTTGGCGATCAGCTTTTGGTCGTCTTTACTGAAGCCACCGACTCCAGTAACCCACATGGGATGCTGATGAATATGGATGGTTCCAATCGTCGAACCGTATTTGAACTCGCATCCAATCAATATATGCAAGGCGGCTTTTGCACCTCTGGGAATGATCTCTATTTTGATCTTTACGAGATTAATGATAGCGGGAACGTCACATATCAGCTGTGGTATGTGAGCTTCGAGAATGGAACTTCTGAAAAAGTGATGGACTTGGGATCCGATAGCGACCACTATTCTTTGTGCGATGGGGCAAACAATGAGCTGTGTTTCAACCATGTTTCTTCCGACGAAATCAGTTATTGCATGTATAATCCACAAAGCAAAACAATATCAGATCCGTTTTTTGTTGACAGTAGCGTGAGCGGGAATTCGATGATTCAAGACGGATACCTCTTTGTCCTCGACGAGCAGGCGAGCTCTGTTCAAAGAATCCGTTTATCAGATAAAGAGCAAGCGAGTGCTTCTTTTACGGTAAAAGAAGGCTTCGGTGCTCCAAGTATGCGGTATCTATTTGATGGGAATCTAATGATTACCGAAGCACAAACGACGGCATCTGATATACCGACCGATGGATCGTATGGTGTGTGCTCTTACATTCTGGATTTTGGCACACGTAATTGTACAGAATTCACATTGCAAACCCCATACAATAATCGTCCGGTATATGTGTTGACAACCATTGGTGACGCTTGTTATGTTGCCACAGATTATAAAACGTATACTCCTACCTCTGTTTCTGAAGACGGTACAGTTTCCAACTTCGATTATGTTGCTAACATATACGCCTTCATCACAAAGCAGGATTATATAAATTCAAATCAAAACGGCTATTCAATGGTTAAAGACGCATTCGAATAATTCTACCTATTGTTAAAATTTCATAGGTAAATTTGGATTGTAATTATGAGGCATACCTTTACACTTGATTCAATTCACAAAACATATATTTCGCAAATTTCTCTGTTTACACTCAGAAAAAATGCACAGCCACAAGTGAAAAAAGCTCTGTCAGGGGTGTCAATTACACTAACGCCAGGACTTTACGGATTGCTTGGGCCAAATGGAGCAGGAAAGTCTACTTTAATTCACATCATCACAGGCACTCTTGCTCCTGACTCCGGTGAAGTCCTCTGGTGTGGTAAGCCCGCATCGGGTATCACCTTCCGCCGCATTCTTGGCTATATGCCGCAACAGCAGGGATTGTACGACAGCTATACCGGGCGGCGTTTTCTCGCCTACATGGCCGCCTTGAAAGAAATTCCTCGAAAAGCTGTTGCAGCCGAGGTGGATCGCGTAGCAGCCGCCGTAAATTTGACTGCTGAGTTGGACAAGCGCCTTTCTGCTTATTCTGGCGGCATGAAGCAGCGCCTGCTGTTGGCATCCGCTCTGCTTGGAGATCCGAAACTGTTTGTTTTAGACGAACCAACGGCAGGTCTTGACCCCAAAGAACGCGTCCGTCTGCGCGAGCTGCTGGCAGATATGGCCAAGGATCGAATCATCCTTGTGGCAACGCATGTCGTTTCGGATGTAGAAACAGTAGCAACCAAAGTTATCCTATTGCGCGCCGGCAAGATTGTGGATGCTGCGCCTGTGCCGGAGCTTATTGAAAAATACGCTCCCGGCCAAGGGCTGGAAGATGTGTACCTGAACGTGTTTGGTGAGGGAGACGGTAAATGAGCCTGTTTTTTGCTGAACTCCGCAAAGTCTGGGGCAGCCGAGTGTTCCCTGCCCTGTTGGCTATACTGGCGGCTGCCAATCTCCTACTGCTGTGGATGGGTACTCGCCCCACGGCCAAGCAGCCTCCTGCATCAGCCTATCGCGCAGTAGGTGCCGAGCTTTCCGATAAAACCATGGAAGAAAAGGGAGCCTATCTTCACAATAAATACACTGAGATAGAAAGCCTTGTAAAAATCGGGCAGTATTATCGGGAACTGGCTTACGGCGGCTATGGGCTCACTCAGTATCGGCAGGACAATGCCGCTATGTTCGATGCCTATGAACAAGAGTACACAGATAAGACCTATACTCTATTTACGGATAACTTGAACACAGAGTACCGCCTGTTCAGCCAGCTGCAAAGCGAATATGACACCGTGGCGGCCTACAGCGACTTTCTGGATGGCGTTCAGACCAAGGCATCCCAACTGTCCGGCATCTCGATTTTTCAAAATGACCGTACCGGGTACGATTTGAAAAACATCGAATTGACCGCACAGGTTTACGCCGGACTAACCGAGACACCCATAGATTATTACCCGCAGAAAGGTCTGTACACGGCCATCAGCTATGCGTTCACCGACCTTATCCTGCTGGCATCTATGCTCTTGCTTGCTTTGATTCTTGTGCGCCAAGAGCGCGACAGCGGCTTGTTGAGTTTGATTCGCAGTCTTCCCGGTGGGCGACTGAAAACGGCCATTGCAAAGCTGGCGGCATTTGCTGCCAGCTTATTGGTCGTTCTGATGGTGCTGTATGGAGTCAACCTCGCATATTGCTCGGCATCGTTCAGTTTAGGGCCTATGAATCGCACAATTCAAAGTGTTCCTGCATTGATGCGCTGCACAATGCAGATCACAGTTGGGCAATATCTGCTTCGGTTTTTGCTTGCAAAATGGGCCGGTGCGTTTGTGATGGGGCTGTGGGTCATGCTGGCCGCCCTTATCGCCAAACGCGCTGAGACCGGCTGGATTGGCACGTTGGCGCTGCCTTTAGCGATGTACGGTATCCGTATCGCGATTCCTGCCACGAGCCATTTGAATGTCATAAAGTATGCCAATATGGTAAGCCTACTGCAAACCAATGAATTGCTGGGGAATTATCGAAATCTGTTCTGGTTCGGCAGCCCCATCAGTCTCCCAATGGTAGAGTGGGTAACTGCCGCTGCTTTAGGCGGCATCTTGTCTGTGGAATTCTGCACTGTTTTTACAAAGGCACAGCTGCTGCCGGCAGCCAAACGTAGTCTGGCACTTCCATTCCGTCACAAAACACACGCAACCTCTGTCACTCGTGAGGAAGGCAGAAAACTGTTACTGATGAATGGTGCAGCGGTATTCTTGGTTGCATTTCTGGCATTCGGCATTTATCAGGGCGTGACAGCTGAAAGCTACATAGACGCGGATGAAATCTACTACGCCTATTATATGAAGCATATTTCCGGGCCGTGGAGCGAAGAAAACCGCGACTGGCTGAAAGAGCAGCGTAACGAGTTTGCTCCTATGTTGGAAGCACAGAAACGTGTCAACCGTTGTGAATTGAGCAGCGAAGCACTATTGGCCTACAATTCCTTGCAACAAAAATATTCTGCCTATCAGCGTGTTCTTCAATCCAACATTAGTTACTACATCGAGGAGAATCCCGGTGCGTGGCTTGTTTATGAGACCGGCTACAAGAAATTGTTCGGCTTTACCGGCACAAGTAATGTGCAAGATACACTTTTAGCAGGATTGTTGTGCGCCCTATGCTTCAGCGGTCTATTTGCGATGGAGCGTAAGGGTGGAATGGATGAAATTCTGGCATCCACCCCTTTGGGCCGGAAATACACTGTGAAAGCAAAGCTGCGGCAAAGCACCGCGGTTGCGGCAGTAATAGCTTTCGGGACGGTTTTGCCTCATCTATGGCAGGTCCTGCGCGACTATGGCCTTCCCTCTTTGCTGGGACCGGCAATGAGTATCTCCGACTTGCAGGCTGTACCCAAGTTTATAACCCTGTCGGATTTCCTGATTTTCTGGTTAATCTGTCGTTTCGCGGCCTGCCTCTGCATGAGCCGGATCACCTTATGGCTTGGACAGAAATTGGGGAATTTGCTGACCGCGCTCTTTATCAGTGCAGTTGCCTATTGCCTGCCCGCGCTGCTGAGCCTTTCCGGAATGAAAAATGGTATCGAGTGGCTTGGATTCTATCCACTATTCCATGCTGCAGCTCTTTGGCAAAACCAAGGATATACCGCTGACGGCGAAAGCTATAATGCAATGTGGATTCCAATTTTTCTGGCATGCGCCGCATTCTTCCTCGCATGGGCGATTGGTCAGGCCCTTATTGATGACTATGACATGATAGGTGTTCCAGATGAAGTATTATAAAAATCTGTCCATCGATGAAAATGACTTTTCCGTTCAAAGGCAAGGTTGCCGCATTCACCTGACAACCACAGAATATCAGCTGTTCATTACGCTGCTCGACCATTACGGTCACATCTGCTCCCGAAATTTTCTGCTGGCATCTGCATGGAATATCACAGTGCCGATTCAGACGCGGACGGTCGATGTGCATATCGCAAAGCTGCGAAAGAAACTGGATTTAGGTCCGGATGATTTGAAAACCGTAATGGGACGGGGTATGCGCTTTCTATGTAAGAAAGCTGTAGAGAAAAACATTCTTTATGAGAGTCGTTTTATTCTGATTGCAGGTATAGGTGATAAAAATGGATAAATTATATTGGGGTGCTGTCGCAATTTTTGCAATCGGCTGGTATATTGAACAACGTATGTATGTGAATGGCTACACACGGCGCAAACGCGATCCGTATAAGCCAATTGATTATTTAGGCATGTTCAGCATTGGCGAATTTGTCGGTTACCTTATACGGTGTCTAATTGCCCCTGCATTTGTATGGTTTTCCGACATTCTTATTGGGTTGCCCGACAATCTTATTCAAGCTATTGCAGCTGTGTGGTTGGTTGTGATGTCCATTTTTGTCCCCACCGCGATTGAGCGTATGATTGATTGGTTCTAATTTGACTTACTGCAACGATTCAACAAAAATTCATAATGCACATGCCCACCGATCAAAAGACCGATGGGCATGTGTGTTTTATGGCATTATAGAGTATATACTTCCTTTACGGCAACTTCTTTGTCGATTGTCGTTCTATCAATATCGGCAGCGTGGTCTGCGATTGTACAAGATACTGCGGTGTCCGGATTCGCCGCAGAACGACTTTTGCAGCCTGCTCACCCATATCATACATATCGAGGTTCACAACACTCAGTTGCGGTTCAATGATTTTAGAAAATGGAAAATCATCAAATGTGATAACAGCCATATCTTCCGGGATGCGTATTCCGGAAGCCTTCAGTTCATTTACGCAGCCAAACGCAATATACTGGTTTGCGCAAATCACAGCGTTGGGCCGTGTCGGCAGTTCCAGCAGGGCGCGTGCGGCTGCTGCGCCGCCCTCACTGGTGGGCGGTCCTTCCCGCAAATATCCTGCCGGGATTTTCTCGTTCAGAGTGGCAAGTGCGCCGCTCAGACGGTGCGCAGAAATTGTATCTTCTTTGGGGCCGCCAATAAACGCGATCCTGTCATATCCGTTGCGCCACAGATGTGTAACTGCAATTTGCCCCGCCACCGAGTTATTGGTATCGATCCAACAAAGCTGGTTGGAGAAATCTGGCGCACCTACAACAATGTAGGGCAGTTCCGTATGCGCCAGACAAAGAGCCACATCCTTTGACACAACAGATGCGTGCAGAATCACACCATCCACATAGGAGCCCTGCAGCAGTTCATCGAAATGCTGCCAAAGATCAAGAGCCGTGCTGTGCTGCACAATGAGACCATACCCTTTTTCGGAAAGCGCGTTCTCTACTCCGGCCATGATTTCAAACAGATGCGGGTTATCAAATCCCACACCATGCTGCATTTCTGCCAGAAAGAGAATCGTTTTTGTTGCGCCGGTAGCAAAACTTTGTGCGCGGCGATTCGGCTGATATCCCAGTTCCTTGATGACCGCATTTACCCGGTCACAGGTTTCCTGCGATATAGAATATGACTTATGCAGCACCTTGCTGACGGTTGCCTTGGACACACCCGCAGCTTCGGCCACTTCCTGAATCGTCACGCTCACGTTTTACACCTCCTGTGTGAATACGGCAAACCCCATAGGGGCAAGGCTGTTGTTCTTTTCCTCGTATCCCTGCTGCCACAGCATCTTTCCGTTTATCGGAGGAATCTCTGCGGCGGCAGATTGATTGTTGAGGAACACGGTGATCTTTTCTTTTCCATCGGTGCGCTCATACCCATACAGCCCGTTTTTCTTTTCGGCCTTAATGGTATGGTAGCTGCCTCGGCAAAGGGCCGGGTGTTCCGTTCGCAGATGCATCGCCTTTTTATAAAAATCTGCCAAGGCCGGCGGCTCCTGTGACCACGTCATTTCATGGCGGTACTCTGCTTCCTGTAAGCCGTAAATACCACGCTCATCACCATAAAAGACAGACGGAATCCCTGTAAAGGTCATCTGGAAAAGTACAGCGAGCTGCATTCTTGCCGGGTCTTTTTCGCACAGCGAATAGAAGCGGCTCACATCATGACTGTCCAGCAGATTGAGTTGCGCGTACAGTACCGGGAGTTTATATCGCATCCGCATATTGGTCACGCGGGCATCAAATTCTGCTGCATCGATACTCTGTTCGGCAAAGAATCGGCGGCAATGCTTGCGGAAATCGTAGTTCATAGTGGAGTCGAAGATATCACCGTTTAGCCAATGCTGGGCAGTTTCCCATACCTCACCGATCAGGATACACTCTGCCTTTTCTTCTTTCACCGCCTGCCGAAATGCCCGCCAGAATCCGTCGTTGATCTCGCTGGCAACATCCAGACGCCAACCGTCAATATCAAATTCCCTCACCCAATAGCGGCCCACCTCGCAGAAATACTCTTGTACTTCCGGGTTGCAGGTGTTAGTTTTCGGCATCATGCGCTCATAGCCGAAGCATTCATAGGTCGGATAGGTTTCTGGGTCTTCCGGCCGCTCTACAGGGAATTGCAGATGGTAAAACCAGCTTTTATATTTTGAGTTTTCGCCATTGCGCACCACGTCATCAAAAGCGAAAAAATTCCACCCCACATGGTTAAACACACCATCAATAATCACACGCATTCCCCGTGCATGGCAGTCGTTGACCAACTGTCGGAAATCTTCATCCGTGCCGAAACAGGGATCGATGTGATGATAATCCAGCAAATCGTACTTGTGGTACTCCCCTGCTGCAAAAATCGGATTCATGTAAATGCAGGTAGCACCCAGTTCTTGAATGTAATCCAGATTCTCGATCACGCCGCGCAGCGTTCCGCCGAGTTTTCCGCGTGTAATCTGACCGTTCCACTCTTTTTCGGATGATTTGCCAGAGATAAAGCGGCGACCAGTGGCGAAACTGTCCGGGAAGATATTGTAAACCACTGCATCCTGCGCCCATGCAGGCGGTGCTGCAATGTCTGCCGGATGGTTAAACGGCAGCTGGTAGTATTCCGATCTGTCGTCCACGCGGTGATCTGTAAAGAAATCGCCGTAATACAGCAGCTTCTGCGTTCCGTCGTCAAGTTCAAAATAGTAACAGATCCGCTTATAGGGGCTTTCCAAAATGACTTGGAAGTAATCAAACCATTCGTCCTGCGCTTCCACCTGCATCTCTACAGACGAGAAAATAACCGGTGTCAGGCGGCAGGCTCGATCTGCATAAAACAGCGTGCAGTGCTTTAGATCATCGCGCCCGGCGCGCAGCCGGAACACGACATGGTTTGGGTCCATCCCGTGTGCCTGCTGTGACATCGGGATGTGTTGGATGGCTTCAAAATTCATTGTGTCATCTCCCTGTTTGGGGCAATCAACCTTTGACACCACCGGCAGTCAAGCCGGAGGTCATATGACGCTGTACGGCAAAGAACACGATCAGAATCGGCAGGCTGACTACCAGCGAGGCTGCTGCAAAAATTGGCCAGCTTCCGCTCATTTCTGTTGCCTGCAAAGAGTACAATCCGGCTGCCAGTGTATAATTCTCGGCACCTGTCATAAAGGTCGTTGCAAAGAGATATTCATTCCAGACATAAATCAAGATCATAACCGCCGTAACCAAAATACTGGGGCGCGCCAGCGGAAGAACAATGCGCGTGACAAGCTGGATGCCGCTTGCGCCGTCAATTTCCGCCGCTTCCTCGATTTCGCGCGGTATCGTATCAAAGTATCCTTTCATATTCAACAGACCAAACTCAGCCATCGTTCCGGTATAAATCAGAATCAAGCCAACTTTGCTGTTGATCAGTCCCAGCGGGCGCAGTAGTGTATAAATCGCAAACATGGAAAGGACGGAGGGAAAAGAGTACAGCAGAACCAGCTGCTTCAATATCGGCTTGCGCCCCTTAAAGCGCATACGGGAAAACGCATATGCAGCCGGAATTGCTGCTGCCAGCGAAATAGCAACGGTGACTACCGCCAGCGTCATACTGTTTTTAAACCACAGCATGACAGGTTCTTCGGTAAAGACCGCAACATAATTCCGCAGCGTGAAGTTCTTCGGGATAAAACGGAAGTCGGAGCTCACAAGGCTGTTGTCGGCATTCAAAGAAACCGACAGTGCATACAAAATCGGGATCAGCGTGACGAAACAAATCACGATGAACAAAATATGCAGACAAATCTGCTTGGCCGCCTGCTTGAGCATACGCTTTTGATGCCGCGTCATCTGTTACCCCTCCTTTGCTTTCCGGCTGGTCACCATCGAGAACAGAATCAAAATAGCAAAAATCAAAATGGAGACCGCAGAGCTGTATCCGTAATTGTTTGTGATAAAGGCGTTCTCGTAGGCATAAGTCAGGATCGTGTGGATATTGGCACCGGTTTTTGCACCCGCCTGCTGTGTCAGCAGGTATACCACGTCGAATTGCTTAAATGTCGTAAACACGGTAATCAGCACCGAGGGAGCAATAATCTGGCGGATTGCGGGAATCGTAATAAAGTACGCCCGCTGGAACCAGTTTGCGCCATCGAGAATCGCACTCTCGTAGCAGCTATGATCCACCGCCTGCAAAGCACCATCCATAATCATAATCATGAACGGCAGCGCCAGCCAAAGGTTGACAACCGTGCAGCAGAGAAATGCCGAGACATCGTTTGCCAGCCAGCGCACTGTCGCCAGCCCCAGCTTCTGCATCCACTGGTTCAGCAAGCCGAACTGCGAATTGAAGATGCCGGTTTTCCAGAGCAGGATCGACACATAGCCCGGCATGGCCCAAGGGATCATAAGCAATGTCTTGTAGACTCGCCTACCCTTAAAATCCTGTATGTTCAAAAGACTGGCCAGCACAAAGGCAATCACAAGCTGCAGCACCATATTCAGCACAGTCCACAGGATGGTCCGAAGCAGTGCCGCCAAAAAGCCGGAATCAAAAACAAACAGCGCATCTTTATAATTTTTCAGCCCTACAAACGAGAAGTTGAACCAATGGTAAACATTCATGTTTGTAAAGGAGATGTACGCCGTGTACAGAATTGGGAATACAACAATCAGCAAGATCAAAAGCAACGAGGGGGCGCTGCACAAATAGGCCCAAAACGTTTCTTTTTTATTTTTCTTCATAGTGCGGCCTTTCCGCATCACTGCATCTGCTTGATAAGGCTCTCTGCCTGCTGCTGGGCGGCCTGTGCGCTGCTGCGGACATCTTTTCCGCTCATGTTTACATCCACAAGCAGATTTTCCGTAACCGTCCACATAACGTCCATTTCGGGAACGTTCGGCATGGGAACCGCATCCTGCGCTGTATCGTACATAGCCATAACCATGTCGTCACCGCTGATAACCGGGTCATCATAACAACTCTGCTTTGCAGGGGCGCAGCCGCTTGCTTTCGCCATCGCAATGCCAACGGAATCATTTGTCAGAACCTGCAAGACCTTTGCAATGGCATCGTGCTTGCGCTCAGCTGCAACTTTCAAGACATGGATACCCTGCACACCGGAATACGGTGCAATTTTGTTGCCAGTCTCATCTACAGTAGGCATCGGTGCAATGCCAAGGTCAATACCGCTCTCGCGCGCCGTAGGAACCAGCCAGGGACCACCGATGGTGGAGTGCGCTTTGCCTTCGCGGAACAGCGTATTCACGGTAGAATACTCACCCTCGGTGGGCATAAGCTCCACGAATTTCTTGTGGTATTCCAGCGCCTTGATGGTGTTCTCATCATCGAGGCCGGGTTCGCCATTTTCGTTCAGAATGTAACCGCCAAACGCATGGAGCCAGCCTGCAGCATAGTACGCCGTGCTGTGCTGTTCCACGAAGCCGTAATGTCCGCCTTTCGTGTTTTCCTGCATATATTTGTACAGTTCTTCTGTGGTCGAAGGTACTTCATCATCACTCATATAACGTCTGTTGTACATATAGAGCAGCGTCTCAAAGTAGATCGGAAGCTGATACACTTCCCCTTTGTAGGTAGCAGCCTCAATCGTCATCGGAATGTACTGATCCAAGGTGCTCTTGTCAACGAAATCCGTTATCGGTGCGAGAATGCCCATTTCAGCGTAAACGCCAATTTTATCGTGGGCAAAGAAGTACATATCAGGGGCAGAGTTCGGATCGTTGCCGACCATCTTCAACGAATCAGTCAGACCGTCTTTCTTTTCCAGTTTTACCACGATATCCGGGGCAAGCGTATCCAACTCTGTCTGCAACGCCTGCGCGACTTCATCTTCTTTGTCGTGCCAGATCGTAATGGTAACCGGGCCATCTGTCTGCGCAGTATTATCCGTGCCGCCCGACGAGCAGCCGGTCATCAGCAACGATACCGCTACACATACACTTAAAAATCCTGCTATCAGGCGCTTCATGGAATACCTGCCTTTCTGATTGTGTCAAATAAGGAGTACGGGCTGTTCAGCCCGTACTCTATGATTTTCTAAGGAAGATTACTTTTTCTTTTTGGAGATGACCACGCCGCCTGCCACAACAGCAATCACCACAACAACGACAATTGCAATCGGCATCGCGTTGGACTTGGTTTCTGCGGGTTCCGCTGCAACCGTAGGCTCGCTCTCTACAGCAGGAGCCTCTGCTGTTTCTACAGTCTCAGCCGGGGCTTCATAGGTGACTTCTGCATTTTCCGCATCGCTCACCACGATCCACAGATCCTTGCCTGTTTCCACACTGAGGTCACTAGTCTGAACGCTGCCATCGCTGCCATTCACGATAATGCTGTTGACCCAGCCGGGAACAGAAAGCGTCAGCCAGCCGTCCTCCCCTTCCTGCAGGGCTTCGCCGGGCCAAGAAGAGAATGCGTTCGTGCCGTCCGGTGCGGACCATGCCCACAGATGCGGCTCGTTCCAGTCAGCAGGAGCCTTTACATGAACGGTAATATCTTCCGCCACAGGAGCATTCGGGTCATTGTACGTAAAATCGGAAGTTCCACCCTCAGAAACCGTAACCCATACCTCAGCTGCATCGATGGAGATATCCTCCGTCTGCACATCGCCGCTGTTGCCGTTGACAATGATGCTGTTCACCCAAACGGGAGCGCTGGCAGTGTACCAGCCATCTTCGCCTTTGCTCATGGTCTTGCCGGGCCATGCTTCAAAAGCATTCTTGCCATCCGGTGCAGACCATGCCCACAGGCAGACGTCCTGCCAATCATCGGGAACCTGCGCGTGAATCTTGAATTTTTCTACATACTCCGGCAGATCACCGGTAGTCTGTGCATCGTAACTGATTTCCACATTTTCTGCATCGGTCACCGTGACCCAAGCGTTTTTGCTTTCCAGCTTGTAGTCACTGGTCTGAACCGCAGCGTCATTCGCATTGATAATAATGTTGTTGGTGGTTTCGGGAATCCAGCAGTAATACCAGCCATCGTTGTTGCTGTCTGCTTCCATTTCGCCACCGGGCCATGCGTCAAAAGCGTTTGTGCCATCGTCTGCCCATGCCCACAGGTGCGGGTCTGACCAGTCAGACGGGAGTTTTGCGTAGACGATCATTTTTCCATCGGATGCTTCCTCTGCAAACGCAGCAACAGGCATAAGCAGACACAGCATCAATGCCGCCAGCACAACTGCAAACAAGTGTTTTACTCTGCTCATATTTGTTTCCTTCTTTCCAAACGGTGAAGAGTTTTTGAGATTTTCTGATGCGCATCCTTGACATCTACAGAGTAACACTCCCAGCACCCCACGTCAACAAAGAAATAGGGAAACGGTTTCCTTTCTATTTGTGCATATTTCATCATGTATTCACTATTTGAATGTGCAGTTTGCTAGTATTTTTGGTGTTTTTCTTCCGTGTGTAACCATTTTGTAATTTTTAAAGTTCTTTGTTTTCCTTTTGTTTCCTTATTAAGAGAAGAAGTTTTGGGTATTTACGAAAATAGGTGGTTCGTATAAAACATCTAAATTCGTAAGTATCACAGGCCGAGGGACATTTTGTTCGCCAAGATAGTAGTTACACTTGCAGGTTTTCCCAGCGTGCAACACTGCCGAGCTGCTACCTAGCTAAGAGGAACACTACATCTTACACTTTGTAAGAGTGACTTACCGTAAGGCAAGAAACATAAAAATTTGTTGCCTCATTTTAAGGCTTAATTTGGATGACCACCTATTTTCGAATAGAAAATCACCTAATTTTGCAAATATCCGAAGTTTTTTGCTTTTTCTTTGCAAACTGTGCGTCAAAATCATTGATTCCTCTCTGTTTAGTAATTGAAAGAATTCTTTCGACAAACAAAAACAGGGAGTATTTTTATGCCATTCAAAAGACAAAAATCCAACGTATCACCGCATTACCACGACACACGGACACTTTTGAGGAAGTACCGGGATGTTATGTGGAATCTGGAAGTGTCCGATCTCGATTTGCAGGAGGAATTTAAGGCTGAGTACGGGCTGTCCTCGGACGCGCTGTTCGTGGACAATAGAATGTATTTCTCAAAGCCGATTGGCCTTGAAACAAAATAAAAAAAGCGAGAATGACCGCAGGCAATGCCTGATGTTCACGGCAAACCGTGAACCACGATCCTTCTCGCTATGGTTGGGTGTTTTCCACCCCGCATAAAAAGAAAAGTGCCGGCAGCGCCCACCCAAAACAGGCAGGACAAGGCTGCTGGCACGAATTACAAACTTAAACAGCGTGTGCGCAAGGCACAAAAATCATTTACAGGTGGAGTATAGCACAAGAATGTCCGCCCTGTCAAGATGGTGAGATTTTGCATGATAAAAGCATAGTGTCCACATTACATCCGCGCAGCTTTTGTATATACCATCGTTGTTTTTCCTATTAAAATTAGAATACAGCAAGATTTATTTCTTAAATCGATGCTGTCACGCGCGCGAAGAAAAGCTGACACCACAAAGGCAATAGGAGACATTTATTATGCGAGATTCCGAAAGTGTACCCATTCATCTGAAGCTGACGCTTTCCATTAAGGAAGCATCTGAATACAGCAATATCGGCATCAACAAAATCGATGCCATGCTCAAACAACCCAACTGTCCTTTCGTGTTGTATGTAGGGTCAAAGAAATTGGTCAAACGCAAAGAATTTGAAGCCTACATCAGCAGCAAGCTGATTATTTAAGAGAGGTAATGCCGTTGAAAATAGGGATTTCATGTGCTATAATTTCAGTATCGCGTTGGATTCCCGCTTTGGAAAGGAGTCCACTATGGGTAAAAGCCTAAAGCGAAAAGAATGCGGAAAAGGCATACGCCAAAGAAAGGACGGGTTATATTCCGCAAGATACTATACCAAAGACGGGGAGCGGCGAGAAAAATATTTCAAGTCGCTGCCTGAAGCCAAGAATTGGCTTGCCGATACGAAATACGAATTGCGTCATCACGTCATTACCTGCAACTCTGACATGTCCGTAGACAACTGGTTTGACTACTGGATCACGAACATCATCTGTAACCTTTCCCCGAACTGCATCCGCAACTATACGGAACGCTATAAGAGAAATGTTCAGCCACTGATTGGAACCATGTGCATGGGCGACGTAAAGCCGATGCACTGCCAGATTATTCTGAACCGCATGGAAAGTACTTACGCCGGTTCTACAATCCGTCAGACTTACATTGCTATGGGTACCATGTTCAAATCTGCTGTGATGAACGATATTATCGTCAAACATCCGATGAATGGCGTGCGCTATAACAAGCCGGTCCGTGCAGTGGACGATATTCGCTACCTTTCCGTTGAGGAACAGAAGCGCTTCCTTGCCGTAGCCAAGGATTCTCACAACTACCGGCAATATGCACTGCTGCTGGAAACCGGGCTGCGCACGGGTGAACTGATTGGTTTGACTTGGGATGCCATCAACTGGAAGAAGCGTACTCTTACCGTCAATAAAAGTTTGGAGTACCGCCACCACTTCAAGTACTGGCGTGCCGGGCCTCCCAAAACGGTGAAAAGCTACCGCACTATCCCCTTGACCGATACCGCATATCGTATTTTGAAGAACTGCTATGATGAGCGCTTGACCCGTAAAGAGTCGCCCACGTTGCAGCAGATTCTGGAATACACAGATCGCCGTACCGGAAGGCAGATGTACTTCTGCATGCACGATTTGGTCTTTGTAAACTATCGAACCGGTGAGCCGATTAAGAACAGTTCCTATGACACCCACCTCTATAAGCTGTGCGAAAAAGCCGGCATTGCTCCCTTTGGGATGCATGCGCTGCGCCATACGTATGCTACCCGCGCGATTGAGCGCGGCATGCAGCCCAAGGTCTTGCAGCAGCTGCTGGGGCACGCCAGTATCAAGACGACGATGGACAAATACGTCCATGTTTCTGATGATTCAATGCAGAACGCCGTGCGTCTTTTTGAGGCAGCTAATAGTGAGAAAAAGGGGTAAACCTCGAAAATGGGGGTAAAATGGGGGTAAAACCCCAAATCTGGCAACAAAAAACAACGATAATAAAGGAGATATGGAGAAATATGAAATTAGGTATCGTGGGCTTGCCCAACGTGGGCAAATCGACCCTGTTCAACGCCTTGACCAGCACGCAGAATGCGCAGGCTGCCAACTATCCGTTCTGCACCATTGAGCCGAACTCCGGCATTGTGCCGGTACCCGATGCGCGGCTGGACAAGCTGGCGGAAATCTGGCAGACCGACAAAAAGACCCCTGCCATCGTCGAATTTGTTGACATTGCAGGTCTTGTCAAGGGCGCAAGCCAAGGCGCAGGTCTGGGCAACAAGTTCTTGGGGCATATCCGCGAGTGCGACGCCATTGTCCACGTTGTGCGCTGCTTTGACGATGACAACATCATCCATGTGGTCGAGGACGTGAACAAGCCGGAGAGCGTTGACCCCATCCGCGACATTGACGCCATTGATCTGGAACTGATCCTGGCGGATCTGGAGGTTGTCAGCAACCGTCTGGGTCGCCAGCAGAAGGCTGCCAAGACCGGCAACAAGGCTGCCGCTGCCGAGGCCGCGTGGCTTGCCGAGCTGGCTGCCTGGCTGGAGGGCGGCAAGCCCGCCCGCAGCTTTGACTTTGACGAGGGCGACGATGCGCAAAAGGCTGTGCGCAAGGAACTGGGTCTGCTTTCTGCCAAGCCGGTCATCTACGCCTGCAACGTGGGCGAGGACGACCTGCTGGGCGGTCTGGACGAGAACCCCTACCTGCCGCTGGTCGAAGCCCGCGCCAAGGAGGAAAACGCCCAAGCCATCCCCATCTGCGCCAAGACCGAGGAGGACATCGCAGGTTCCACGCAGGAGGAAAAAATTGCCTTCCTGCAGGAGATGGGCATCGAGTCCACGGGTCTGGACAAGCTGATCAAGGCAAGCTATGAGCTGCTGGGGCTTATCAGCTTTTTGACCGACGGCAAAAAAGAATGCCGTGCCTGGACCATCAAGCGCGGCACCAAGGCACCCCAGGCCGCCGGTAAGATCCACAGCGATTTTGAGCGCGGCTTTATCCGCGCACAGGTCATTGCCTACAACGATTTAGCAGATGCCGATTTCAACTACGCCGCCGTCAAGTCCAAGGGTCTGCAGCGCACCGAGGGCAAGGAATACGTTGTACAGGACGGCGATGTGATCGAGTTTTTGTTTAACGTTTGATAAGGAGAACGCGATGAAGTTTGGAATTATGGGCGCCATGCCCGATGAAGTCGACCAGCTGTGCGCCCGCCTGACCGATGTGACCAAGGAAAGCTACGCCGGGGTGGAGTATCACTGCGGCACGCTGCATGGCAAGCAGGTCGTGGTTTGCTGCGCCGGTATGGGCAAGGCGAACGCCGCCGCCACCGTGCAGGTGCTTTGCACAAAATTCGGCATTGACACGCTGATTTTCAGCGGCATTGCCGGCAATATGACCAGCAAGATCGGCATCGGCGATGTCTGCGTGGGCGAAACCGTTGTCTACCACGACGCCGAGCTGAGTATGATTGCCCAGAGCGCCCCCTTTACCACCGAGTACCACGGCGACCCCGCCTTGGTCAAGGCGGCGCTGGACGCCTGCGGTGCCTGCGGCGTAAAGGCGATTGCGGGCAAAATTGCCACCGGCGACACCTTTGTGGGCGATGCCGCCACAAAAAAGAGCATTGAGGAAAAATGCCACCCTGACTGCGTTGAGATGGAGGGCGCTGCCGTGAGCCAGATTGCCGCCCGCAACGGGGTTCCCTGCGTGATATTGCGTGCCATGAGCGACAACGCCGATGAGAGCGGCTACGAGGTGCTGGTGGTCAAGCAGTTCAGCATTGCCGAGTACATCAAGACCGCCACCGAAATTGTGGCGCATATGATCGAGAGTCTGTAAGTTCCCTTTTGACAAAACGAACAGCGGCAGCCCGCCGGGGCTGCCGCTGTGATTTTTTGCCGCTGCTTAGGGCAATACCGCATAATTCCAAGTGCCGATGCGGCGAGCGAGGTGCGGCAGCTGCTAAGCCAAAAGCGCAGATAATACTTTGTGTATTATCGAGCATTTTGGCAACGCAGATGCCGTGCCGCAGCCGCCGGAGCGGTGCTTGAGCCGTAAGGCGGGAATTGTGCGGTGTTGCCTTATACAAATTCGCGCCACGTCTGCTCGGCGTGGGTTTGCATATCGCACAGTTCGCGGTTCAGCTGCTGTGCGCCGGGGCTGGCGGTGGGGTAGTCCTTTTCGGCGCGCTTGCAGTCCAGCACACCCTGCCCGCTGCCCTCCGCCAGCATGGTGGCAAGGTTACGGGTGGATTTATCCAGCATGGTGCGGCTGCGAATGCCCATACTGACCCCCATTTTGGCGGCAGCGCTCTGCCCTGTTGCCTGCACGCCCAGCGCTGCCAGCGCCGTGTGCGCCTGCTGGTTCAGGCGGCGATACTCGTTTTTCTGGCGCATCATCTCGTTTTTTAAGCGCTGGTCGTGGGTCAGCCCCAGCATTTCGTCCAGCGTGTTTTTGCCCATCTCGGTGTTCTGCACGATCTCCTGCAGCATTTTTTCGTTGTCCGATTGCATAATAAAATCCCCCTTGTGTACGGTTGCCGGTTTGCGGTCAACGTTAGTATGTACACAAGGGGGATCTTTATGCGGATTTTACAGGCGGCTTTGCGCCAGAGAGAGCATCATATCCCAGGACGAGGTTTCGCCCCATTCGGCAGATGCCATCTCGGTGGTAAAGCTGCCGCGGCGGGACAGGCTGATGCTGTATTCTTTGTTGGCTTCGTTCAGGGCGGTGCGCAGGGTCTGCAGCATCGCACCGGCGGGGCTGCCCACAGTCACAATGGCAAACAGCCCATCTTCCAGACGCGCCAGCACGGCTTTGTGGGGATCGGTACCCACGTTCAGCAGCAAAAGCCCGGCTGCCATATTCAGCACGCTGCCGGCAGCGGCAAGGGATTCTTTTTCACGGATGGTCCAATACTCGTTGATGCGCACCAGCACCACGCCCACGGGCTGACCCTGACGGGCTGCCTGCTCGGCAAAGCGGCGGTACTCGCCGTTGATGTAGCGGGCGTTGAAGGCGCCGGTCGCGTAGTCACGGCGCAGCTCCTCCTGCACTTGGGCAAGCGCACGGATCAGCGAATTTTCGGCACCCACGGTGCGGGTCAATTCATGCGGGGTTTCGCAGTGCAGCTCTGCCACAAAGGGGCAGCCGTCCACCGTGATCGCCTGGCACAGCACCAGCGCGGGACCGTTTTCCCCTGCCGCAAGGTCGATGCCGCGACCGGTTTTGTCCATCGGGGGCAGTGCCTCCGCCTGCCCGGTCGGCTGCAAGGTTGCCGGGTCCAGCGTCACATTGCGGCGCGGGTCCACCAGCACCGCCTTGCCAAAAAGCTGTTCCAGTGCAGCAAACTGCACTGCCAATTCCTGTGCGGTATACTGTAATTTCATCTTGCGATTTCCTCGTTCTGCCGGACACGGCAGCATCATACGTTTCCTGCATCTTCTTAATTAGGACATACTTTATTGTACCACAAAGAAAATGTTTTTCCTATTCTTGCCTTGCACAAAGAAATGGTGCCGGGAAACGTTTCCCTTGGAAATTTACACAAAATTACACGGTTGGCTTTATGCCTCGGCGCGGAAATAGCGGGCGCAGAGTGCGCGGATCTCCTTCGCCAGCGCCGGGGTCACGGCAGCCGCGTCCGCACGCCAGCACCAGTTGCCCTGTGCCTGACCGGGGGTGTTCATACGGGAGGCGGCAGGTTCCTCCAGCCAGTCCGCCAGCGGAACGATCGCCAGCACCGCCGGGCTTGCCAGCACGCCGCGCAAAAGCCCGCGCAGCTCGCCCTCCTGCTTGCTCAACGCAAAATAGGCGCGCGCCTGCTTTTGCCCTGCCGCGCCCAGCTCGCTGTCGAACCAGCCCTTGAGGGTGTTGTTGTCGTGCGTGCCGGGGTACGCCACGCAGTTGCGGGGGTAGTTGTGGGGCAAATCGACGCTGTCCTCGCCGGTAAAGGCGAATTGCAGCACCTTCATACCGGGGAAGCCGCTCTCCGCCAGCAGCACGCGGACGGATTCAAACATTTCGCCCAAGTCCTCCGCCACGATGGGCAGATCGCCCAAGGCGGTGTGCAGCATACGGAACAGTTCCATACCGGGACCCTGTTCCCAGCGCCCGTTGCGGGCGGTCACCTCCCCGGCAGGGATCGCCCAGTAGGTGTCAAAGCCGCGGAAGTGGTCGATGCGCAGGATATCATAGATGCTCAAGGCGTGGCGCACGCGGCGGATCCACCACGCAAAGCCGGTGTCGCGGTGGTAGTTCCAGTCGTACAGGGGGTTGCCCCACAGCTGACCATCGGCAGAGAAGTAGTCCGGCGGGCAGCCTGCCACACGGCGGGGGCGTCCATCGGCATCCATCTCAAACAGGCGGCGCCCCGCCCACGCATCGGCGGAATCCGCCGCCACATAGATGGGGATATCACCCATAATGGCAACGTCCTTGCTCTTGGCGTAGGCGTGCAGGGCGCGCCACTGGCGGTCAAATTCGTACTGGACAAACGCCCAGAACTCTATCTGCTCGGCGTGTTCGGCGCGGAAAGCTTCCAGCGCGGCAGGCTCGTGCAGGCGCAGCGCGCGCGGCCATTTCTGCCAGTCCACCATACCGTTTTCTTCCTTGATCGCCATATACAGGCAGTAGTCGGGCAGCCAGTCGCTGCTCAAAAACTGAAAGCGATACCAGTCGTCCGGGTAGGGGGTTTCGTAGCCGGGTACCGGGCGCTGCTGCAAAAAGTTATGGTACGCCTTGCGCAGCACGGCAAAGCGCTGGTTGTACAGCGTGCCGTAATCTACCTGCTTGGGGTCGCCGCCCCAGGACAGCTTGGCGAAGTCGCTTTTTTTCAAAAGCCCGTCCTTGACCAGCAGATCCAGATCAATAAAATAGGGGTTGCCCGCAAAGGCAGAGCAGCTTTGGTAGGGGCTGTCGGCGTAGCCCGTGGGACCCACCGGCAAAATCTGCCAGATGCTTTGCCCTGCCTCGTGCAGAAAATCCACAAAGCGGCGGGCGGGTGCGCCCAAGCTGCCGATGCCGTATCCGCCGGGCAGGGCAGAAATCGGCATCAAAATGCCGCTGCAACGTTTGAACTTCATCTTGTTTTTCTCCTCTTATCCGCAAAATTGTTTATTGGGGCTGCGTTTCCCCGTAGGCTGCAAAAATTTCGACCACGCGGGCGGTGAACGCCTTGCGCTGCGCTGCCGTGTGCTTGGTGCCGCGCACGGCGGCTTCGTTTTCCGCCAAGGCAGCGGCGGTGGCTTCGTTGACGGCGGTGGCGGGTAAAATGCCCGTACCCACCTGCGCGACCTGCAAGGCACCCAGTGCGGTGGTGTCGGATGCCGTGTTCCACGGTGTGACCAGCCCCAGCGTTTCGGTCAGTGCGCTCTCGCCGCTGCCGCCCGTGTACAGCCACAGCACGGCGCTCTTGGCGGCTTTTTGGGCGGCTTCGTCCGCGTCTGCGTTCAGGGTGATCCACCCGGTGCGTGCCAGCACAGGGTAGTTCAGCAGACCGGTCAGGTTGTATTCCTCGGTGGTCAGGTCGCTTTCCTCCAGCTCGCACTTAAAGGGGATCAGCGCCAGTCCCTCGCAGGCATCGCTGCCGTAGGCTGCCAGCAGGTCGGTCAGCTTGCCGCGGCGGAACACCGCGTTCTCGCCGTCTGCCGCCATATGATCCGCCTCCAGCGTCACGGCACTGTACACGCCGTTGACGGGTGCCGTCAGCGGCGTGTACAG
>ERZ1034882.109-NODE-109-length-50581-cov-15.465206_pt1 | contig 50581 bp, 47 predicted proteins | sample MGYA00520606_ERZ1034882 | MGnify/ENA primary metagenome ERZ1034882 (study PRJEB33766, sample SAMN09781726) | gut metagenome | biome: gut microbiome | host: Homo sapiens | place: Madagascar | study: EMG produced TPA metagenomics assembly of the PRJNA485056 data...
CAACATTATCATGTTCTATAGAATCGACTAAATCCCATGCAGAAAAAATGATTGCTAGCTTGACATCTTTTTTTATATCTAGTATTGCTTGCAACAAATCTATCATCTGTACCTGTGTTGGATCATCCTCACTTGCTTTTCTTTCATTCTGCCTTTGTCCCTCTGAACGATATTTCGGATCTATTTCAGAAATAAGTTCTGCAGTATGGATATCGCTTACATTAACAAAATACAATATGGAATCAGCATTTTCTATTTTCTGTTTTAATTTATTTGAAATTTCTCTTTTATCATACATATCTCGAAACGTTTCCCCAGATAAATCTGGAAACTCCAGTTCTAGCTTCATATCTTCCTTAGCTAATAGGATAGTTAAATTTTCCTGCTCTTGTCCTATGACAGTTCTTCCTAATTTATCCACTTCTAGCCATTTTTTCTCTATTCCTTGAAGATAATTCACATTCCCTGCCATTCTTTCTAAGGTCAAGTCTGTCCGAACATCTTTTTGATTTACACTATGCCACAGTGCAGCCAAAAATGTACTTTTACCTGCATTCGGTGCACCCATAATAAATAATTTTTTATTCATCTTTCACTCCATCATATTTAAAAAACAATTTATCATACTCGGATAAATTTTCAAAATCCGTAAGTTTTTTGGGAACCCAGCTGATATATTCTCTCTTCTTGCACCATCTTTGTAATAATTCGTTCAAACCATAACCGACTTGTATGTCTTTTGCAGAAATCGGCATTGCTGCTACACAATAGTATTCTATATTTGCATTTAATTCTTTTAAGTAATTATTGATTTGTTTTTTTGCTCTCTCAATTATTTCTTCGTATTTTTCCTCTTTAATTAATAAGTCATACTTACTAAATACAATTTGTAAAACACATCCTTCGCTAATCACGCCTGAATCATAAAATGTTCTTAATAACTGTGTTAACTCACTTACAACGCTATTCTTTGTTTTCTTACTACACAATTTTTCACCATCAATTATTCCTATAATATAATCCGCTCTTTCGGCAAAACTAAATTCTTTTTTTACACTATCCACTTTTCCTATATTTTCCGAAAATGCCTCGCCTGATATATCCCAAAAAATCAAGTTGGTTGTTGCATCGTTATCTCTGTTCCATAATCTCAAATGAAGGAAAGTTGGTCCCTCACCAACTTTTGTACGTGGTGTATCCGGTACGCTACCTCTTGATTTAGTTCTTGTATAATAAGCTCTTTGTTCAAATCCCTGCAAACTTCTTGATCCCGCAAAATAATAATTTTCCACAGGTTTCTCTTGAAATAGTTGATATAGGCTTGTCTCTATTGTTGTTTTTCCACTCGCTGCCGGTCCTATCAGCAATAACATCTTAGTACTTTCTTTTGCTGCAATAGTATAAAATTTATCGCAACTAAGTGCCTCACCCGAATTAATCTGATATGTATCTGGCAATACAAGAGCGCTCTGTTCATCTTTTTCTGGTTCGTTTCCGGTGTCTACTTTATCATTTAAAATATCATTAATATTATCTAGGCTTTCAGTTTTTTCGACAGTATCCATTCTCTACCCTTTCAAACTAACAGTTGCTAATCATACATTCAAAATATATCAGTTCTGCCCATTTTCTCAACTCATATATCTCATTATCGGAATCAATTTTCCACTTCTTTTTATACGCAGGCACCCATGCTTTTTTCTCATCAACGGTCAACGAGGCTTTTACAGCCGATAATATCGGCAGATTTCTTATCTCAGCCTCCTTACAATAAGTTTTTTCTACATACTTTCTAATTTCTTCCGGTTGACTGTCTATAAATTCTGTTAAAGAAATCTCAGTTGTCTCTTTTTTGCATTTGGTTAACATCTTATTTAAGAGTGAACTGGCCGCATATGGTCCCGGTATATCAACTAATGCTGCCAATTCCACACCCAGAACCATGGCTCCTTCAACATCGTTTATTTCACTTAATGGTCTTTTTAACAAATCGCTCCATTCACCAACTACCCAACTTAATACCTCAACTTTTTCTTCACACAATTTGTTTTTGTCATTAAGTGAATTTACATAACTAATAACCTTATCAAACTGGTTTTTAATAATATTCAGCAATTCCACACTAGTTTTTGGTGCAGTTTCCAACATCTTTCCATCTTCATCCACCAGTTCGCTCTCCCAGTCTTCTTTCCACGAGAGAGTCGGACATTGCTCCATCTGCCTTTCCATTCTTGTCTGCATATCAATTATCCTATTTGCAGTCTCAGACAGTTCCATAACTTTTCCTTCATAGAATGGTTCAAGAATTTTAATTGAATATGCAAGTTGGACATCATTATAAGTATCAATCATGTTGAGTAAAGTACATCCTGCTAAAATAGTTATTTCCTCTGCGTTCTGTTCATCGAACGTCTTATCCTTTTCATAAAAACAATTAATGAATTCTTCTCTCGTTTCCGAATTACAATCCAAATTGAAATACAACTTTACAATTTCATTAATCTTATCATGCTCGTCAAACTGTTCTAAAATAGTCTCTATTCCATCAATTCTACTGTTTATTCGTTCTTCTGTAATATCCATACAAATTTTTTTATAATTATTAATAAATACTTTTTCAAAATCCATTCTCTTCTTCTCCTTTTTTATAACTTTTCACAAATCAATTTCTTCATTTGTTCTAAACAATTGTTGTCGCGTGCATCCTGTAAAATTGATTCTATAATCTCTATATAACGTTTTCCAGCATATTCACTTCTTAACAATTTTAGTTCATTCAGCACTTCATTTTGTTGCACATACGATAGTTCAAAAAAATTATAAACTATATCTCTCTCAATATCCTGTCTTATCGCAGTATCGTTATTTTCTTCTGTGACATTTTCCTTCTTAATTTCAGAACCATCTTGCAAATTTTTCTTTCTTTTCTCATCAATGTTAAGGGTATATTCAAAAAAGTTATTTCCCTTGCTGCAACTTTCGTCATCGCATAAAAATCTATCTCTGTCTTTAGAAAGTACTCTTGGGTATGCCTTTACTTTCATAATCCGCTCACCATTAACGCATTCACAGTCAAAAGTTATCCAATTATATCCTGGCAACCAATCTTTTCCTCTCACTGGCTGCGTAGCTCCTGCATTTATTATCAGTCTTTCTGGCGAAGCATCTATTGCCTGCTGATGCATGTGTCCATATAATTGAATATCTACGCGTTTATCTAATTTGGGTAAGATTTGCTCTCTGAATTTCCAAAATATGGTAGGGTGGTGACAGATCAATACCCATACTACATTTTCTTCATATGAAGGAATCTGATTTTGCCCAATGACCATTTTACGTGCATCCTGCTCATCCCTTCCATCATGATCCCTATGGCTGGAAATGATACAGGAATTCATCCCCAGCAATTTTAATTTCATATTATTGTCCAACGAGAATTCCTCTGTCCAAACAATCCGATTTTGGTCTATATTACAACCATACGACACAGCGAAGTCATTATATTCACTAATCGGCTTGTACAACAAATCCGGGCATGCCTCATCTGTAATATATTTTCCAAATGTATAATCAGCTTCATCTATCGTGTTAGCTTCTTCAATTTTCGATTGGGCATTAAGAATTGAATCCGATTTTTTTATTAATGTCTGATTGACGTCGTGGTTCCCCGGAACACAGTAAACATTTTTTTCATCTATCCCTAACTGCTCTGTCATTTCTTTAAGAAATTCTCTTGCAAAGTCATATTCTTTCTTTTGTCCTGCAAATGCAATATCCCCACCAACTAAAATGCCTTTTACATTTTTTAGTATTGATTTTGCATTTATTTTTATATCCGTCAGAATTGCATTTCTTAAATCGGCATCTATATCTACACTACTACCACTTGTTTTTCGAAAATGAATATCTGACAAATGAATAAATGATATTTCCACCCCTTACCTCCTAAACTAATGGCAATTTTTTTACCATATATTTGCGGATCACAAACGGTATCCTATGCAGATACCAAACACTTTTTATTTATAATATATTTATTCTAAATTTTGTAGATATACTTTGTCAAGTTAACTCTAATTCTAAAACGATACCTCCTCGTTTTTCAAACGCAGGAGGTATCTGGGATATCACTTCATACTTCGAATTTTTTCATTTCATCCTGCGACAAAGGTCTTCCCAATCGCTTAGATAGTAATATTGCTTCTCGCAAACGATAAGTCCTTCCATCAGAAGGTACCGTTAATCTTCCATCTGCCATATTATCTCCAAACTGTTCAAACCTATCTAAATTTGCTTTTTGTTTTCTTTCAGCCACGATCATATCATTTATCCTCCTTAAAATATTTATTTATCAATTCAATTGCCCCATATGTGTCTATATATAAAGTATGCCAATCAATACACTTTGCATTCAGCATTTTTATATAATGTTCTATCAAATCTGTTTTTGCCGTAAATTGAACATATCCTTCATTCCCTGCATCCCAGCTTAGTTTGCAGGCGATTGCAAATAAATGTGCTCCTACTCCTTTATATTTTCCAGCGTGTCCCACATTAAAAGGTGCTGCCTCAACAATGTCTATATGCGTATAGTATTGGTCTCGAATATGTTTCAGTGCAATCATTCCCTGCACTTGATTATCCTTTTCCAAAAGCAATTCATATACTTCATAGCCATTCTGTTGTGGGATACTCCAGTCAAATTTCCATCCTCTAGCATTTAAATCTAATGCATCCCGCTTTGTAATTTTTCTTGTAACAAGGCGATATTCCGTATCGTATTCTTCTCCTGTCTCTGTACAAATAAGACAGTTTGTCAACGTATCAATTATTATTTCAATATCCATATACTCCCCTTTTATTATACCACATTTTTATAAATAACATTATTCTATTCATAAATATATTGGACAATGGAATTAACACTATCTCTGAACAAATCTTCTCTTTCCAATAGTATCCTATAGGCATGATCATGAAACTGTGACGGAAAAAGATTACTAAATTTTGCCAATTCACCATCCCCAAGCCATAAATTTGCCAAATCATTTCTTATCTTTAGTATACCTACTACATTCTCAGATATATCAAAATCACACAAGCAATCATGTAATCTTTTCTTTAAAACTATTCCATGTTGTGCGTGAGGTCGCAAAAAAGTTGATGGTAATGCAACCCTAAGATCTACCGTTAACATATCTGATCCAAAAACAACCCCATATGCTTCCTTTCCCTGATCTGCCGCAATTAAAATAATATATTGATAACACGATTCTTTATCAGCTATTTTTCTCTCATTTTCAATCATCTGATACACATTTTTCATTCTATTTGTATAGCTTGTATAAACATTATCGCCAATGCGTTCACCATGATATCGATTTAGTCCAAACCACAACGCAATCCAATGGTTATCCACCGCATCAATGCAACGTGTTTCTATTCCATAATGCTGTAGCATCCCTTCAATAATTATTGGAGCCTCATCCAAATCCTTTCTCAGATTTGCCTCCTTCATAAACTCATTATCTGCTAATGTTTTCTTAATAATCTTATTTAGCCTTTGATTTCGTTCTCCCTTATACTTAGCACTGCGGTTTTTATGATATAGACTCGGTAACATTGTATCATGTAAATTACACTGTCCTCTATAAAAAACCTTGCCATATTCTTTATTTATTAGCTTCACATAGCCTATCATTTGGTTCAAACCATGACAGCTCAATATCTCATAAATAGGGACTTCTTGCCCGGACTTAAATTTATAAGTTTCAACATATTTTGTACCATCTATTCTTTTGTCAGCTTTTAATACGACTGGTTTCATTCTAAACTTCCTTTATTTGTATGTCTATATCTTTTAAATGTCCGCTGTCTCTTTTGAAATAAATTATTTCCTTTATTTATTATATCAAGTTTAACGAATGCTGTAAACAAACCCAAGTCATATTATTAAGCATAAATTCAATAGTCATAAGTTATACCTTGTCCTATTCTATATTTATTCTTCTCGGTGCTTCCTTCCTCCATTTTCTCGCCCTCCAGCTCCTCTATTTCCCCTGTATTTTGCTTCTGCCCTTCAGTATGTCCATACCACTCTGACAGTTCCTCAATATGGCTGCTACACGCCTCAATATCCGTCTCATAACCGGTGCAGTGTTCTGTAATCATATCCTTCCGGTATCTTTCAATTTCGCCTATTGCTTCCTTTATGCGTTCACCGGAAATTCCATTTTTTCCAATCCATTTGTTCTTTTCTCCTTCCTGTGTGCATTTGCAGCAACAATAAAACGCCCGATCCGCATCGGGCATTTTATTCTTACCGCAACCGGCAGGAATAACGTTTCTTATTCACTTGCTGCCATTCCCGCCGTAATCTCAGTCGTATCGGATCTCCTGTTCTACTACGATACCTGATTTAAACTGTATCATCAGTTTCTCCTCAGAGATTATTTTTACCGTAGAAATCAGTCTCCTTACGAGATCATTATCGAATTCCGGTATCCGGCAGGTAGTCGTTCTTAAAAAGTCATCAATTTCATACATTCTTTGATTGCATTCCCTTAATGTCTCCTCCCTTTTTCTGGTTTCTGTTTGATTTTTCTTAATCGACTGAATCTCCTCTGCAATTGCATGGTATCTGGCATCAAATTCCTGTGTATATTCTCCCGCCTTTGCATTTTCCATGGTCAGGGCAAGCATTTCTTCCTGCTTATTTTTCAGAAGTGCGTCATAGTCTTCTTCCTCCCGCAGTGCTTCCTTCGTATTTATCACACTTATGACATTCTGCCGGAATGTCTCTATAAACTCTCTGTCGTCACAGGTTATCCTATGGATTGCCTCCATTACCGCCCGATTTAATGCTTCTTCCTTGATAGTCTCAGAGTTTGGGCATTTCTTCACGCCGTTTGTCAGTCTGTTTGAGCATCTCCATACAATTTTCTTTTGGCCGTTCCTCGACCATGTAACTCTTCTGTATTCGTGTCCACATTTTCCGCAGATCACTATGCCGGTCAGTGCATAGAGCGAAGAGTATTTGCTTTTCTGATTTTTCTTCCGTGTTACCGCCGCCTTACACAGATTTGCTCTCCGCATTCGTTCTTCCTGTACCCGGTAATATATTTCTTTGGGGATAATGGCTTCATGATCGTTTTCGACATAATACTGTGGCACAATTCCATTATTCACTACTCGTTTCTTTGTCATAAAGTCTACTGTATACGTTTTCTGCAGAAGTGCATCTCCCATATATTTCTCATTACACAGCATATTATCAATGACTGTGGTATGCCACCGTTCCTGTCCAGTAGCCGTTTTAATTTCTCTATCCTCAAGATATTTCTTAATCTTGACAGAACTGTATCCCTCCAGATATAACCGGTAGATCAATCTTACGATTTCTGCCTCTTTAGGTACTATGATCAGATCACCGTTCTCATTCTTGGTGTATCCCATGAACTTTGCACAGTTTACAAGAACCTTTCCTTTTTCAAATTTTCTTGCAATCCCCCACCGGACATTCTCACTGATATTACGGCTTTCTTCCTGCGCAAGGCTGCTTAAGATGGTGATAAGGATTTCTCCCGTTCCCTCCAGCGTATTCACACCCTCTTTTTCAAAAACTATGGCAATGTTTTTTGCCTTCAGTTCACGGATTGTTACCAGCGAATCTACCGTGTTTCTTGCAAAACGGCTTACGGATTTGGTAAGGATCATATCTATTTTTCCATTTAGGGCATCCTTTACCATAGTCTTAAAATCTGCTCTTTTTTTGGTGTTAGTTCCGCTCTTACCATCATCCGCATAAATTCCTGCGAATTTCCAGTTAGGATTATCTTGTATTTTGTTGGTATAGTATTCCATCTGCGCCTCATAGCTGCTGTCCTGTTCTTCTTCGTCTGTACTGACACGGCAATATGCAGCTACCTTCAGCATCTTATCTGAAAGTTTAATGCTGGTATCGAACTGTACTTTTGCAGGTATTACAGACACCTTTTTAGCTGTTGTACCCATTTGCCTCCTTTCCGGGCTTTTTATCCGTGTACCCTACCTTCATTCGTCCACCATTCAGGAATTCTACTTCTGCCATATTCCCGTTGCATAAATAAATCTTCCGAATCAGCTTTTGGTATAATTCCCTGTCGAATTCCACTATCTTTTCCCGTCCGGCAAGAATATCCCTGATTTCTTCCGTTTTATACAAAGTATCTTTTACTGTTAATGTCCGGTAGCGTTCCTCAGCCCTTTGGTACAATGCCTGTATGAATTCTTTTTCCGAGACCGCTTTTTCTTTCATCTCTGCTATTTTCCGATCCATTCTTCGGTATTCAGGACTGATTACATCCTCCGGGTCTTTCTTATATAAAAGTCCCTGATTTTGAATGGCTGCATTAATTGCGTCCACGCACACCTGTTTTATCTGATCATCTGTGATAGTTCTGTCTCTGCATTTCTCCTGTTTTTTGTATAAGTAACCTTTGCACTTCCAGTTCACATTTGTACCATATTTATGCCGCTTCTGGATACGGGTACACATAGTTCCGCATTCCCCACACCACACAGCACCACCAAATAGGATTCTCTCATCCTTTCCCGGTCTGTGGTTTGCTCTGCCAAGTTCGGCTCTTACACCCTCTCTTCTCTTTTGTACCCGGTTAAAGAGATCCTTTTCAATGATCTGAGGATAATACTCGTTACCCAAATAATTTGAATTCTCGAGTATTCTCCCTATGGATACATGTGTCCATGACACTTTTCCGTTTCCATTGGGAATTCCTTTTTCCTTTAATCCGGCAGCTATTTTCGTTGCAGCTATTCCACAGTCATATTCTGTAAAAATCTGTTTTACGATTTTGCGTGCCTCTTCACAGATGATGATCCTTCCTTCCTCAACTTTATATCCGATGGGCATATGACATTGCATCTGACATTCCTCCCCTCTCTGTAAGGCGCAACCCATTATTCAGACAAAATGTAATATCATGATCCCTGGATATGAAGATATTCTGTACAGTCATCCGAAAAAGTTTTTCATCAAACTTCTGCTGCAGCCCATCGGACCCGGATAGTAAATGGATCAGCTGCTCTGTTCTCACAATTTCTTTTGTCCTTTTTTGCTTTCTTCCCAAAAACAGTTTTTTTCTTCGGCATTCCGTTAGTTTCCAGTTAATCTGATTACTTTTCTCCATAAAAACAGCAGAGTCCATATATCCATTCCTCATTACCTGATTCAGGATTCGACTCTGCTCTTTCAAATTCTTGATTTCATTATCCAGTTGTATCATTTCTTCGCTGTCCTGCCTGCTATCGGCAAGACTGGTCAGTTCTTTCCACAGAGGCTCTAACAACGCTCCCCTGTTCGTATATAGCTTATTCCACATCCGTAGAAATGCCTGTTGTACGACATCTTCTCTAATTGCCTTTGTGCTGCATAATTCCTTATTTTCCATATGTCTTCGACAAGTCCATATGACTTTCTCATAATTTTTATCTTTGTGGACGATTTGCCTTCTGAATTTTTGTCCACATTCCTCACAGATAATTTTACTGGAAAATAAGTATCTCTTATTGTAATCCGTTCCTTCCACGTTCCTCGATCTTGTGCGATAAGCTATCAAATTCCTTACTGCCTCTGCCTCCTCATGCGTAATAATCGCCGGATGCGCATCTTCCACAAGATACTTTGCTTTCTGTCCGTAATTTCTCTTTCTGTTAAACGGGAATTGTGACTGGGTATATTTCTTCTGGAAAATCATGTTTCCTTCATAAACCGGATTTTTCAGTATCTCCAGAATAACCGTATCTTTCCATTCTTCTGCTCCTCGTACTGTGGGAATTTCTCGCATATTTAATTCTCTTGCTATCACATAAGTTCCTAAACCATTTAAGTACGACTCATAAATCCATCGGACGATTTCTGCCTCCGATTCTACGATAACAAAATTTCTGTTTTTATCCTTTTGATATCCATATGGTGGTGTGGATACAATAAAACTTCCATCTTGAAATCTTTTCCGGACTGCCCATTGAACGTTGCTAGATATGCTTTCGGATTCTCCCTGTGCAACCGATGCCAGCACTGTTAGGAGCATTTCTCCCTTTTCCGTCAGGGTATTGATCTTCTCCTTCTCGAAATAAACTGCAACCCCGATCTCTTTCAGTCGCCGGATTGCCTGGATACATTCCACCGTATTTCTTGCAAATCTTGTCACCGACTTTGTAAGAATCATGTCAATGTTTCCATCCTCACAGTCTTCGATCATCATATTGAATTCATCTCTGTGATTGGTTTTAGTTCCTGTGATTCCCCAGTCTGCGTACACCCCGGCAAATTCCCACAAGGGATTCTCGCCGATCTTTGCCGTATAATACTCCACTTGTGCAGTGTAAGACGTTGCCTGCGACGAGCTTTTTGTACTGACACGCGCATATCCGCAAACTCTCTGTTTACATTCTGCAAGTACATTCTGCGGTCCCGCTGTTGCATTTATGACGGTAATTTTTTTCGTCATATTCTCTCTCCTTTCCCTGTATTTTCAAGGGATACGCCCCTTGTCAGCAACATACACTACCACACAATTTCACATATATCCAGTGTTTTTACAGATATACTTTTGCAAGTTCCGGAGAAAAGGTCTGAATGTTCAAAACCGTGATTCTTTCCCATTCCTCCTCATTTAACAGATCTGCCTCACGCATTCTTTTTAACAGCACTTCTGCCAGTTTATACTTTATTTCATTTGAACCGTTCCCCACTTGCTCCTCCCAATAACATGATCCCGATTACGGCATACTCATTTCCGCCATCGTCACTGCTTCGTCCTCTTGCTGAAAATACTTATCCGCCACGCTTCTGTCTACTGCCAGCACTTCTCCCGGTTCTTCGTCTCCACACTGGATTGGGAACAAAAGTTCCTGTAATTCCATACATAATTTCCGGCTCGGACAGGTATTAATGAAGCAGCCAAAGGTATTCAGTTCCAGATTATCCGCGATATCTGTGAAGACCATGCTTTCCGCTTCCACCATATACGTTCCGATATAATTTGCAATATTCTCTGGGGTCATGGAAATGTAATGCTCTTTCCTTGCCCCACCGTACATCGGGTACACATACGCATACCCCACTTTTTCTGTTGCCATGATTTTCTCAATCATTTCCCGATCTTCTTTTTTCATTTTCTGCTTTCCTCCGTTTTGTCCTTTGGGTAACCTTAATACCACAAGAATACGGCGGAAGTCTCCCTCCGCCGCATGAATTCTGTTATTAAGTCTTACTGCCATAATCCTTCACTTTTAATACTCTGGTTCCTATTCGACACTACTCCCCGGAACCGAAATGCCGCAAAGACAGAAAGAATAAACATCAAGGCATTTGCTGGGCAGTCAATCCAGACTGTCTGCGGTTCCTACCGTAAAAGGCAGACAGACATCACAGGAATCTCACCTCCACCACTGCGTGCTGGCTAATCTCAAGGAGTATCATTATAGACCATTTCTTTCTTCGCACCTGTCTACCACAGACCGGCTGTATCCTCGGTTGTCTCGCTCAACTCCTTAGATGCAATCTTTTTTTACATTTGACATACAAATGCAGGAGTATCTTCGCGCCCCGTTTACGGCTCAAGAAATGGCTAATGTATCTGGATTGCTGGGTATGGCTGGCAAAGCACGGTGTAATTCTGTGTTGCTCTCGAAGTAAGTGTAAAAACTCTTCTCCGGCATTTGTCAATGTGCGTATCATGAGAAGATTTTCGGAAGAGACCATCCGTCCGATAAAGCACCTCTCATAAGGTACTCACACAAAATCGACGTTTGACACCCCTCTACTCAAAAAATTTTTTTAAAGTATTTATAGATCCCCGGATAGACTTCCAAACAACATTTTGAGAAACACCCAGTTTATCAGCAATTTCTCTAGTTGTCATTCCCTTAAAAAAATAAAGATGCAGTCGCTCTCTCTGTACATCAGTGAGTGACTGCATCGCATTCTGTAGAATTTCCAATTCCATCTGCCTAATTGCCATATCCTCTAATGATTCGCCGAAATCAAATATTAAATCTTCTGTCTCTCCCTCTTTATACCCCTCCTTGGTTATGTGCCTCAAATTGCGCATCTCCTGTGCATGTGCTTCTCTTCTAAACGTTTCTGTCAATGCCTCATATACTTCCTTGGTAACATATATATATTCTTTTTCCCCAACGGCATCCTTATAAAAATCCTTTACTCTTATTCGTATCCATTCTGACATCCATGTGTCCTCCATTTCATATTTTTGAAATGAAGGATCCGGGGTGGGCCTCTGGCATACAGCTTACATGGTATAGGTATAAAAAAAGGGGGCAATTTACATGCCGAATAAAGCATGCAAAACCGCACCCAATTAATTATTGCATTTTTATGTATGTAGCCTGTAAAAGTTGTTTTTAGTTTTTTATCCCTATGTTTTATAGTTAATCTAATTCACTTGTCTAGAAATACCTCTACAAACTAACAATATTTTTCACAAAAAAATACTGCCATATCCATGAGTAATCTCTACTCGACAGATATTGCAGTATTTACCTCTTGCATCAACAATTTATTTACGAAATTCTTTCATTCCTGCCGGCTGCTTCGGCTGATGAAGAACATACATGCATCTGCTGTCTGCCGCCATTTTCACAGAATTACGAGCTACCTTCTCTAAAATTGTTGCTGCGATATTAGCCTGTTTCTTTGACATAATGAATACCTCCTATTTTTATTAAATAGGAGTATAGCATTTCTTACCTAATTATAGACCTTATAAGTTGAATTTCCGACATAATACGTCATTTTTCCTCTACAAAATTACTATACAACACCGCAGATGCCTGAAATTCTCCATGTTCATACTTAGTAAACAGTTCTCCATTATAATCAGCCAGTGCTTGTTCTACCGAGGCAAGACCAATTCCATGCCAGCCGTTATCCTCCTTTGTGGTGAGGTATCGTCCGCGGTTGTCTTTTTTTAATTTCTCCGAACTACTATTTTTTATGCAGATCTGGAGCATTTCTTTTATATAAGTAGCTTCCAGTATAATATATCTCTGCTCCCGTGGCAGTTTTCTACAGGCCTCAAGTGCATTTTCCAGCAGGTTTCCAAAGATAATGGCAAGGTGTCCGCTCTGGAACGGCAGTACGGACGGAATAAATACCCTTGCCTCAAACTGGATGCCGTCCTTTTGGGCAAGGGCATACTTATGGTTCACAAGGGAATCCACCACGATGTTTCCAGTGTGGGAGATTTCGTCTGCACCGGTTCCGATACCGTCATCCAGCATCTTCTGTATGTAATCACCGGCTTCTTTTGTCTGTCCGGCATTTACCATGCCAAGAATTCCCGATAAGTGATTCTTCATGTCATGCCGCATCCGACGCAGTTCCAGATAATGTAGTTCCCTTTCTTCTGCCTGATGACTACACAGATCTAATTGCTGTTCATACAGCCTGTTCCGGGACTGAAGCTCCGCTGCCTGCCCAATCCGATCATATACCGTAAAAATCACATAATTCACAAGCAGAAGAAGTATGCCTGCGACAACCGAGAAAAAGGAATATTCCGAATGCGATGCCGCTATAAGAAAGATGTGGTGCATCATATAAATACTGCTTACTGGCACCAGAAGGGCTATAATAAAATATCGCAGGGAAATCTCTGCATACTGCTTTTCCTTTGTGTAACGGTCAAGCAGTACAGAGAACAGAAGCATACACATCTTGGATATGAAGCTTCCGGCAACATCAATGACGCATTCGTCCATACCGGCCGCCTCTAGGATAAGCAACACTATGACTTCTACCACCATCCATACTGTACAAATAAGAAGGGTGCTGATACAGCACTTTTTCAGACTCTTTTTTCTGGTAACCGTGCTGATCATAAACACCATGAGAATATTTCCAACTAGCAGGAATTGTGGAGGAAATAGATCTTCAACCCCCGTTGTCACCAGAAATACATAGTATAAAAGCCAGCTTATCATACCTATAGGTTTCCTGTTTCCAGACCCCAAAAGAGTTGTTATGCATCTCTGTATGATCAGAAGCTGTAGTACTGGAAGCAGAAAGATCAGTATAAGCGAAAAATATTCCTTCATTCAATGACTGCCTTTCCCGCTGCCATTGCACAAATCTGGCGGCGCACCTCCCTTTGCCGGTCTTCGCTGATTTTTAGATTAATTTCTTTTCCGTTCATACGAATTGTCAGATTATAGAAATTCATCTTTATTATATAATCATAATTCACTAGAAATGACTGATGAATGCGGAGAAAATACCTTCGGCTTTCTGCCAGTTCCTTTTCCACGTCACTCAGCTTACCATAAAAATATGTTGTACTTCCGTCCCCAAAGAAGATATGTACCACGCGGTTGCGACTTTCAAAATATACCACATCTTTTAGAGGAACCTTTCGGAGTTCTCGGTTAAATGTAAACTGGAAAAAAACTTCTGTTTCTCCTATTCGTTGGCAGGCTTCCTTAAAATATCTGCGGAATTTTTCTTTATCCAACGGTTTTGATAGAAAACGGAACGGTTCCACTTCAAACAGATCCTTTAAATATTTGTCATATCCTGAAATATATATAAACAGCACTGAACGATCTGTCTCACGGATTTTCCGTGCGGCAGAAATACCGTCAACCTGTTCCATTTCAATATCTATAAAAATAAGTCCGTATCGTTCCCCGGACTGTATGCTCTTCAAAAGTGTCTTTCCATCGGAAAACACATTCGTATCAACCCGGATTCCTATGCTCCGGCTTTCCTCTAATACCATGGTCTCGAGACTTCCCGTAAAACCAAGATCATCATCACATATGGCTATCTTCAGCATTTTTAAGTACCTCTTCTGCTATATCTGATTCCCCTTCTTCCAACTGTGCCTGCTCCAAACGTTTGAGAAGACACCGGAGTGTCTTTTTGTTCGTGTCCGTCAGGTTATTGTAGCGGAGTACAATGTTATAACACTGGTCTATTTCCTGATTCATGCGGATCTGCCCGCTTAAATCACGTTTTATATCGGACAGCCCGAGAATATAGTCAGTAGTAACGTTAAAATACTCTGCCATACGAATAAGCAGGTCTGTGGAGATAGCGCAGGTGTCTTTTTCCATCTTGCTTACCGCCTGCTGGGTGGTATTGATTATAGTCCCAAGGACTTCCTGTGACATGTTGTGGCTCCTGCGGAGCTCACGGATACGGTTCTCAGTCATAATTGTGACATCCTTTCTAATAACTATTTTACATGATTATTAGTAGTTTGCTCACAACTGGATAATGTAAACATTTTACGCATTCTCGTATATTCTTTCTTTATTTCCATCTCCTATCATCACAGACAATACATAATATTCTTCACACTTTTTTCAGCAATCTTCTTATGATATTTAAAAGTGAATCTTCATCAAAACTCCTTTTAGCACTTTCGTATCGTAATAATCAAAAAGGCTGACTCATATCACTTCCCATTTATTAACTATCAGTACTATGAACATACAAAAAATCTTATCTCCTTTTGATAAGAGGCTACTCGGATTTACAAATCTCGAATACGGCTGCTATACTAGCCACTTAATTATAACTGTACCCTGACTTGTGCTCTCTGTCCGGTCGGTTATGTGCCTGATGCACAGATATGAAATTATCAAAGTGCAGTAAAAGGGGAATATTTTTAGACAAAAGCTCCCCTTCACCTAATTTGCCGCTAGGTAAAGGGGGCTGCCGAAAAAAATTTTCATTTTTTAATATGGTAACGATAATTAGCAGTTATTTATTATTCAATGTACTAGTTACCAGTTAATACATTCTTAAAGTCTTCATACATTTTAAAAGTAATTTTCAAAATTTCTTCTAAATCCTCATATGTTCCTATGATGGGTTTTTTTATCCTGTAACTGCTATCAATTAGTCTCCTTGAATATGTCCCCCAAGGAGCCCCAAGAAGCAATTCTCCATTCTCTCTGACTACCCAAACTAAATCAACCATTCCATCTTGCAGAATAATATGAACTCCCAAAGTAATCTTTCCAATTTGTTCTTCCTTGATTTTATATAGTTTTTCTTTTGCATCAAACAGCGGAGAATAGCCTAAAGCTTGAATTGTCTCCATAACCTCTTCACCATCAATATAAACTAACCGATTACTTGAAGGTGTTCTTTCAGCATTAAATTTATTAGATAATTCTTCATATCTCTTAATAAAGTCTATTTTAATTAGAGCATTCTTAATCTTAGAATTTAATTCTATCATTGCGCTTCCTCCGTAAATCTTAGAATCACATCATATTCAGATGCAATTTGCTTATAATAATCAATATTACTTATATCGACATTACTCGCAGGTATCTCTAATATATACTGCCCTTTCAGTTCTTGCCCATCAAGTTCAGGATATGCATTTGATCTGATTTTTGTTCCTTCGGAATATTTTTGTGAGAACTCCGATAAATATCCTCTATAGGTTTCTTCAGTAATTTTATCCAAATCTGTAGCCTTTCTAGAAATAATTTCTCTAGCGTCTGGGTCATATGAATCCAATCTTTTTCCATTTTCCAAATATACTTCGTGATAATCATAAATATCTGCTTCACGTACTGTTCTATTAAAATTATTTCCTCTTGCTATAGGTGATTCTTTAGTCCAGTAATCACTTGCTTTTTTCCATTCTAATCTATCCTTGGGTATTTGTCCCTTACTTATTTTTCTATTTATATATGCCTGATAGTTATTTTCTAACGTATCATCCGCAAATTCCCCCATATCATCTAATAGATTAGCATCTAAACCACTCTCAAGAGCCTCACACATCGCAGCATCATAATTTGCAAAAATACTTCTTAACTTATTCTGTATTGCTGCCATTATCCCATCAAGGATTTCTCCTATGACAACACCTGTTACAAAATCTGCCACCATCTGTCCTGGATCAAAAGCATATGCCCACTTCTCATCCCATGACATACTGTCATCAAAGACTGCATACGCAAGTCTTTCACCTGCTGATGCTGCTGTATCCACAACACCTTCTACCAAATGGTTCATTCCTGGAAATTTTGCTCCAATTGCCCCTGTTATAAAACCACTGACAGCCGATATTCCTACATCCCGTAAAGCTTCTCCTGCACTTCGGACATTTCCAGTCGAAATCTCCTCTCCTGCTTTCATCGCTGTCGTAGATAATGCACCAATACTCGCACCTATAAACGCCCCGGCCAAAATACTTCCAGCTCCAAGCGTTGCTATACTAATTGCGGCACCAATGGCACATACTGCAACTACTCCAAGACCGATTGCAAGGTTTCTCGTAAATCCATCCCAGTCAAATTCACCCTCCTTAGGTGCATCATCATAGGGTGGATACCCAGTATACTTACTGGCTGATATTCCTGCCAGCCTGCCCAGCATATCCACACTGCCGTTCACACAAAGACTGGATGCCCCTTCTGCATACAATGCCATGATATCCGACATTCCCTGCATGGCAATCCCTGTCATACTCTCTAACCGGATTCCTTCTTTTGCCATCAGGACCAGTCTGCCATTACTTTCTATGGTCGTTCCCGTTTCATCCTCAAATGTAATCTTTCCGATTTCCCCGCCATTGAATTCCATTCGCTGCGGATACAGATCCATTCCTTTTCCGTGCTCTGACCGGAAACTTTTTTTCTCGGGACTTCCCGTCCCCTCACAGGTACTTCCATTGGTACGGATACACCCTGTCGCTATTCCCTGCGCCTCATCTCCATTTCCTATATATAATGCTGTTTTTGTTCCCTTCTGCGGCATACAGTACATCAGGTTTCCTGTCGCCGGAGCAAATCCATAACGGTTCCCGCCCGCCGCAGTCTTGTCAATATCAAATGCTACTTCTACCTGCTCTCCCTGCGTTCCGACAATGGATCCGACAAATGACATTCCCGTATAGTCCGGGTTATCCTCCCATGGAACCCACGTATAACTGTTTCCCGCAAGGCGGTATGTAAAGATGACCTCCCCTCCTGACAGTTCTGTTTTTTTCCGAGAAACAAGCAGCTCCCTTCCTTCATATGTTACCCTGTCCCCCAGCGACAGGCTTGTCCTCGTAACAACATCATAACAAATGAAATCTTCCCTATCAACAAGGCATTTTCCACTGACTGCATAATATCTCCCATCAAAACAGAGATCACAGGAAATGATTTCTCCCAATTCCCTTTTTTCACCTTCCGGCAATCCAAGGTAAAAGCGGGGATAATAATAGCTGGTATCCGGCACTAATGGAAGCCCAAGCTGGGACGCCATTCTTTTCAGAAATCTCCAGTCTGTTTCCTGATACTGTATCAGTGTCCCTCCTGTTCGCATGTCGCTCCCCGGCAGTATGCAGGCGCTGTGATCGGTATCTGCTGTTACGGCACTGGCAATCTCCATATAAGTCTGTACTTTTTTCTGAAATACCCGGTTACTTTTTTTCTGATCTAAAAGAATTGTTCCTGACACAGTCTGTATGTCTGCAATCCTGTATCCTCTTTCTTCTTTGATTTCCACCTTTTCCGGATATCCGCTGAACAACGCTCCTGCAGTATTTCCCTGCCCCAAAAGCTGTATGGGTGCATTCATGCTGTTTATGCCTGTCTCGTTTTCTGACAACAGAAGTCGAAAGTTTCCTCTGGCATGTTCCCCTGGCTCCTCCCATGTCTGAAAATCAAGGATCTTTTCCATGGCAAAGGAACTGATAAATTTTAAATCGGAATATTCAATTCTCCTTTGTAATCCTTCTGCCATAAGCCTCTCCTATTCTTCTTCCTGACCGGATGATATAGGTTCTATCAATCCTCCATAGGCACAAACAAGAAATGATCTCTGTGTCAATGCAGACAGCTTATCTCCTTCACTTGTTGCATCTGCGTTATTTCTAAGAATTTTCTCTGACTCATATACATCCTTCCATGTTCCCACAATGCAGGGTGTACACGGATAGCCTTTTACATTCTGCCCATCCTCCGTTTGTAAAATTATCTTTTCTGCATCATCCTCTTCTTTCTCCCCAGTGAAAAACCCTTTTATCTTATCTCCCGTCTTTGCCAACCATGATTTGTTCACCGGATTCTCTTCGCTTTGGCAAATTCCAAAAGATGGAATATTTTTGTCATCCCCAACCTCACAATCTTCTTCGTGCATCATAGGCTTCCCGTTCGTATACACCCCATGGCATATTGGCAAATTTAATCTCCTTTTATGCGTCCCACAATTACAGTAAAGCTCCGCTCCCCGAACCAAATACGGGAACTGCACCTCTTCGCCCTCCTCCAATTCCAATTGGTCAAATAATGCCTGCAGCTCCATCTCATGCTGTCCCTGTGCACTTTCTGATATACCATTTAACTCTTCTGACGATTTTTTCGCATTTCCTGCCCGTGTCACCAATGCGCCATTCGCAAAATTATCTCCTTTTGACATTCAATTCCTCCTATTCGACCTTAAGTTCTGCTAGTTTGATTCCTTTTGCACCTCTTCGCAAAATACTTTCTATAAAATCCAACCGACAGATGAGATAGTCTTTTTCTACTTCTGCCACTTCAAAAACCGGAGGTACATATTTTATCTTCTCTTTATCCAATATCAATTCCTGAATCACAGAATAATCATTATTAAAAACCGTTTCTTCTGAAAGACAACGATATCGTGGATACACCGGCATATAATAAATTTCTGCAAAACCGTTCATGCCATCAAGCAAAACCATTTCTTTTCCTCTGACCGGCACTTCATACATTTTTGACACATCCCAAAACATTTTTGACACCAGAAAAAACGGTTTTTCTATCACATCAGAAAATAGTGTATCCTGATTTTCTTCCAAAAAAAGAATGGTTCGCTCCGGTAACTTCGTCAATTCTCTTCTTTGAACTGCCTGATAATCCAGTCTCTCCATCCAATTCCGAATCCTCGGCACCGGATTCCCTGTTTCCTCCCAATTCAGCAGATAATACCTCATTCTTCTCTTTCTCCCACAACAACAATCCCTTTACCCATATATTCCCCAAAAATCACGCTCATGTTCTCCTCAGCCACTTCCTGAAACAACGTTTTTGTCTTATCCAAAACCTGTGGCAATATTTGTTGAAAAAACTGCGCCAGTAAATACATATAATTTAACAGATAGCCGTCTATAAACTGCTGTATCTCATATCCCCTTATTTGCGGTACTTTAAAACGTATCACATTTTTAAAATGTTCCACATCCTTTAACAGGTATCTTGTAATAAATTCCGGTTTCCAGTATGTGCAGCATTCTGCACTGTCCAAATAAAACTCTTTATCATATAAATCTATTCGGAGCTCATAACTCCCTGTCAATACACTGTTTTGCAGATAGCTGATGCCCATTGTGCAAATCTTCCCTTTTTTATCAGCTTTTTGCATTTGCTGTGCTTTTTGAAACACTTCCTGCAGCTTTTCTTCCAAGCCTGTCAATATTTCTGTTTCCTCATCCTTATAGTTTTTCATCAATTTCGGAAGCTGCCCCATAAATATGGGTTCCATTATCTCTTTCCCTATCTCCATGATCTGCTGCTGTCTCTCCGTCATATCCTCTTCCTCTTAATGTTCTCATACAAAGTTTTGCTATTTTCACCCAGATCTCATACCTGTTATAAGGACAATTCATACTACCCACAAGGGTCTGCTCTGTTGCTGCATAAAACAAGAAATTATATAGTTTTCCTCCTGCCGCATGGTTGGAATATTCCATCCAATGAACTCTTATACCGTTAATATCCTCCTCCCCTTCCTCATAAAAAATTATTTCCGGCAAAATTCTTCTCCATGCCCGCTTGCATCCCTGGCAAATTTCTCCAAGCCGCCCCGGTTCCACTGATACATCAAGCAGTGAAAACGTAAAATTAATGTTTCCATTCTGCGTACTTTTAATAATCTGCGGTATGGGCTCAAACTCATATTTTTGTTCTACCAATTTTTCCGGTAAATCTTTCATAAAAGCCGGAATCTTTATACTGGTCGCTTTGTCTGACATTACTACCGTTTGAAGATATTGCTCCGGCAGATCTCTTTCCAGATCAATCTGCTTATCAAGAACCTTTTCTTTCCTCTTTTTACGCTCATTTAATATCAGTTCATCAAGAAATTTTTCCATTATCGTTCCTCTGTATTACTGCATATTTACACGTCCACCCTGTACATTGATATCATCCGCAAGCTCTAACATGGTACTTCCCTGTTGAAATGCAATCTTTTCCGGTGCAGACATCTCCACTCCCTGCTCCATGCTGATAATTCCTATGTTCTCTTTTGCTTTTATCGTAATGCTCTTATCACTTTCTATCAGAATTCCCTCATCATCTACGATTTCTATAGACATACCATTATTATTTGTAAGAATCAGCCGATCCGGTTTAAACAAAACTTCTTTTCCCTGCTTATTCTTTATAGACTTCTCATCTGGATTACTGCGTGCCGAACTGTTTGATGACTGTTCATTCACAGAACTATTCACATATGCCTCTGCTTCATTCTCATTCGGAAAATATAAACGGACACTATCCCCTTTTTCCGGCATACAATACCAGCCGGTGCCATCCGGTGAAGAATAAATTGTAGAATAAGCAAACCATTTCTGTCCTGCCCATCCTCCTGTTTTATCCTCCATCAGCACAACTTTTACCGTGTCTTTCTTTACGGCTGTGACGTTTCCCTTCATGGACGCGCCAATAATCTTCTTGTTGCCATATGACATCTGCCGTAATTCTCCCTTAGTTTCCAGCAGATAATAGTTATATACCTCGTTTCCTTCCCATTTCCGCTCTGCTTCTCCGACAATATAATTTTTTCCAAAGAAACAAACGGAATCTCCCAGATAAAATATCTCTCTGGTCTTTACTTTATACGCCACTGCATCCTTTTCCGCCATGCCACAATCTTTCTTTAGCTGATATTCCCCAATCAGATTTACTATGGAATACGCTTCATAAGATAACAATTCACGTCCCGCTTCCTCTACAATTCCAAAAGTGTATTTCACACCGGCACTCTTCTCATTTGCCATTATCACAGTATTTTTTTGAGCAGCCAGGCGCTTTGCAAATTCCCAGTCTGTCTCCTTATACTGGACAACCATCTTTCCTATGTTTCCTGCTTCCGTTCCCATAAGGAGCTTTCCATCTGTGTATCCCTGTACTATGGTTTCAAGTATTTTCTGATAGGAGGTGGCCGCATTTTGATACACTCCAATATGCTCTCCCATATCCATCTTGCCTGTCCCTGTTTTTAAAAGTACCGTCAATAAAAATGTGTCCGCCTCTGCATGGATTCTCAAATCCTCAATATACCCGCAAAATAAAATATTTTTCCCTCCGGTTTCATCATAAAACCAAATATGTGCCCATGTTTCTTCCGATATCATAGCCATTATCCGATTTTTTTCTTCCGCAGATATATAACCGGATATCTTAGCGCAGCCATGCTGATTCTTTTTTAATATGCTTTCAAATTCCACCAATGATAGAATCTGAAACGGAGATGTCTCAATACGAACTGCTTTCATGCTACTCCTCCTCTGCCTTCTTAATCGTTCCGATACAGTACATTGCAATTTCTTCCCACTCATCCTGCATTTCCAAAATACAGTTAAATGAACCATAAAGCAGTTTTCCTTCTAATGGAGTAATAAACATAATATTAAAAATATCTGCATCAATCGCCATTGTTTCATATGCAAGCCATACTATTTTACCGCCATCATTCCGTTCCCCATATTGTAATTCCTGAAATTTTGCATTTACATACACCTGCTTCATGCTTTTAGCAAATCCCTCTGCCGCTTTTTTTAACTGTCCCTCTGCAAGTGCTGTGTCCATTAAGTGAAATGTAAAATTAACCATATTATTCTTATCCATCAATATTACCGGCGGTCTGTGCTTTGATGGGTATTTCTTTTTAGCAATATAATCCGGCATATCCTTAAATCCTTCCGGAATTAAAACTTCCATTTGTTTTCTAAACAACTTTACCTTCTCATATACCATTTCCATCGATTCCACCTCACTCTACATAAATCATCTTTCTATCATAGCCCTTTCCATGTCCAATGCCTCTGTGCCTTAATATTCGTTCCATCTCTGCATAAATCATATTGTTATCCCATGCAGATAAATCTTTTTCGCTTTCCTTCCTGCCTTTCCCCTGCAAATACCTTATAATAGCCTGACGCTCTATCTTTCCCTTGCTACTTGCAATCATATAGGAAAAAGCCAAATCAAAAGTCTCCTTCTCTTTCGCATTCCAAATTTCTTCTCCAAACTGCTTAACCACCAACGGATGTAGCGTTTTCTCCCCAATTCCCGCCACCGTAGCACAGATCAGATTTATCGTATCGTACTCGGTTGACATATCCGCGAAATTCTTGTAACTGTCACGCAGTACCGACCCTTCCCGCAGATAGAAGCGGCACATTTCCATCTGGTTCTCGCCCAATTCCAGCTCCTCATCCAGAAAAAATCTGACACGGTAAGCCTTGTAGTCTAAATTTGTATCATCCTCCAAAAATTCGGCTTTCAAAACCTGCCACCTGTTCTTGGGCTGATAAGCTACCTCTTCCTCTTCCATCAGCAAATAGATAAAATCGTGAAATTTCAACATCCCTTTCCCGATAACAAGCCGACCATCTTCTGCATGTATCTCGCAGCCCTTTAACAGGCCATCCGTATGATCCGCATAATATAACTGCCATCCTGCATAGGTGTAATCCCTGATATCCCACAAACTTTCTTTTTTCAAAATACGCCTGCCCGCAAACACCGGAACCCTGATTTCCATGAAACTTCACACTCCTATTTCTTCCCGTCAAAAAAACTGTTCACCCAGTTATCACTCTCGAAACTGAAAAATTCTGCTTTCCCCAGATAAAGCTCATCCATTTCACAGTAAACCGGAACAATCTGAAATCCCCATTCCTCCTGTTCTGCCCATACGAAGAACTTCACATCTCCATTCTCAATACTGTCCGTCTCTTTCTGTAGAATATGGGAACCATAAACCGCCTCAATCTCCTCATAGCTTTTCTGTGAAAAATCTTCTTGCCTGCATACATACTGAAAACGGCAATGTTCCTCCCCGTCCATATTTTTCAAATACAGCGGAAGAATCAAATCCTCCATATTCCTCGAAATAGTTCCCGCCGTATCCCAGTCTTTAAAACCATCCACCAGTACCACTTCTTTTCCATTATGGGTATAAGCGGTAATCCGATAGGGGAGCACAGCTTTACCATTGTTCAGGTGAATATCTGCCAGCCCATATTTCCGATCACGCAGATATTTCAGCGCCCCGTCCACACAAGTCATCTTTAATTCAAAATCTGCCGCATCAATATTCGCCCTTTTCCGAAACTGTATCATTCTCCCCGGAACGAACTCTTTTAACGCATCCTTGAACAAATCAATCTTGCAGGACTGCCCCGTCAGCTTAATAAAGGAAAAATCCTGTATTCTTCCGCTGTGGTATAATTCCTCCATAAATTTCTGTACAATGCCGTATATCTCGCCGGATAACAGCAACTCTATCTCAAAATAGTTCATCATCACTTCCGGTATCATCTTTTCCACCGTAAGGCTGTTCCCTTTCCAGAAAGACAGTTTCCATTTATCCAATAAAATGGTATTTTCCCTCTGCTCCTTCTGTTCCGAAGTAACTGTGACCTCCAATGCTCCGATTTTTCCGTAAAATAATTTTTTTATCTGCTCTGCTGTATTGAACAAGGTATAAAAATTATTTTTCACCTTGTAATACTCGCTGCGGTTATATCTTTCAAAATCGGCAAAACGCGTCGGAAGTATCTCTTCCGCTTTCTGATATTCCTGCTCTAAATACTGATAAAACGCCTTTACTCCATGAGAATCAATAAAACGATAAATATCCGTATCCATATATTCCAAGATTTCTTTCACACTACTTACATTCTGATTTCCTTTAGCACGCACCAGTGCGATTTTCAATATCTGCATTATGCGGTATGTCAGGTTATTTCCACCAAAGTCCGTATCGCCATTCTCATAGGCAGTTTCCATATAAATTTTGTAAGCAGCTCTGCGGTCCTGAATACGGAAACGGTACGAACACAAATCCGTTGTTCCTCCTCCACAGTCGATGATAAGCGCTTCGTATTCTTCATTTTCTTCCAGAGTCTCCTGCTCTAACATATTGGAAATGGTATTATATAATACAGCCATTCCCTCATCGAGCATCGTTTCCTGATTGATCATATATTCCGGCAGTATCTCCCGGAACATTCTGCGGAAATAATGCTTCTGCTTCACCGGACTTGAGATATGTACCTGAGAAATGCGGCATTTAAAACGGTTCTCCGTTTTTCTTATGATATACAGGAAAAATCGACGTAAAATCTCCGCCCGCTTTACCAGCCTCCGCCGTCCCTGTCTGTCAACAATTTCTTCCTCTTTCTCGTATTCCCCAATCCAGCGTTTCACATCATAAAAGACACAAAACCCCTCGTCCACATAACTTGCATTTGCCAGCCTTATCGCATCATAACCGAACAGCAGCTTGTAATCCTCTTCTTCCACTGCCAATACTCCAATCACGCTAGGCAATAGCATACTTTCTCCGTTACCATCCTCAAAAGCTGTATAATTTATCTCATTTTCCCTGCAATTTTTTACCGTAGCCTGCTCTCCGACATTTTCAAAATAAGCAGAATCCAGATACACCCCGGCAGTGGTATTTACAGAACCAAAATCAATTGCCATGGGCAGCATCAGTGTGACAGGTTTTCTCACCACAAAATCAATCAGTGGTACACTGTAAACCTCGATATGCTCCGGCAATATCGTGTGCTCACCATAATACAAATGATACATACACTCCGACGTCTGACGTCCCATACAGAAAATTCTGTAATCTTTTCGCTGCGTCTCCCGTGTCTCTAACTCCGCAGCCTTGGTCAGATACAATTTTTCCTGTCCCCCTCCGTGCTCTTTGAGATTTAAAATTGCACAGAGTGTCATATCGCTTCCCATTAAAAAGGCATTTGTTCCTGACAATTCTTTCTTATAAGGAATGGTATAGCCGTCATAATACTCGATGGAAAGTCCCTCGTAAGCTAAAATCTGAGACTGGCAGTATAATTCTTTGCAAGGCTTTATCACAATTCTGGTCTTTTTTAAAAATTCCTCTACCCGCTCTTCTCCCCCTTTTTTCTTGTCACAGATAAAGAAGTCCTGTCTTTTTCCCATATAGCGCATAATGGCCTGGATCAGTTCTTCTTTATCGAGAGGGTGTATGACACCGTTCATGATTTTTTCACGACGGCAGATTTCTCTTAGCTGATAGGTCGTCATCAACTCCAGTTCTGATTTTTCATATTTTATTTCGTTTTTCATCGTATCTGTTCCGGCTGCCTTCATACCTATCACCTCCGCCTCTATATTAAAAGTATCTTATCTAATATCATAGTTTCTTCTATTTCCAAAATTCCGAAATGTTCCAGATAAAAAACTTCTGTCCTCACTCCTATTGGTAAAAAAGTGTCTAATAAAAATTGAACCCTTTTCCTTTCTTCCTGCGTTTCTGCACTTCCAACGTAAATATAAAGTTCATTGGCACAATCCATGCTTTTATATATAATAGAGTCTTTATATATCTCTTGAAACAGCCACTTGAAAATCTCACGATAGTTACGAGAAGATACGACATCCATGAGCGCCAATACAATATATTTTTTTTCATAGGATGAAAATAACTGTATAGCCGCCTTTGCCTTCCTCCCAAACTGCCCGCTTTCCAATTCCTCCACCAGGAACTTAAAATAATAATCCTTCCTGCTCATGCCCATCCTTAAGTCCGTCAGCGCCAGATAATGAAATACCGCATCCACAAAGATTTCCTTTGTTTTTTCATATTCTTTCTGATTAATATCCAACACCCCGCTGAAAATATCAAAAAAGCGGTAAAATGGATTCACCTCTACGGCAGTCTGCTCCACTGTCTGCGTATTTAAATCGTAAAAGGAAACCTCCAGATACGGACTTCGTACCTCTGGCACCTCATACTGCAAATCAGCTTCCCTTATTCCGTTTTTTTCCGCTGCCAGCACAACCTCCCAGATATACTGCATAAAATTTAAACTCCTTTGTCCTGCAAAATACCGACACACTTATATTCACAGACCGATAACTGTATCTGTGACACAAAAAACCGTACCATATCTTCGCAAAAATTGTTTTTCTGTCCCTTTCGTCTAAAATACAATGCCAGAATTTTTCTTGTCTCCATCGGGAAAATGGTACTTCCTAAAAACGGATTCATATCCCCCTCTAGGCAGGAGTCCGGTGACGTCCCAAGCACCTCACACTTTTCTAATTCTACATAAAAATTATTTTCAAAACGTTGTACCATCCAAAACAATTCCGTCCGGCTGCCAAGGAAAGTCTCCTGCTGTTCTCTGTAATTTTGAAAAAAACTGCTTTTTCTGCTGTTGCTCAACATTTCATAGGTATACCCATGGGAACTTGTATCTATCTTTCCAATAAAGCGGTATGCCTCCCAATCACGAAAGGATTCTTTCAATGAGGTCATGATAATTTTGTCTTTTTCATGCCTGACCTTAAGAACATCCTCATTGATCCCAAGCATATATCCGCTGTCTAAATCATAATTTTTCAAATCCAACTCATGCTCATAATATTTCTCATCCATACACGGGACCATAAATTTACGGCATTGGAATGTGAATTTTTCAATATTCCATAACAGAAGCATGTCATTTTTAATATCTTCCTCATAGCTGCCAAACTCTATTTTCAGACTGTTTATGTCTGTTTCCCCGTCCGCATACACTTCATAGAATCTGTCCAGATATCCCGTGTTGACTGTCGTCCAGCCTATCTTGTTATAGACAAATACCTGATATAACTCTGACAGCGCCTGCTGATAGCATTTTGCCTTCCGTACTCTGACAGCATAGGAAGCACCATTGTCATCGAAACCCAGAAAATCTGCGTTTTTCTCAAATTCTTCTTTCTTCTGATAACTGCCTGCAAAATAGATAAGGCAGGGCATTGGTTCCGTTTTCTCCTGCCCCTTATCCTCCTGCACTAATACAGGAACAACCGGATACAGCGTTCCATTGATGGGGTCATAGTCCTTTTGCTTTATAACCGTCATAGAAACTGCATATTTTTCATTTGGGATCTCTATTTCCCGTTTTATCTGATTTTCCAAATCCAGATACCGTTTCTCCATCCGTTCAAAAATCGGCACAAGACCTTCTAACAATATCTCCCTTGCGTCCTTCCGCTCATCCAGATCCTCTATTTCTGTCAGCCTTTTTCGTATGTGCTGCTGTAAATCTGTAATACTTTCCACAATGTTCACCTCCTCTGTCACTTAAAGCTAATCCAGCGTGAGTGGCTGAAATATCTCTTCACCCTGCCATCTGTCCAATCTGCGCATCAATATCACTTAAAATTCCCTCTATCCTCTGCACATCTTCATCACTCCCAAGCTCCTGATAAATCGACTTTGCAGAGAGATACTGTGATTTTGCCCCCCATAAATCCCCGGACTGCCGACAGACTTCTCCTTGGCTTTCACAAGCTGCTGCTTTATTTTTCTGTTCTTCCTGAACACTCAACTTCTGTTCCACCGCATCCAGCTTTTTCTGCACAGCTTCCTCTCCCGCTGTATCCGACACTTCGCCATACTTGGTAACTGCCATGGTGTAATAAACTTTCGCACCTACATAATCTTTTTCCAGACATGCCCTATCTCCCGCTGCCACCATCTCTGCTGCGGCAACTGCCTGCTGTGCCTGACTATCTGCTTCTTCCTTCGCTTCACTTTCGGCGTCCGCCTTTGCCTCATAAAGTTTTTCCAGTGAATCCATAGCTGCCTGTTTACCCTCTGTGTCATGTACGGACAGTGCAGCCTTTTTTGCCAGCAGATACTTCTCTTCTGCCCCATCGTAGTCGCCCTGCTCTAATAACGTATCTCCCAGGTTAATATAATCCTCCACCGACAGGAATACGCTGATATTTTCCAGCTTGTTTTCTATGTAGTCCGTCCCTACATTGTCCGCATATCTGATACGATCCAATGCAGAAAGATAGTATTCTTCCGCCGCTTCATAATCTGTGCTACTGTAGCTTTCATCTGCCAATATCACAGTCTCTATCACAAAGGAATATTCCTGTAGGCGTTTTCTCATACTGCTGTCCCTCAGTTTTTCTGCCAGTTTCTGCGCCTGCTCGCATTCCTCTTTTGCCCTGACATAATTTCCGGTATTGATATATTCCACCGTATTTGTAAAATGATAGTTCATATCCTCGATGCGCTGCACCTTTTTATAATGTAGAAACCATAACACTACACCGATAATGATTACTGCTATGACAACAGCAACTGTAATCGTCACTATTTTTTTTATCCGTTTCCGCTTCTCCGGATTTTGATATACTTTATTGATAAAAATAACTGCCAGCGTATAGTTATCCAGATTCTCCGGCTGTCTCGAAAGCAGTAAATCCTCGATATTATCCACCGTTGTCTTTACTTCATTGTCAGCCTCTGCAAAGACATCGTCCAACTCTGCCTCGTCCACATTCTCCCAGATTCCCCTTGTATACAAGGCAATCATGTCGTTTTCTACCAGCTTTATCTTCTTTGAAACCACGGGCTTAAAATTTTTCTGTCCCAGATAAGCATAAAGATTATTTCTCTCTTCATGCTTCATCAACTCGTCTTTGGCGATTTTCTCCTGCTCCACCATCTCCTGGGCAAGAGACATATCCTTCGTCTGCCGGAAAACTGCCCCGCCCCGGTACATACGGAGCCTTGTGTTCCCCACATACCCATATCTCAATTTCTGATAGTCTGTTACAACGACTGTAATAGACGCCTTTAACCGTCTGTCACTTTCTTTTCCCAACAATGCCCGGTTTGCCCGGTTTAATAGGCCCTTTACAGACCGCTTTGACAGAGATGGTTTTTCCTGAAAACTCAGAATGACGGTCTCAATCGCAAGCCTTGCGCTTTCTACATCCGTGATCTCCGTAATTCCGTCCGCTATGACATAGCAGGCGAACTCGTCTAATTCCACATACCCAAAATAATCTCTGTTTTTTAACCTGCTTCCCTCTTCGGAAATAAACCGTGCTTCAAAGTCACTGTTCTGTTTTCTCATGCCATTTCTCCAACCTTTATCAGAACTACGCTGGCGTTGTCCTTATCGCCTTTTTTCTGATTTACCAATTCCACCAGATCAAATGCCATTCTCCTGCAGCGTTTCTTCTGGGAAAGGCAGTCCTCCATCTCTTTCCATGTGACGCTCTCCTGCATTCCATTGCTGAAAATTGCCACCACGTCCTCTTCCTGTAAACGAATCGGTTTGTCGTAAAACTGGATTTCCTTAAAACCATCTCTTCCCAAGTAATTATAAATTCTTTTTTCCTGCAGCATGGACAGGGCATCTTCTCTTGTCAGAACACCTTCCACATACTTATCCTGTGCCAGCACATCTACAGTATGTCCCGTTCCAAGAGGAATCAGTTCCTCATTTCGGAATACTGCAATCTTTACATTCCCAACAATCCCGTAAAACAGAAATCCTCCCTGTATCATAACGGCGCTGACCGCCGCCATTCCTCTTCCCTCATCCATCTGTTTTAGAATTTCCCGGTTTGCAGTCTGAAATGCTTTCCTAAAAAAATAGGAAGGGTGATCCGCCATGTTATATGTTCCAAAAATTTCTTTAAAAACCCGGATGACCGTTTTGGCTGCTATCCTGCCGCCCGCTTCTTTTCCCATTCCATCCGCCAGAACCGCCAGTAACCCATTTTCATTTTCTTCTATTGTATAGTAATCCATCTGGATTTCACGGCTGCCGATGGTCTTGCTTGCTCCTGTCTCATATCCTTCTCTGCTGCTCTGGAATACCAGACAAAACCGGTACAAAAATGCAATTCCTAATAACACACACAAGATGCAGATGGTCAGGTATGGGGCACTCATTTATCGTCCTCCCACATATAATGCTCTCCGCAAAAAGGAACAAAAAGGAATGTGCTCTCTCCCATCTCAATCACATCATATGCGCTCAATGGTTGCGGCAGATAAACCGCTTCGCCGTTCAAATAGACCAGACCATTACTATCCCCCGGCAAAATCATATTCTCCCGTTTCTTTGCGTCGAATACAATCACCGCATGGTTTCTCCGTGCGATTTTGTTGTCCCCCAAAATCTGAATATCCATGTCGTCTGCTCGTCCCACAAAATTTTTCCCGTCCATTACCCGGTAATCCTTGCCTCTTCTCGGGCCTTTTACACATACAATCCAACCGCAGACCGGATGCTCCTCCTCCAGAAAGAGAATATCCTCAATCTCTTCCTGAGATTTCTCCACTGACTTTTTTTCTTTGGTTGCTGTCTCAATATTACAGTACGGGCATACTGTTCCGTACCTTCTGCTTGAAAAAAGATGTCCATTTTGACAGCGAATTAAATTTCCACTCATGTTTTGTCTCTCCTTATTTTGCCCTTAATCTTGTGTTCCCGATAAAAATAATGTCGCCTGCATTAATCCGACAGGGATGTTCCTTCGAAACCTGATACAGTTTTCCATCCTTTGCGTCCTGAATTCTTACACCGTTTCTGCTTCCTAAATCCTCGATATACCACTGTCCCGCCGCATAATTCAACACGGCGTGCTGACGATCTACCATTCCGCCATACTCTGTATTTTGAAGGTTAATGTCCACATTTTCCTTGTGCTCGTCCCGTCCGATTAAAAGCGAGGTCTTTCCGCCAATATGCCAAACAGAAATTTCGTTCCCCTCTTCATCTAACAGTAGAAGTTCCTGTATTCCCCGTCCGTTTGCGCCTCTTTTCCGCTTAGTCGGCAGAGAATCCATCACCGCCAGCAGCAGAAATGCCAGAAATACAATCCCGCAGACAGCTGTGAGCGTATCCCGTCCTCTGCTCTGCTCCATATATGTAAAACATAGAATTATAATTGCAGCGGAAAGGCTGCATATCATCATATCCATGAAATTTTTCTTATTCATTTTCACCTCAATATACCCACAAATTTGCAGTCATAAAGTCAAGCCGTCTTTCTCAGTGTTTAAATCCCATATAACGCTCAAATAAGTCTGTCACATCCATGGGATTTATTTTTTGCTGTGAACTGTTTTCCTTCTTCTCGCTCTGCACTCCTTTGGAAAAAAAACGTTCAAATTCCTTTTCGATATCCCCCGGATAAATCGGTTCTCCGGCGCTCCTTCTGCCTGTCGCACTTTCCCGTTCTCTCTGTGCTACTCTGGCATCATACTCTTTTCTTTTTTGTTTATCACTGAGAATCCGATACGCCTCTCCGATTTCCTTAAACCGTTCCTCTGCCCTTTTATCTCCCGGATGGGTATCGGGGTGGCATTCTTTTGCCGCTTTTCTGTATGCCTTTTTTATGGTATCCTCATCGTCCGTCTGCGAAACGCCTAATACCTGATATGGATTCATGTTTATCCCAACCTTTTTTCATAACAATAGAAAGCTGATAAAGCGCACTTCTGATTGCTTATTTAAGGCGCAGGCTGTCACATTTACTGACAATCTGCGCCCTGCTGTTATGCTGAATAATTTCCTTCTACCACTACAGAAGCGATTTTGTCTTTCTTCTGTCTGAGCACTAAGGTGAAGATTCCAACGCCTTCCTTGTTGTCAAAATCTTCGCTGTATTTAATGACAAACGCATTGGGGAAACAATATTTTCTTTCCATCACACCGCCTGCCACATGCTCTACCGTCACCTTACGATAACAATCTGCTTTCTCTGCCGAAACAACCGACCATAATGCCAGCTTTCTTGTACTGTCAGTGATATCCCCGTCCAAAGCCGCTAAAATCTTTCCTGTAATCACCATAGTCGCGCCGACGTCCTTGGTTCTTGCATTCGAATCTAACGGAATATCAGTAGTAACATTTACGCTTCTGACACACTCCTTAGCCACTTCAAAGCTCTCGCTTCCTTCAACTTTTACTAAAAATGACATAATTCCATCTCCTTTTCAAATATTTAAAATCCGTAAGAAGAATGCTGGTTTTGCATTCTTCAGCATGAAGCTAGAAGTTCTTCGGCGGTGCGCGCTCTCGTGCAGCATCGATTTAGAACTTCTCTTTATGCTTTACTCGCCGTAACCGCCTTCAATGTTCACCGCATCATTTTCGTCCTTCTTCTGCTTGATATGCAGGTAGAAAGTACCCACGCCGGTTTCATCATCCAAATGCTCTTTATACTCCATGACAAACGCATTGGGGATTGTATACTCTCTTACCACCTGCCCTGCTGATACAACGTCGATCTTTGCACTTCTGTAGCAGTCTGCCTGCTCGGACGGAACCTGAGACCATTTGGCTAATCCAAGTGTTCCGTCATCTCCGTCTGCTCCCACCTTATAGAGCATTTTTCCGGTAATCTTTACTGCGATACCGAAATCTGTTGCTCTCGCATTGGAATCTGCTGCAGAATCAGAACAGAAACTAACTTTCTCGATGGCTCTCTCATCCAGACTGATGTTCTCTGCGCCTCCACTCACTGCTAATCTAAAACCCATGTTCATTTCCTCCTTCTTTTCTTTCGGACTTTATTTAAAATGTTCTGTCCTCACTGTTGACCCGGTTAATCTCGATTTCGAGGTTCTTCACATTGCCGTTGAATGCGATATCAAGCGTGCAGTATCCTGCCGCTTCGTCGATGGAATACCGGATATCATCTCCGTTTCCGATAATCGCATTAATGTAATCTTTTTTCTCCATCCACCTGCTTCTCTGGCTGGTAGGCTTGCTGGAAAAAAACTCTACAATATTTTCCTGCTTAAAGTCGCCTGTTGCCAAACGCATCACCCTCTGAATATAAGTGGTCACCTGTGTCTTGTAGATTGGCTCATAGCTCTTTCCGTCTGTCAGCAGGTTACGCGCCTTATAAACCATGATGTTCTGGATGTTCATATCCTTAAGCACTGCGTTTTCCGAAGAAAATACAAATCCGAAATTTTTCCGATTAATATCACTCTTGATATCATTGGTATATCCTGTAATCTCTTTTGCCATGGTTGTCCGAACCTGTAGTGCATGATCTCCTGACTCAATATCAAACCGAACGCCCGGAAGCTGTTCGTCTACATTTTTCTTAAATACTTCCTTTAAGTAGTCCGGGCTCTGGTAAGCTGCCACCAGTCCGGCTGCCACATATGCGGCTCCTATATAAACACCGTCAATCCAGATTTTCATAATATCTTCTTTTTCTTTGGACAGCGCTGCCGTATTCTGTTCCGTGACATACATCCTGTTATCCAGAACCACTCCGGATTTGTCTTTCGGAATCACTGTGAAATTCGGAATGCAGGGAATTGCATACTCGCTAAATGGCTTGCCGATTAGCTGCGCGCACTTTGTTTCATACTTTTCAATTCCCTCTGTTGCCATAATATTAAAGGTGGTCTTATCCCCCGTCTCATAGCTGAAGAAACACTGCACTTCATAATCTTTCAGCGCATCCAGGATTCGAACCAACGACTCCACGCTATTCACATCCTCTTTCTCTACGTTCTCATTTCCCTGAAAACGCTGTCTTACCGCCTTAAGCTTAGAACTGCTGTTTAAAGAAACCGACGGAACAATCGCATACCAGATGGTATTCTCAAAATCATTTTTTGCATTTACTGTATTGAGGTATGCTAAAAGTCTCGGAATGTTGCTGCTCTTTGCCAGCATATCGTTGCTTACATTGGAAATCACCATGGAAGGTCTCATGCCCTTGCAGTTTCTCGGATACTGCTCAAAGAAAGCCCATACTCCCATAATTTTCTCCACCAGCGGTTTTACTGTCTTGATAAAATCGTCCTTGCTCCGCTTGTAAAACTCAAGATAAGAGTTGTAGTTCGATACTTCTTTCTCAATATCTACGACGCTCTCCATGGTAGAAGCCAGAGGGCAGAATGTTCTCGCAACCAGGGACATCACATACTCATTTCCGTTTTCATTCAGGTCCATATAATCTTTTTCAATTGCCTGAATCAGTCCGGCATTGGCATTGTCATCCAACACCATCAGCTCTTTTTTGTTTTCCTTCGGTGCCTCTAAAATCTTAAGTTCCCCATGTTCGTCCATACTGAGAACGCCAAGGCTCAAGGGTGCTTCGTCTTTCTTCGTCTGCCCGTCTCCTAACAGCAGTCTTGTCTTGATATCCTCTATCGCCAGTGGCAACATTGCCATCACATTATTGTAGTTTACGCTTGCTTCTTCAAACATCAGATTCAGCTTATCCGCCGTATCTAACTTTTTCGGATCGCCGTCCTCAAGTTTCGCATACTCGCTGTATGTATACTGGAGTTCTTTCCGGTTCTGCCGGATATCATCCATGACCTTTTTGGGGGAAATCATATCCGTCAACTTCTCAAATTTAAAATCTACGTTAATACTTCCCTCTGCTCGCTTTGCCTCAACAAGAGTCATCAGCATTTTCAGATAATCATTCTGGCGGTTCAGATGGATTTCGCTTAATAACTCATCCTCAATATTTTCCGGTTTTTTGAGGGTATAGATTACTTTCTGGTTATTTGCGTCAAAATAAGAATATACTACCGGCTCAAATTTTTCTAAAAACTCATCGAAACTTCTCACCAGCAAGGCATCATTGATTTCCTTGATTTTATCATCACTTACGCTGTTTACCCCTCTGACGTCTCCCACAAGTGTTAGAAGATTCAGCTTTTCCGGATTGATTTCTTCAAAGAGAATCGTCCTGTTTGTCTGTGTTATTGTATTCACTTTGTTCCTCCTTACCTTTCGCTTGGTTTCATATTTTTATAATGAAGTTCGATTTCTGTTCCCCCATTATTAAAAATCAACAATATTTTTTCTCCATAATATAAGGAATATTTTCTCTCCCGTTTCAAAATCTGTTTTTCTTTTACGATAGTTGCATAACCGGTGTTTTTGAAGCATAAGGTGTGGTCTTTCCCACCGGTAAACCGGATTTTGTCTGCGTCCGATAATTTATAATCAATCCCGCAGCGATCTTTCACCCAATCAAAGGATATACTTTTTCGCGATTCCCCAAATAACTTGATGCTGCCGGGCGGAATATCATCTTCCTGCTCTCCCTTCAGCAGATATACCGCCAACTGTCCCGAAAAATCATATCTCGACAGCACTGAATGTTCCGACTTTTCTACGATGATTGCCCCCGTCTCACCATCGTTTTTTTTTTGCTTTTTCCTTTCATATAAAACAGAAAGCAAAAGCACCACTGCACATAGCAATATAATCACAATCCAAAGGACTGTATAGTCAGGTTCTTCCTCTACAACCGGAACCGTCAATTCCACAGTATCTGTTGTCTCTATGTAATGGATCACATTTCCCGATGACAGAATAGCAACTTCTACATTTACATTTGTTGTCTTGTCTGTCTGATACGGAACCAACGCCGTACCTTTTTCCACTTCGTAAGGACTCTCCTGACCGTCTATCAAAACAGAAATGTTATTTTTCAAGGTTTCCGAATCCAAAACCGGCTTGCCCTGATGGTTTACAACATTTACCTTCAGGGTAAATACCCCTTCCTCCGACGTATAGGTTTTCTCCATATCAGCTTCTAAAAAGTATTCTTTTATCAGATAAATATGGATATTTCCTCTGTTTTCCAGAGAATAGTCCATTGTAATCTGCCGTTCCAATGGATTTTCCAATTCAGCAACCGCAAACTTGTTTCCCTGAAGCATATTCAGGCTCTCACACTGTCCTGTAACATGAAAATCCTCGATGTTTTCTCCTGACGCGAGAAGTATCTTTGCATTCTGCATATAAGTATCCTGCAAATCCACTGTCATATTTCCTTCTCCGGAAACCGCCTCACCAAGTTCTATTTTTTCTATCTGCAACGTCTGGAACAGATATTTTGCAGTAATCTCTTCAATCGTCTGGTTTTCGCCTACTGTATACTGCTCTCCTGACGTCACTTTCGTTCCATACGAAACCTCATTCTCCGTCTTATCATTTGGGATTGCAAACATGTCAATTTTTATTCCCTGTTCTGCAATCTTATCCACCGTATTTTCAAACTGCCTGATTGCAGTTTCTGTTTCGCTTTGATCCCGCAGAGAAATTTCTCCGTCGGAAATAAATACCACTCTTTTATCTGCTGCACTGTCAAACATGTCAGCCGCCGTTTCCAACGCCACCGCCGGGGTAGTGTAGCCTTGCAGCTCTACCATCTCAAGTGCATGTCTGGTTTTCTGATTAATGTTTCCGAAATCTTCCTCATAAACAATTTCCGTGTTATATACCAGTAGTGCCACTTCGTATTCTTGTGGCAACGCCGACGCTATCATGCATGCGCTGTCTGCTGCCTCAATCCACTGTCCGTCTCCCTGCATTGATTTGCTTGCATCCAGCAAAAATATAATCTGTTTTTTTTCAGTAATTTCATCCTTTTCTGCTGCAAGAGCCCTTACTGGAAACAGCAAAGAAAACCCTATCAGCAGCATTACTAATTTAATTGTTATCTTCTCTATTTTTCCCATTTTTCTCCGCATATCTCTTTACTGGCCATGCCAGATAACTTACTCCGCACCAGGTTACTGCGCCCCAAACCGCATAGGCAGCTTTCTTATTCACCATCAGAAATACCATTTCCACGACCAGTTCGGTCACAACTATGATTTGCGCTTTTTTCCAATGACTTTCTTTTCATTACGCTTATAGTTTATACCTGAGTAATTCTGAAATCTCTTATACGTTGAATTTTCGACATAATTTGTCACTTTTTCCGTAAACGCACTATAGTATGTACCTTTAAAATTGGTATAGCTTGTCATCTCTATAGCACAAAACTCTTTTACTTTAATTCTCATCATTAGATATATAAGCAAATTATATTTCTATTAACGCTAATTGGTATTTAATTTACATTATACAGTTGTGAGTAAACTCCTGATAATTATGTAAAATAATTATTAGAAAGGATGCCATAATTATGACTGAAAACCGTATCCGTGAGCTCCGCAGGAGCCACAACATGTCACAGGAAGCCCTTGGGACTATAATCAATACCACCCAGCAGGCGGTAAGCAAGATGGAAAAAGACACCTGCGCTATCTCCACAGACCTGCTTATTCGTATGGCAGAGTATTTTAACGTTACTACTGACTATATTCTCGGGCTGTCCGATATAAAACGTGATTTAAGCGGGCAGATCCGCATGAATCAGGAAATAGACCAGTGTTATAACATTGTACTCCGCTACAATAACCTGACGGACACGAACAAAAAGACACTCCGGTGTCTTCTCAAACGTTTGGAGCAGGCACAGTTGGAAGAAGGGGAATCAGATATAGCAGAAGAGGTACTTAAAAATGCTGAAGATAGCCATATGTGATGATGATCTTGGTTTTACGGGAAGTCTCGAGACCATGGTATTAGAGGAAAGCCGGAGCATAGGAATCCGGGTTGATACGAATGTGTTTTCCGATGGAAAGACACTTTTGAAGAGCATACAGTCCGGGGAACGATACGGACTTATTTTTATAGATATTGAAATGGAACAGGTTGACGGTATTTCTGCCGCACGGAAAATCCGTGAGACAGATCGTTCAGTGCTGTTTATATATATTTCAGGATATGACAAATATTTAAAGGATCTGTTTGAAGTGGAACCGTTCCGTTTTCTATCAAAACCGTTGGATAAAGAAAAATTCCGCAGATATTTTAAGGAAGCCTGCCAACGGATAGGAGAAACGGAAATATTTTTCCAGTTCACTTACAACAGGGAGATCCGAAAGGTTCCATTAAAAGACATAGTATATTTTGAAAGTCGCAACCGTGTGGTGCATATCTTTCTGCGGAACGGAAGTACAGCATATTTTTATGGAAAGTTAAGCGTTGTTGAGAAGGAACTAGCAGACAGCCGGAGGTATTTCCTCCGTATCCACCAGTCATTCCTTGTGAATTATGATTATATAACAAAAATGAATTTTTTTAACATAACAATCAGTATGAATGGGAAAGAGATGGAACTGAAAATCAGTGAGGACCGACAGAAGGAAGTGCGCCGCCAGCTCTGCACAATGGCAGCGGGAAAGGCTGTCATTGAATGAGGGAATATCTTTCAATTATATCGGGATTTCTGCTTCCAGCACTGCAACTTCTGATTATACAGAGATACATAGCAACCCTTTTCGGTTCGGGAAGCAGGAAAATCGCAGGCATGATAGGCTGGCTTTTATACTATGCCTTCCTTGTTACGGCAGGGTTTGGTATCCTGTTTCCTCCGCAGTTTCTGTTGGTCGGAAATATCCTGATGGTATTTATGATCAGTACCGTTACAAGAAAAGAGAGTCTGAAAAGACGTTGTATCAGCACCCTTCTTATCTGTACGGTATGGATGCTGGTAGAAGTCATTGTGCTGCTGGCCTTAGAGGCAGTTGGCACAGACAAATGCGTCATTGATGTTGCTGGAAGCTTCATATCCAAGATGTGTATGCTTCTGTTTTCAGTACTACTTGGCCGTTACGCAAAGAAAAAACAGTATACGGAAATCCCGCTGCGTTATTTTATCATAACCCTTTTGGTACCGGCAAGTAGCATTTACATGATGCACCATATCTTTCTTATGACGGCGCTATATGCAGAATATTCCTTTTTTTCGGTTGTTGCAGGCATACTTCTCCTGCTTATCAATTATGTGATCTTTACGGTATATGACCGGGTGGGACAGGCAGCGGAGCTTCAGTCCCGGAACCGGCTGTATGAACAGCAATTAGATTTATGCAGTCATCAGGCAGAAGAACGGGAAGGTTATTATCTGGAACTGCGTCGGATGCGGCATGACATGAAGAATCACTTATCGGGAATTCTTGGCATGGTAAATGCCGGACAGACAAAAGAAGCCGGTGATTACATACAGAAGATGCTGGATGACGGTATCGGAACCGGTGCAGACGAAATCTCCCACACTGGAAACATCGTGGTGGATTCCCTTGTGAACCATAAGTATGCCCTTGCCCAAAAGGACGGCATCCAGTTTGAGGCAAGGGTATTTATTCCGTCCGTACTGCCGTTCCAGAGCGGACACCTTGCCATTATCTTTGGAAACCTGCTGGAAAATGCACTTGAGGCCTGTAGAAAACTGCCACGGGAGCAGAGATATATTATACTGGAAGCTACTTATATAAAAGAAATGCTCCAGATCTGCATAAAAAATAGTAGTTCGGAGAAATTAAAAAAAGACAACCGCGGACGATACCTCACCACAAAGGAGGATAACGGCTGGCATGGAATTGGTCTTGCCTCGGTAGAACAAGCACTGGCTGATTATGATGGGGAATTGTTCACTCAGTATAAAGATGAAGAATTTCAGGTGTCTGCGGTGTTATATAGTAATTCCATAGAGAAAAACTGACCTGTATTTTCCTATTTTCTACAACTATTCGGTTTTTCTCTTTCTTTGTTTTATACTGTAAGATTATTAAAGGAGACCTCTTCTATGGAACATTTATCTATTGTATTAACTAACTACATCTTTAAAAAGGGGATTATTGATGAAAAAAATTACGAAATATACCAATATGGCTTTCAATGCTTTTTGGAAGTTTCTGCCAGCACAATTTGCAGTATTGTGATTGCCTTGTTGCTGCATATGTTTTCCGAATGCCTGTTTTTCTTCCTATTGTTTATTCCAATGCGTTCATTCAGTGGCGGCTTGCATTTAAAAACCTATTTTTCCTGTTTTATCGGCTCCTGCTTGATACTAACTACTACCCTGCTTATTGTGAAATACCTTACTATCCCGATTCCTATTTCCTTTATGCTGTACGTGTTTTGTGCCATTATAATTTTAATCATAGGACCCGTAGATCATCCAAACAGGGAAGTTGATTCACAGGAAAACCGTATTTTTATCCGAAGAACACATTTCACCTTATTATTCAGTTTTCTGCTTGCAGTTATTTTCGCCATAACTGGAAATACAAGATATTTGTTTCTTCAGGCAATTGTATTTGCTTTTATATGTATAACCTCTTTTATCGGACACATTGCTTATAAACAGTCTTAATTTTCCACCTGTAAAGCAATATGAATTTTATTCTGAAGGATTTGTATACTTTGTCTGTATTCTTCCTGAAGCAAATCCGGAATTTTATTGTCTAGATTACAAATATTTTCGAAATCTTGACAGCCTAACAGCTTTCTATTCTTATAAAACCATTGCCAGCGCCAATTACGCAGCAAACTGTCCGCCATTTCTTCCGGAGAATGAAAAACCTCATCAATTTTCATTGAGTTGTTCTGTGTACTATCTCTTTCATACAATCCGAGTACAGATACATAGCCCACTTGGTACATATAGGCAATATGATAATCCCTTGATTGCTCAAGTGTCTCTGAAAAAACAGCTATCAACTCCTCGTATTTGTCCATCTAATAATCTCTCCTCAATATCACACCATTGCATAAAGGTTATAATGGTCATTATTTATTTCTCATATTAAAACTTATCATAACACTTATTTCTTTTATTAACTATTACTACATCAAATAATACCAAAATTCATTTTCTCTGTCTTAATCCTTAAAGTGAAAAGTTCCCTGCATAGGCCATGGTGAACCATACCATAGTCCACCTGACCTACGCAGTATCCCCTTTGTGCTTACCTTATGATTTCATAGAGCAGGCTGCTTCTGCCTCCGTTTTCCCGCCAGCGTTGTTTCTTGCGTAGAAAACCTTCTCGCTCCAGATCAGTGATGGCCCGTTTGACTGTGCTGACCGACAGATGCAGTTCTCCGGCAATGGTACCGATTGCCGGATAGCAGGTTCTGTCTTTATTGGCACGGCTCTCCAGATACAGATATACCGCAATGGCTCTATGTGGCAGATTCGTCTTATAAATTTCTCTTTTGCTCACCTCTCCTCCTAATCTTCTGTGCGTAATGTCTGCCGCCGTCTTTTTGCAGGAGAGGGATCCTGGTTCGGTTGCATGCCTCCACTACTGACTGCGGAATTGTTTTCTACATTTTCGCCACTTTCCATGCAACACATATATCTGCGGATAATCTCTTCTTCTATTTCTCGCTTGTCTGCATAAGCTACTTTTCGTGCCGCCTTTTCCTCGACTTCATACGGTTCTTCAAAGGTGATGCCCCATTTCAGAAACAGCTTCAGCTTCGTGCGCATCGGATGGGCTCCTGTCTTGGCTACGATAAAGTTTCCTTTCGGCAGAGCCTTTAATTCATCCGCAGTCATCACAGATCTCTGCATCATCTGTAAGGACTGGCTCGGATCATTTTTCCCTCTGTTGACAGATCCGGACAGTACTGTCCTGTTTCCGAGATTTTTAGATAATACTTCCGCAGACTCTGAATTCGGTGCGAATCCGCCGAAGATCGTATCCTGGCAGTTATCGACGATGATCTCCGCTCCTTCTTTTCCATAGTTTTTCTGTAGCTGTGCAAAGGACTGGATCATGGCAACGATACTCACTCTTCGGGAACGGATTGCAGAAAACATCATCTCGGCACTCTCAATTTTCGGGATGGTTCCTACCTCATCCCAGAAAAACATCACACGGTTGTCCAGCTTACCGCCATTCTCATCTGCCACCACAAGGATCTCCCGATAAAGCTGTTGTAAAATCAGGGAAATGATAAAGTATTTCGTATTATCTTCCTCCGGCATCACCAAAAATATCGCTGTCTTCTGCTTACAGAACATCTCTGCATCTATCGCCGTATCAAAGCACAGAATCTGTTCCAGTTCGGAATCTAAGAAAGCATTCAGTCTGGACAACGCCGTGGAGAGAACCGATTGCATGGACTGTTCTGCGGTATTAAGTGCCGCCCCTGCAAACCACTTTGCTTTGTGAGTATCCGGAAGCTTTGCCATTAACAGTTGGAATTGGTTCTTCCCCTTCACTTTAGAGGGAGCCAATAGATCCTGTATCAGTTTAAACACGCTAATAATGTGTCTTTTCCCCTCCGGGCAGAATTCTGCTATGAGCAGGATGGCTGCCGTTAATATTCCTTCTGCCGCATCATAGAAGAAAGCGTTCTGTCCATAGCTGGAACTGTCCGCACCCTGGGATGAAATAATGGTCTTCGCGGTGATCTTCGCATATTTTTCGGCTTTTGCTTTGGCGCTCAGATTCGTCGGATCCGCCAGATATACATCCATGTATTTATTTACAAGGTGCAACATATTATCACCATCGCTTCTGGTCGGATTGCGGAGATCGATGACCGCCTTTTGATACCCGTAGTATTTTTGAGCAATTCCCGCATAATTACGATACAGGTCGCCTTTCGTGTCCGTTGTCAGAAAACTCATTCCACTGGCACAGGCATATTCAATGTTCGGGTATAGAAAATGCGCTGTCTTTCCGACACCGGCCGCTCCGATCATCAGGCAATGTACGTCTCCAGTATCCACCAATGCATAAAGTTTTCCCGCTTTTTCAACACTTCCCAGTATCATTCCCTGTGCCGTCGGCAAATGTTCTCCCTTCCGCCAACGTTTCGGTTCATAAGGGATGCTCTCATAGGTTTCCGCAATTTCTTTTTGGGTAGCAAATCGTGCCGTGCCATACTGTCCATCGCCTACTGTTCTGCCCTTGATTCCATTTAAGGTGTAATAGTGCGATAGCAATGACAATCCGCCGATCATAATGAACATTGCACTTCCAGCTATCAGCAGTATCACGACTGGCTGCATAATGTCATGCCTCCTTCCGGTTCTTTCCTTGACTCCTGGGTATCTTCCTTCACCGCTTTTAACTGAGGTTCCTTATACTCAACGGCAACAAAAATATGAGCCCGGATGCATTCCATCGCAAAGCTCATACATTTTTTCACAAGAAGCTCTTTATTCTCTTTTTGTTGTAAATCCTTGGTTGCAAATACTTCCAGTGTCTCTTCATATGCCGTCTGTATCTGTCGGATCCGGGTATTGAAATTTCCTTTATCCTTATGTGGCCGGTAACGTTTCAGCAGATTCTCCAGAATCTGATCCGCACCGGTTTCCACCCCAAGGGCTAGTCCTTCCTTCTCCATACAGCGAACAAGAACACCGGTAAGTAACATTCCCGGCCCGTCAATAGCATCCGTCACCTGTTCTTTGCTTCTGCCTTTCTTTAATTCTTCATAGATTTCCTGATAATACCGGCAGATATATGTTTTGTCCGCATACTTGGTTCCTATGGTTTCCGTCACTTTTTTCAACACTTCGATCCACGTCTGACACTCTTGCATCTTGGGATGTTCCTGCGCCGGAATTGCTTCTTCTCCACACCGGGTCTTCAGATCTTCGTTCCAGTCTTTATAGGTCGACTGCAAACACTTAATGTTTTTGTATCCGTTCCGCTTCAGAATCTCTGCCAGTCTGCCACAGGCTTCAATTCCCGCGGCATCATGGTCCAGACAGAGAATGACCGTATCCAGTTTTGAATTATCTTTTAATGCCTGCAGCATAGCATGCTCTGACACACCATTTAAAGTTATGTAGCTGTTCTCCTGCCAGTTATGAGGATAGAGTGTCAGAAAAGACAGCAGATCAATGGGAGCCTCAAACACATAAAGTCTGTTGCCGCCTCCCCGGTATCCGAACCCATAAGAGGAATCCGATCCTTCTTCATTCAGCCGAAAGCTCCTGCCATCCGAGCAGGTTCCCTTAATATGAATATGACGAGTCTTCCCTTCCTTGTCCAGTCCGGCAAACACAATATTATGATGCTCTGTAGATTCATAAAGTGTTCCTGCTTTTGCAAAGTACGAAAGAATCTCCCTACTGATATGGCGCTTTTGCAGAAGATACGCATAGACTCTTTTCATTGTCGGATTTTTTTCAGGTGGTTTTAGTTCCTTCAGTTCTTTTTCTTCCTTTTTTTCCATGTGTTTCTTTTTCCCAACTTTCTTATTGATTCTATCTGTCTGACGGTTGCTGCCTTCCTGCATAACCTCCCCGGTCTCCCCATCCAACAGATAAGTTACCGCTTCCGGGTATGTCATTCCGAAAAACTCCTGCATAAAATCGATGGCATGACTCCCCACCTGCTGGCTGTGGCGATACCAACTACTTCCCCGGAATGTCACACTCTGATGCCTCTTCCACCGCCATTCGTTACCGGATCGGATCACTTCCTCCCGTTCCCTGCGAAGAATGTCGGCAATCGGAACCGCATTCGCCCGTTCCTTCTGTTCCTCTGTAAAATAAATAAACTCTCCCAACGAAACCACCTTTCCTAATGAGTTCTACATCATTTCCTGTTCTCTGTCATCTTCTGCATGTCCCTGTGCCATCTTCTTCTGACGAATCTTTCTCGCCAGTTTTCTGTCCATTCTCTGCCTGTTGCCTCCTTTCTTACCTCCGTCCATGTTCTCTTCTATCACATTCCCCAGATGATGCATCAATCTGGTTGCCATCAATAGCAGATCCGGATGGGGCATATCATTCCAATGCTCCAGAAAATAAGCTGCATATATATTTCCCTGCTCTGCTGAACGTGAAAAATACTCATATGCCTTCTCCCTGTCCTGCTCTATCTCTTTGCCGATCAGATATAGTTTGCCAAGGACATATTGTGCGTACTGATTTCCGGCTTCTGCCGCCATATCCAGATAGTGCAGTGCACGTTCTATATTCTTCGGTAATTCATCTCCCATAAGATAAAGTCTGCCCAACCGGTATGCCGCAAGTTCATTTTTCTGATCCGCAGCCAGTGTCAGATACTGCACGGCGGCAGGAATATTTTTATACTCCTCATCCAAATAGATTTTTCCAAGCTGGTACTGTGCAAAGCTGTTCCCAGCATCGACTGCCCGTTGCATATGGAAAACCGCCTTTTCCATATCTTTTTCCAGTAACACCCCCTCCTTATATAACCTTCCCAGTGCATAGTCTGCAAATGGATTCTCCTGTCTGGCTGCTTCCTCCAGCCACTTGACTGCTTTTATGATCTTTTCATAGTCAGGTGTTGCTTCTGGATCTTCTCTTAGCTTTTGTGTTTCCTGTCGGATATAAAGTCTGGCAAGCTGGTACGCTGCATGGGTATTCCCATAATCATACGCTTTTTGCAAATAGTGTTCTGCCTGCTCTTCATCCGGCTCCGTACCGATTCCATGCAGATACATACAGCCAATGCGATACCAGAGCGTATCATCTTTAGACTTCTTTTCCATGTTTATAAATCCCAGGAACGCTGCCCGGTAATAGTTTTGTGCTTTCTCTGGATTTCTGATCGTTCCATTGCCTGCCTCACAAAGTTTTCCCAGTTCATATGCGGCATACGGGTTACCACCGTCATAGGATCGAAGAAATAATCCGTATGCTCTCTCATCGTCCCGTTCCACTCCCTGTCCTCTAAGATAAAGCATCGCAAGCGAATAACACGCATAGCTATGTCCTTTCTCTGCCGCCTTATGAAACCACCGCACAGCCTCCTCCGGGTTTTCTTCTGTTCCAAGACCATACTGGTACATCTTGCCAATCCGATATTCCAGGTACACCCTTTCCTGTGTTTCTTCCAAGAGAAGCAATGTGTTCAATGATTTTCCATACCATTTTTCTGCCTGTTCTCTGCTTGCCTGCGCCCCGATTCCCTGTGCATAGATTTTTCCCATGTCATGCATCGCATAGGCATTGCCAGCTTCTGCTTCTTCCAGCATAATCTCGTAGGCTGCTTCCTCATCAGCTTCTGACTCCGTAGTACCGTAAAGATACCCCCTTACTTCTTTATACCGGTTCGTCCATTTTGCATAGTATGTGACCTCATCTTCGTTGTCCGCTTCTTCCAGATACAGATATCCCTCCCCAAAGCGAACCGCCTCCCGGATCACCATGTTTTTAATACTTTTCAATTCTTTTTGTTGTGAGAGGGGGATCCGCTCTATATCTGCATCCTTGTAGTAGTGCTGAATCTCGTCTCTACACTTCTGCCATTCCCTGTAACACTCCGCTACGCATTCTTCTTTCGCCAGTTCATCCACGATAGTATTCACAATGGCTTTGACATCCGCCTTTAAGTAACCATACACCTTTTTCCCTCCGGTATTTTGCAGCCGTTTGGATAAAAGCTGCATCTGCTTTGCAATTTTAGGGTTATGGCAGATCCCTTTCTGCATTTGCTGCAATAAAAAAAGCAGACTTTTTTCTGCCTGCTCTTTTAATCGGTCTCTTTGTTTGGTTGTCTTTTCATAGATGCTTATAAAATCCTGTCGGAAGATATCGTGTGCATATACTGACCGCATAGCGTTAATCCCCTTCGTTGTCAGATACCCCTCGGAAGGATTTGTCGAATATACTACCATGTGTACATGGGGATGATGTGACTCATTGTGAAAGGCCGCATACCATTTGAGGTTTCTGCTGTCAATTTTATAATTTTCACAGAGAAGTTGCACTCTGCTCCGAAGCAAAGCCTGCCACTGTGCGGCACTGTCATAACCCAGTCGTTCCGCATCCTCTCTTCGCAGGCTGATAACATTTGTCCAGATTACTCCGGTGTGGTTAGCGACCTCCTCTGCCACACGGGACAGTACTACTGGATCCTCTTCATTAGAAAACAGACCGTGAGTACCTATAATCTCTACTCCCGGTCTGTTTGCAAGATAATCCATGTAATTTTTCTTCTTCGCTATGATGTCAAGGTTATTTTCCAACGCCTGCGTGATAAACTCCGATGCATTTTCTCTGGTTGGTCTTTGGATATAATCGTGATATTCATGCATCCGGTTCGCATCGGGAATCTTCTCCAGAATATCTGCAATCAGACTTTTCTGCCGGTCAGTGGCTGGCAGTGAAGATGTCGTGCTGCCTACCTTCTCCACGCCCTCACGGGTGCCAATGTAATTGATGTAATTAGCAAGGTGCGCGGGCGGGGAGTTTTTAAGGTAGTTGCAGCGTAGGATAATCTTAGGCATGTTTTTCTTCTACACTTTTAAAAATCATATATTCTACATTTGATGTATTGAACACCAATCTAGCATCTATATCCTGTTTTATCTTATCTCCATCCGGTGTAATCACAGTCATTCTTGTTATGGAAATATAAATATCGCCAGTCTTCTTGTCCTCTAAATATTCGACTGAACCCAAATATACATTACAATCTCCCTTAATTTTAATTTGAGCATAATTACCTCTGTTTAAAGGAAGAACATCCTCCCAAAAACATCGAGTTGTCCTTCTAACATGAAGTATTTGTAATACATGTTGCATTTTATTACTCGCCATAATTTTATAAATTGCATAGCAAAGTCCCACTCCAATGGCAATTGCCAACACAAACACCCAAAAGTCATTCCAATTGCCACATATAAATTCCAATGGATACACTATTAAGCCACTAATTATAACACTTTCAAAAATAAAATATTCACTATCATTTTTTTCAAACTCACCTTTATAAAGGAAAAAATATAGTCTTATACATATTGCTCCAGGAATAAAAAATTTTAATAAAGTAGGAATATTATCTATGATCCCAAGTATTGTTTCCACTAATGCTCCCTCCCTTTTCCTTTATTTTTACTACTCTTCTTTTTTGGGATATCATTATTTCTCTCTACCTTTGTAATCAATAGAGCCTCTTCCACATCTGTTTTAGGAATCATTGGTGCTCTACTACGAACTTTTTCTCCTGTGCTTTTATCTAATGTCTTTTTTACCTCCCGTTTCTTGTTAAACATCGGACTTTCTCCGTATTTCTGAGTTTTAACTTTAAACATTGTTTGAAAATGTTTTTCTATATGAAAAGGTTCGTTATCTTTATTTATGTATATATTATTTCCATCTGACTCTATATTATAGGTGGTGTTGATAAAAATTATGTATATTTGCCCGCTATATTCAAATTCATAGCACCACAAATAATGAGGTTGCTCCTGGCAAATAAATTCATTTAATAATTCTTCAGAAAACTCCCTATCCATAATATTTTCATTTACGAACTTTTTACATACAACATTGTCTACTATAAAGAACCGTTTATTTTCTATTTTATATACCGTACTTTCTGTGTCTTCGTCCAATCCAATATTTCTTTCTAATATTGAACATCTATAAGAAACATCTTCACAATCAGAATAAATTCTCTCATGCATCGGTAATAAAAGCTGAACTAGATCATCATTTTTCTCCGTTTTAAAAATATACTTCCAACTACAAATTGATATAAAGCTATCATACTCCGTGTCCTGATTTTCATATTTTTCCTTATTTATACTATGTATTAATGCCCCAGAATCATCTAAAAATAAAAATTCATCTGTATTTTCCTTAAACCCCACAATGAGAACAAGATGGTTCTCTATTCCCAGCATGACAGGAAATCCACTTCTCAAATAAGATTTAACTTGTTCCTCTATATCTTTTTGTTCTTCTTCTGATGTATTTTTTGTTTTAATTCCACACTTCTCTATATTTATTCCATTATTAGTTAATACTTCCATTACTTGGTCTAATAATAATCCCTTTGTTGGAAACAATTTTTCTCTATTTATATAGCTCTGATTTATATCCTTAACGCGTATTCTTTTATAACCAAATTTTAAATTTAAAAAGTTAGTCAACATTACCATACTGGCATGTGCACACGAAGTCACTATGCCATCTTGTACAAAATATGGAGTTGTTTGAATTTCTATTTCTTCAGCGTAAATATGTATGCGTTTTTTTGCAGTAATTAAATAACAGTCCATAAATTCTTTGTCATCCAATTTTAAAACATTCCAGTTAGGATATATAAATGACATTATAATATCTGGATTATTAATTTTTCTCAATGTAAAACAACCTAAATAGGATTCTTTAATTTCTTCATTTGCCGTAAACAAATGTACCCTAACCACCGTAGGGATTGTTGTATATTTCGTATGAATGTAGTGTTCTGCAATCATATCTTTCCATTCAGTCTCTGTATAAGTATCTTCCACAATGAAAAAAGAAGTCTGACATAACAACGGCCAAATTTTTCGTTCAATATTTTGCCGAAAATCATCTGGATTTACTTCAAATACTATTTTTTCTTGAATCATGTTGAAAAAATCCTCTTCATTTGTATATGGTATGAAGTACTCTTGTAATTTTTTCATTGGTTTCATATTATTCTCCCCTCAAAAAAGGCGCATTAGTCTCATTAATGCGCCTTTTTTGCATATAATATTGTATATGTTTATTTGTAATATCTTGCTTTACATTGACTCATCTCTAGCTGTTGTTCAATTTTTTGATCTCGTCTCAACCTTCGTTCCTGTGCCATTGCCAATTTTACATCTCTATTTTCGTTAGACATGGTAAAACGTTGTGCAAACAGTTTTGCTGGTCTCAAGCTATCATCTAAAGATGTCTCTGTTATTGATGTCATATGTACACCTCCTTTTTACATGTTCTGCACAAGTACTACTCTCATAATATATTTCGACCTTCTTTTCTTTTTAATTAGCCTATTTTTCCAAAATATTTTTTACACTGAACCGGGTGTATCTTCCGTGTTCTATATAAATAT